>OJFV01000005.1_pt1 | contig 309665 bp, 276 predicted proteins | sample 1594391 | NCBI WGS metagenome assembly OJFV01 (sample SAMN05416856, study PRJEB24817) | seawater metagenome | isolation source: Sea water | place: Canada:Atlantic | collected 2013-11 | reverse complement strand
GGGTTATGAGCCCGACGAGCTACCAGGCTGCTCCATCCCGCGTCCGAATGACCTAGTAAACTAGGTAAGCCAAGTTATTTTAATTCAAACTCAAGAATACTTTTTTGAAAGGCAATTGCTTGCTCCCTGAAAGCGAGGCGTATAATAAGGATACCTCAGATGATTTGCAACCTGTTTTAAGTTTATTTAATGCTTTAATCTCATTTGTTTTGTACTTGCTGTTTTTTTGCTCTTTAATGACTCGTAATTCACACGATCTTTCTAGATTTCTAAAAAGTAACCTGAATAATTTAGCTATTTGTAGTTACTTTGCTCAAATTTGTAAAATGGCTATAAGTAAAGTGGCTCTTTAGTTTATAATCGCGGGCATAAATTAGATTGGAAAACCTTTATGCAGCAATTTTTAGCATTAACCTCCCCAGGAATTGAAATATTACTGGCACAAGAACTTAAAGAATTAAAAGCCGAACAAGTTGTTCAAAAGCCTGAAGGTGTTTATTTCAACTCAACAATTGAACATGCATATCATATATGTCTGCATTTGCGTTTAGCGACTCGCGTATTGCTAAAACTAGGCGAGGGCGATGCGGCAAATAAAGAACAACTATATACAGCAGCCAAATCAATCGCTTGGTCTGAAGCGTTCTCTGTTGATAAAACCTTTGCTATTGACTTTGTTGGTACGAGTGATGAAATTAGAAATAGTCAATTTGGTGCATTAACGGTTAAAGATGCTGTTGTTGATCATTTTCGTGAGTTAAATGAAGAACGGCCATCTATTGATAAGTCAGCGCCACAAATTAGTTTCCAAGCAAGACTGCTAAGAGACAAGGTTGCTATTTATTTGGACTTTTCTGGACGAGGCTTATTTAAGCGTGGCTATCGTGAAAATACAGGTGCCGCACCATTAAAAGAACATTTAGCTGCGGCAATCATTACACGTTCAGGTTGGTTGGATGATACAACTAAGCCATTAGTTGACCCTATGTGTGGTTCAGGTACCGTTTTAATCGAAGCTGTATTAATGGCGGCTGGTTATGCTCCTGGTATTGATAGAGTGCAATGGGGTTTTGATTATTGGTTGGGACATCAGATTGAAGACTGGAAGTCTGCAAAATCTGCGGCAATAGAAAAGTCGCATGTTGGTTTAACGCAGCTTAAAACTAAAGTCTTCGGTATTGATCTTGATAGTAGAGTACTAAAAACAGCTCAGCAGAATGCTAAAAATGCTGGAATACAAAGGTTTATTGAGTTCTCGTGCAAAAATGCGAGTGAGATGAAAAATGCTTTTGGTCCAAAAGGCACTATTTTATTCAACCCTCCATACGGTGAACGAATTGGTGAGTTACCAGAGCTTGTAGAATGTTTTGCTTTACTAGGACAGAAATTTAAGTCTCATTTTATTAATTGGCGCGTAGCGGTATTAACGGCGAACGTTGAACTGTTAGCCATGATGAAAATGGTCAGCTTTAAACGTTATAAGTTTAAAAATGGCCCATTAGATTGTCAGTTTGCCATTTATAACTTAGATGAAAAGCAAGTGGCTAGTAGTAATGTTAATGCTGAATTTGAGCAAAAAGACTCAGCGTTTGCTAATCGACTATTAAAAAATAAGAAAAACTTAAAAAGCTGGCTTAAGCAAGAACAAGTTCAGTGTTACCGTTTATATGATGCTGACATTCCAGAATATAATGTTGCTGTTGATGTATATGCTGATCATCTTGTTATCCATGAATACGCTGCGCCAGCCAAAATTGAGCCAGAAAAAGTGGCTAAGCGTTTACAAGAAGTGGTTTATTTTGCGCCGAAAGTACTTGAAGTGCCGACTGACAAAGTGGTTATTAAAACTCGTAGTAAACAAAAGGGTAAAGACCAATATCAGCGTGTTGAACAATCTAAAAAATCTATGGTTGTTGATGAGTATGGTGCGAAGCTAAAGGTGAACCTGTGGGATTATTTAGATACAGGCTTATTTTTGGATCACCGAAAAACGCGTCAAATAGTGGCAAAAAAAGCAAAAAATAAATCACTTTTAAATTTATTTTCTTATACCGGCTCGGTATCGCTACAAGCGGCATTGCATGGCGCAAGCACTGTAACCACCGTTGATATGTCAAAAACTTACTTGAGTTGGGCAGAAGATAACTTTTTATTAAACAACCTAAGTGGCCATAAATATCAGTTTATTCAAGCTGATTGTTTGCAATGGTTGAAGAACAATGAACAGAAATTTGATGTGGTATTTATTGACCCACCAACATTTTCTAATTCAAAGCGCATGGGTGAAAGTTTCGATGTTCAACGTGATCACGTAAGTTTAATTACTGATGGCTTGAAGTCTCTAGCTGAAGGCGGTGAATTAATGTTTACCAACAATAAGCGTAATTTTAAAATGGACTTCGATGCAATATCTGCATTGGGTTTAAATGTGCAAGAGTTGAGCGATAAAACGCGAGATAAAGATTTTCAACGTAATAAGCATATTCACAATAGTTGGTTATTTACCCGTAAGGCTAATTAGTATGTCTGCGAAGTTTAATTTATATGGCACTGAAGGTTGTCATTTGTGTGAGGATGCATTGGCATTGTGCGAGCAAGTAATGCCAGAAGCTGATATTAATGTTGTCGATATTATTGATGATGAAAAGTTAGTGGAATTGTATCGTATTAGTATTCCGGTGTTAGAGCGTTTATCAGATCAGGCGAAATTATTTTGGCCATTTGAACAGAAGCAAATTTTGGAGTTGTTGTAATTTATGGAATTAATTCGTATTTCACAAGGCGAGTTGGCCTTTGGTGAAGACAAAGTCTTAGATAAAGCAGACTTAAGTGTACAAACAGGCGAGCGCATTTGTTTAGTCGGCAGAAATGGCGCCGGAAAATCTACACTAATGAAAGTATTAATGGGCTTGCAAGTGCTTGATGATGGTCAAGTGCTTAAGTCTAGTACTATGCAAGTTGCGATGTTAGAGCAAGACCCACCAGAGTCTTCAGATATCAGTGTGTTTGACTATATCGCCCAAGGTGTAAAGAAGAATGCTGATTTAATTAAACGTTATCATGTCATTATTCACGATGTAACTGAAGACCCTTCGGAAGCCAATTTAAATAAATTAGCCAATGTCCAAGAACAGCTTGAGCTTGCCGATGCTTGGCAAGATGAACAGCGTATAGAACAAGTAATGACTACTTTGTCTTTAAATGCTGATGATAATATTTGCGATTTATCAGGTGGTTGGCTGCGTAAGCTTGCATTAGCTAAAGCGCTTGTGACAGCACCAGATATTTTACTGCTTGACGAACCGACGAACCATTTAGATATAAAAAGTGTTTTGTGGTTAGAATCATTCTTAAAAGACTTTGCTGGCACGATACTGTTTATTAGTCATGATAGAGCGTTCATTCGTGGTGTATCGACACGTATTCTTGACCTCGATCGCGGTATTTTGAAAAGTTACCCAGGTAACTATGATTTATACATTGAGCAGAAAGCTCATGATATACAAGTTGAATCGCAACAAAATGCACTATTTGATAAAAAACTAGCTGAAGAAGAAGTTTGGATCAGACAAGGTGTAAAAGCTCGTCGTACGCGTAATGAAGGTCGAGTAAGAGCACTTGAGAAACTTCGAAATGAACGCCAAGCTCGTCGTGATGTACGTAATCAAAGCACGATGAATATTACCCAAGGTGATCGTTCAGGTAAATTGGTATTTGAATCAGAGCAAGTATCTATCGCGTTCGATGATAAAGTCATCATCAAAAGCTTAGATTTATTGATCACACGCAATGATCGCTTAGCATTTATCGGTGCAAATGGTACGGGTAAATCAACCTTGATTAAAATGATCATGGGTAAGCTAGAAGCTACTAGCGGTAAAATGCGTTCAGGTGTTAATTTAGAAATTGCTTATTTTGATCAGCATCGTGATGCCTTAGATGTGAATAAAACTGTACAAGAAATCGTTGGTGAAGGTAAACAAGAGGTCATGGTGAACGGAAAACCACGACACGTATTGGGTTACTTACAAGACTTTCTTTTTAGTCCTAAACGAGCAAGAACACCTGTTCGTGCTTTATCTGGTGGTGAGAAGAACCGATTATTATTAGCAAGATTATTTCTACGTCCAAGTAATTTACTAATACTGGATGAGCCGACCAATGATTTGGATATTGAAACATTAGAATTATTAGAAGAAGTCGTTGCAAATTATGCAGGAACGGTTATTTTAGTCAGCCATGATCGTGATTTCGTTAATAATTGTGTAAGTAGTTGCCTATATTTTGATGGTACTGGGCATATTACTCAAATAGTGGGTGGTTATGATGATGTTGACGAATACGTTGCTTATAAAGATAAACAACGTGAAGCAATGGCAAAGCCAATAGTCAAAGAAGAGAAAGCTAAGGTCGCTGCCACTGTTGTAAAAAATGAACCCGTTAGCAAGAAAAAGCTTTCTTTTAAAGAAAAAAGAGAATTAGAAGAACTACCTGGACAGATAGATACGCTAGAAAATTTAATTGATGAATTGCAGCAGCAAGTAAATCAAAGCGACTTTTTTAGCCAAGCCCAAGAGCTGAGCAATAAAATATTGAACCAGTTAGCTGAAAGTGAGTCCAAACTCGAAGTTGCCTATGCTAGGTGGCAAGAATTAGATGAATAATAACGATAGTGAGTTTAAGTAGTTACATGAATCAATTTTTAAAATCAATTTTAGCGCTAGGTATTACTAGTGCATTAGGAATGTCTGCTGTTAATGCTGAAACGTATAAAGTTTTCGATAAAGGTGACGTTTCTTCATTAAAATATACCTACGCACAGCAAGAAAATATTAATGGTGAAGCCGCTATTTCTGGCACCGATGTTTATAATTTTCCGGTGCAATATCAGTATTTAGACGAAGATGACTATGACACCATAGTTTCTTTAGCCGAGAATAGCCATGAAATAGTTCACGAGTTAAATGATATCGAAAATGAAACGGCATTACGTAATGGAAACCCAACCGCCAATGATCTTTCATGGGTTATTCGTTTTTTAAAAGCAAAAGCAAGCGATACCTTATACCAAAAAATTGGTGATATTTTTGCCATGACCAATTTAAGTGGTCAGGTTGAACTATTTAATGTTTTTGATGAAAAGTTTGTGGGTACCGATATCTATACCCGATCAACAAAAGAGTATATTAGTGGTATTACTGATGAAGGTTGGGTATATGGCAATGCATCAGCACCTTATTTACCTCTAGATTTTACTGAAAGTGATGATGATGAAGTTACACATTGGGTACGAGATTTTACTACTCGTGGCTTTTTCTCTCCTGACGGTGGTGCAAATATTGTAGAAGTTATTCCTCCTAGTGAGACTGACTTACCTGAAGAGCAGCGCTTTGGTGGTGAATCGGCAATCTTAGATATTAGTGAATCTCATATTGCCGTTGGTTATGCAAGCACCAGTATTGATCAGGATACAATAGATAGAATTGTTGATGAAACTGGTGGTTGTGCAGACCCTGATATACTTGATGACTTACCATTTAAAGTATGTGTACAACGTTTAATCGCTAATGCTTATAATACTGAAGCAATTAAATGGACTATTGATGCGCAGGGAATTGTAACGTCAGAAATTTTGGGGCATTTAGTAACTCCACATGAAGATGATGAACGTGAATATGTTAATTATGCTCAGGCGGTGAATAACCACGGTGTTGTAGTTGGTTTTGCTCACGGTTGGATCGACGAAAATGAAACGAATCCTAGTCAATTTGAAAGCCGAAATTTTTATGCCGTTGTATATAAAAATGGAGAGGTGACTGACTATACCGACGATCATAGTAAGTACTTTGATTCACGTGCTTATGATATTAACGATGCAGGTATTGCCGTGGGGCACGTAAATACATTTGTAAATGGTAATCAAAGAACGAAGTTTTACCATGTTGATACTAATGCTGAGAATATGACCATGGAATTCCCAGATGATTTTTTTACTGGTAGTTCAAGTACCGCACGGGCAATTAATGAAAAGGGTATGATTGTCGGTGAAGGGGAATATGAAACCCATAACGATAGTAATGGTGCTAACCCTAGACGTACTCATGGTTTTTTATATGACATGACCGCTAAAACCTTTACTGATTTAAATAGCTTTTTAGCTTGTGATAGTGGCTATACAGTAATCGAAGCGCGAGATATTAATGATGCCAATGAAATTTCGGCAACAGCATTAATTAAAGTACCGCGTAGAGACTCAAAAGGTAACTTGATGGTTGACGAGAAAGGTGAACAACTTATGGAAGATGTTGTTCGTGCAGTAACGTTAAAGCCAACAGATGGTGAAATTGAAGATTGTTCTATTGTTGAAGAAAAAGTCGAACGTCAAGGTGCAGGCTTTGGTTTAACCGGCTTAGTCTTGTTAATGTTTGCAGGATTGAGACGTCGCTTTAAATAGTTAGCATAAGTTCAGTTGACATAGAAAAAGCCAGCATTTTGCTGGCTTTTTTTTGGGGAAAATAAATTGCTATTGCTTAAGCTTAAAGGAGGTTACTACTTTGCTCGTAAAGCCTTCTCACCACGAGCAATGCCTACACACCCTGAGCGTACCGATTCAATAATCTCAGTTTCATTAGCAAGGGTATTAATAAAGGCATTTAATTTATCGGCGTCACCAGTTAGTTGAATGGTGTAAACCTGTTTGCCAATATCTATTATTGCTCCGCGAAAAATATCAGTAATGCGTTTTACTTCAGTACGTGACTTATCATTCATCGCTAATACTTTAATCAGTAATAATTCCCGTTCAACATGCTGTCGCTCAGTTAAATCGGTAATTTTTAGTACATCAATAAGTTTATTAACTTGCTTAACTATTTGCTCAAGAATTTTATCGTCACCTTCGGTCGCAATGGTAATACGAGATAAACTTGCATCTTCTGTTGGTGCAACCGTTAGACTTACAATGTTAAAAGCACGCTGTGAGAATAAGCCAACAATACGTGATAATGATCCCGCTTCGTTTTCTAACAATATCGCCAATATTCTACGCATTATGCTTTTACTCCTTTTTTAATCCACATCTCATCAATAGCACCAGTACGTATTTGCATTGGGTATACATGCTCTTTTTCGTCAACTAAAACGTCGACAAATACCAACTGGTTTTTAATGGCAAAAGCTTGCGCTAGCTTTTCGTCTAGTTCATCTAATGAATTGATTTGTATGCCAATATGACCATATGATTCAGCTAATTTAACAAAGTCCGGTAACGACTCCATATATGAAGAAGAATGACGTCCACCGTAAACCATATCTTGCCATTGTCTCACCATGCCTAAAGAGCGATTGTTTAATGAAATAATAACCACTGGTAAGTTATATTGCATGCATGTAGATAGTTCTTGGATATTCATTTGAATGGAGCCATCACCCGTAATACAAATCACGTGACTATCAGGAAATGCCATTTTTACTCCCATAGCTGCAGGTAAGCCGAAGCCCATAGTTCCTAGACCACCAGAGTTTATCCACTGGCGTGGTTTTGCAAATGGGTAATACTGGGCAGCAAACATTTGATGTTGGCCTACGTCAGAGCATACATATGCTTCGCCGTTTGTTGCTTGGTACATTGCTTGTATTACTCGTTGTGGTTTGATTTTTCCTCCTTCAACTTCGTTTTCGTAACTAATGCTTTTTTCATTGCGCCACTGGTTTATTTGCTGCCACCAATCTTGATTATTTTCTTGGTTAATTAAATAGTTAGTTTCTTCTAACTCGGCTAATAATTGTTTAATTACGATATCTACTAGACCAACAACTGGAATATGAGCATTTATAGTTTTAGATATTGAAGTAGGATCGATATCAACATGCACAATGGTGGCATTAGGACAGAATTTTTTAACATTATTGGTAACTCTATCGTCAAACCTAGCACCTAATGCAAGAATTACATCAGCATGCGCCATGGCTTTATTTGCCTCCAAACTGCCGTGCATTCCTAGCATACCAATAAAATTATCATGCAAGCCTGATATGCCACCTAAGCCCATTAATGTATTGGTGATAGGGGCGTTAAGCTTTTCAACCAGTGCTTGAAGTAGTTCTGCGGCATTCGCAATGATGATACCGCCACCAGAGTATATGACTAAGCGCTTTGCCTGTGTTATCGCCTGTACTGCTTTCTTTATCTGGCGATGATGGCCTTTAACCGTTGGATTGTATGAACGCATTTTTATTTCTGCATCCAATAAGAATTCAGCACTTTGTCCTGGCATTAGCAGATCTTTTGGCAATTCGATAACAACAGGCCCAGGACGTCCAGTGCTGGCAATATAGAATGCCTTAGCAATTATATTTGGGATCTCCGAAATATCACGGCAATTAAAGCTATGTTTAACAATAGGGCGAGAGCAACCTACAATATCAGTTTCTTGGAAAGCATCATCGCCAATTAAGCCGGTAGGTACTTGGCCTGATAGTACGACCATTGGTATTGAGTCCATATAAGCCGTTGCTATACCGGTAATGCAGTTTGTTGCACCTGGTCCTGAAGTCGCTAGTACAACGCCTACTTCGCCAGTAGCGCGAGCATAACCATCAGCCATATGCGTTGCAGCTTGTTCATGGCGAACCAGTATATGCTCAACGTCTTGTTGCTTAAATAATGCATCGTAAATATCTAAGACTGTACCGCCAGGGTAGCCGAATAGATATTTTACCTTAAGTGCAGAAAGTGCTTTTACCACTAGTTCCGCACCAGTATGTAGCTCTGTGCTCATATATGATCCCTTTATTTATAATGTAATAGCTATAAAAAAACCCCCGGTCTTTGCAGAGCGAGGGTTTTATTTTGATATTTTTTATTTACTTTTTACACACAAAATCGCCCACGCAATGGTTTAAAGACCATGACGACAATGAGGAGTGAATTAAGTGTATTTGATAAAAGCATTATTATACTGCTAACCGTAAAAAGTAAGTTTGTTCAAAAGTTATACCCATAGTTTTAAGGTGTTTGTATACAAGAGTCAATGGAAAGTTACTATTTTGCTAATAATTTTATTCTCTGAGTTATGATTAAAATGAGTATGGTGCACTATATTCTTTGAATTTCAGGTCATATAGTAAATAAAGCGTAATTTTAAATGGTATTTTAGGTATACTTAATATGTAGTATATATAAACTTAAATAGTTGATTTTATTTGTAATCTTACTGCTATTTATTAATGTTTTTTATCAGGGTACATAGGTAGTATTGCAAGTTACATATTTCAACAAATTTTCATTATTGATGTGTTAGTCTACTGACTATAAATTGTTATTCATCGACGTTAACAGGACGGACTTATGTTAAAAAGTAAACTAATTATTATACTCGCACTTATCGGCAGTGTTGCTGGTTGCGCGTCGACCCAACAAGCAAGGGTCAACTTTGATCGAAATAGTGAAATATCAACCACTGATTACAAAACGTTTTCATGGTTAAAAGAAACTAAAGTATTGGCTGAGCCTGTTGATGTTAATCCTGTAATGAAAGTTAGAATTGATAATGCCATTGAACAAGCATTTATTGCCAAGGGGTATCAGTTAATTGACAATGCAGAGCAAGCAGATTTTACCATTTCCTATACAATGGGTAGCCGAGAAAAAGTAAAAGTTGATTCATTGCCTACCACTTATCGTTCTGGCTTTGTTTGGGGACATAGATATTATGGTGGTATTGGTATAAGCAACGAAACTCATGTTAGAAACTATACTGAAGGTAAATTGGCAATCGATGTTTATGACGTTGAAAGTCATCAGCCAGTTTGGCATGGTTGGGCTGTGAAACGCATAAAGTCAGCCGACCAAGATAATCCGAGTAAAGCGATCAAATCTGTTGTTGAGCAAGTGGTCGCACAGTTTTAATCAAAATTTAGTCATAAAATAGAAAAGTTAGTTTCAATCAAAGCGCAGTTTTCTGCGCTTTTTTTTGAATGAATTTTATATATTTTAATCGTGACTATTTAGTGCTGATACATCTATTTACTTGCTCTTTGGCGTATAAGCAAACTCAATACGGTTACCACTTGGCTCTCGTATCATCATATGTATGGTAGGACCTTTACCATTTAATTCAGGTGGAAACTCAATAACTAAGTTAGGCACAGTTTTAAACCTGCGGTGTAACTCATGTAACATACCCTCACTAGCAACACTTAATGCAAGATGATGTAAGCCAACATTATTTTTACGATCAAAGGGGACTACTAAATTGGTATTTTTTGTTTGCCAAAGTGTGAGAAAAAGCTCGCCATCAGTAACAAATACTGACGGATAATCTGGATATCCTCCTGCTTTTCTCCAACCTAAAGTTTTAATAAAAAAGTCTGTTGATGCTTGAAGGTTTTTAACCGTTAGCCCTAAGTGATTTAGTCCTGTGGTCATTACTGTATTCTCATGAATACTTTTTTCACTCGTGTTATTTTGTCTGTTACTTATGGCGCTTGCTGGTTTTGATATTGTTACTAGTACCATTAGTATAAGTAATAAATGCTTAGTCATTATGTTCTCCAATTGTAAAGTTGCTATAGTTGACCGTGAAATAGTCTTGAGTCATTCAATTAAATTTATTTATGTTATTTCAATTGCTTATTAAGTAATATCGAAACTTAGGCTTGTTATTAGTGATTAAAAAAGGATGTAAATGAAGTTTAACTTTTATCTAATACTGGTTAGCTTATTATTTTTAATGGCATGCTCACAAACACAGCTTCATATTGTCAATCAAGGCTATAGTGAAGAACGTATCAACTCGTTGATTTCGAAACTTAAAAAGCTCGACGTGAGTGTCGTTAAGTCGAATGTCACAATACCTAATAACTTTCCTAATAGTACAATTGCTACCAATCCAAGTTTTACTGACATTAATTTGTTAAATAGTATCGAGTCGTTACTTTTAGCTTCTGGCATAGAAAGCCCTTCACACTTAACTTTTGCGCAAGGTAAACATTTCTATAATGTTAATCATTTAGGCGTGTATTTACGAAATGAAAGCAATGTTGTGCCCACAATGCCACCGTATCTGAGAACACAGTACTGTGAATTTGCTGACGCGACTATAATGTTTTCTCGTGATGGAAGATTTGTTCTTGAGTTTGAAAAGGCTGCTTATGATGAGGTATTGGCTATTGTTAAAGGTAACTATGCTTTTGATAGCGTTAATCTGCAATTGATTACCGATCATAAGATTTCACAATCATACAGCTTAAAAAGAGAAATGAAGCAAACACAACTTGGAGAAAGGCCGGCAGACGTATTTAAACCTGACGCTATTAATTCAGCATTACCTGCCTTGAATTGTGAGTTTTTAATCATTTATATGGAGTAAGTAAATTTACTTTTTTACAGCTGGTTAGTGATATTAAATAGTTATATTTTGGCTATAATTAATTGTAGAACATTTCAAGGCACGAACATGGGAAGTTTAGCGGTACGAACCTTGAAAATAAAACATAAAATGATGACGAAAATACTATGCTCGCTATACCTTAAACGGATGTTCAACTAAGTTAAATGTTGCGTTATTTTCACCAAACACAAAAATATGACATTGCTTCCAAGACTCAGGTAGCTGCCAAGTATTGTTATTTTCTATTGAATAAACATGGCGTTTATTAGCGCAGCGAATATCCATTTTTGACAACTTGCCTTTAATACTGGTTAATGTGAATTCATTGCGTACTAGAGAATGTTGCCAATAATCAGCATTTCGAATATCGGCACTTACTACCACATCTTTATCTGAATTAACAAACTCATCAACACGTTTAATTACCGCGTTGTAGCTTTCTAAGTAAGGTTTTGCTGCGGGATTTTTTTCCATCCTTTTAAAAGTGCTATAGGCTTGCTTTAATCGATTTAATTTTAGTTCTAAGTTAAATCGTTGCTCCAAAATTGATAATGCGTGCTCACTATTTTTTTCATTTTCGATAAAGTTTACTTTATATAGATGAGATAGTTGCAATGCGTCATCACCTATATCTTTGGCATATTGTGCGTGAAGTAGCTGCAAAAAGTTGTTTTCCGACATATGCAAATATTTTATTTTTTTAAGGCTAGCTAAATACTCATCAACTTCAGAGTAGTTTTTCTCTTCGAGTGCTTTTATTGCTTTTTTATAAATTCTATTAAACTTCCGAGTAACTTCTGTTGTACCGTCTTTGTGCATTCTAAAATCTAGTTGTACATTATTAACACATTGCTGGATGGGTTCGCCATTTTCCATTGCAGGCTCATACTGCCATTTCATTACCGCTTTTTTTGCAGCTAAGGTGATGTCTTTACTACCTGAGTTATCGATATCAATAACGTTAGAAACGCTACCATCTTTTTCAATAATAAAGCTAAATTTTGCCCAACCCTCACGATTATTTCGGGCCGCATTGACAGGGTATGTAGGATGAACTCGAACTTTGGGAACTGGTTCTGTTGTCGTACTTAAGTGCTTTGATATCTCTATAGCATTAGTGCTATTAGATAATAATACTGATGATATTACGCTGATAGTGAAGAGTTTATTCATTTTTACGTCCATGTTTTATTAATGGCATAAACGTAACACAAAGCTATTTTCTTTTAAATATATTCTCAGTGTTTTAGGCGTTTTCTTTAAGCCACAAATTGAATGCACTTTTTACAGCACTTCTTACTGCGGGATCTGAATTTTTATTTAGAGCCATACAATGCTCGTTATTGGCATCCTTATGTAATTTAAAGCCTACAGAGAAGTCATCTATGGTGAAGTTAGAACCTTGTATTCGATAAATTAAAGCGTCTCTAGATTGAATAACTGCGTCGATTCTTCCTTTAAGTAGCTTTTTGATATTATTTTCTTCGCTAGATGATACCGTTAAATTTTCCCCTTCCTTAAAACCATTACTAACCATGTAGTTATGACTATTATCGTTGCGTAATACGCCAACTACAGAACTACCTAGAGAAGCCAAGCGGCTAATGTCAGTGCTATTTGTTTTTAATTTATAGATATTTACCGGCGTTTTAGCATGAATAGGGCAGAACCATTCGAAATAAGGGGTACGTTCGGGTGTTTTGTAAATAGAGTAAATTAACACGTTGGGTTTATTCATCGCTAAATAATAGCTGCGAGCCCAAGGATAAGTTGTTATTTGGTATTGAAGTGGAGAGTTGTCAAATATGGCTTTAATTTTTTTGGTTACAACCCCGGAGACCTCATTATTAGCCTTAGTGTTTTGCACAATGTAAGGTGGCCAATGTTCACTAACTATTTCTAATGTCGGGTTTTTATCATTAGCAAAAGCACAAAAACAAGTAAAAACAGCAAGGGGGAATAAATACTTCAATTACGACTTCCTATAAATTCTCTTTATAAAGATATGAAAATAATGTAATTAATTTCAATTAAATTATTTTCTTTTTAAGTATAGTAAAAATTAAAGTAATAAAAGTAGAACTAAATCAATAAATAGCAGCTTACTTAATATGGGGTCTAGACATTATTTTAGTTAATTCGATAGCTGCCTCAATAGGCTGTTCCATCGGAAAGCAATGATGATTGCCAAACATTTGCCATTTGATGTTTTTGTTAACCTTAGCTGCACGTTTTACCGCCGATGGAATAAAAAAATAAGTGTTATTAGCAACTAGTATATTAACGGGTAAATTAATTTCTCTTACCGCACGCCAAAGTCCTTTAGGGTATGAACCAAATATTGATGCCTCCCATTTAGGTGAACAAGACAGTTTTACAGAGTTATCCTCGTTAGTGATAGTTGAATAGCTGCAATAGTCGTTAATTACTTGTGCATGCCACGGTTTGTAAAATGGCTTTATCGCAATTTCGTTGTTCATTATTTCTAAGCTTGGCCAAGTTGAAGTACGGTTACTGACCGACTTTATTAGCGCTCTATGGCGCCAAGTGCCAGTGGCACGCATTAATTGCTGCGCAATAATCATTTCGTTCTTGAAAAGAACAGGGTCAAGTAAAATTATCTCACTAAATAGATCTGGATATTTAGTTGCAGCCAATAGCGTTAGCACTGCGCCCATTGAGTGGCCAATGCCAATCAAAGGTCCATCTTGTGCTACATTAGCTTGCTTGTATATGGCGTCTGCTACAGTGTTCGCCATTTTTTGCCAGTCAGGCATACCTTTGGAAGGCTGTGTAGATTGCCCATGACCAGGAACATCGGTAAGCCAAATAGCACTATCTTCAGGCAATTGAGATGCCATAGCTGCTAGTGTCATTGCTGAAAATCCCGTGCCGTGTAGTAAATGTATACGTTTTCCTGCTTTTTCCCCTGCACGATAATAACCGTTGACTGTCATTTGGCTTTTAGATTTTTGCTGCCATTTTTGATACTTTTCAAATATGAGTGGTTTGGAAGTGATTGGTGTATTTGAGCTTGTAGTTTCAGGCATGGCAGGCTTTTAAATGAATATCAGTGTTTTGTTTCACTAACATAACAATTAACTGGTCTGATGTGAATGGCGTTTTATAGAACTTGTTGATTTAATTTACATTGGCGATTAGTGTAACTGTTTGAATTTTCAGCAAGAAGATATCTGTCGCTGTCATGCACTTGGCTAAAAAGTCAAACGAACAACCCCTTAAAAAAATTAATGGAGAAAATAATGAAACATATGGGGATTTTTAATCAATTAATTATTACAAGTTTAATGTGCGTTTTATTTATGTTTACTGGCGCTGCATCGGCTCAAAGTGTCAATGCCAATAACTTAGTAAGCCAATGCTATACCAGTGAGTGGAACCAACAAACTTTGTTGGATTTAGCTAAACAAGACTTTGATATTGAAGATGATAATGAACGCGATAAATTGGCCTTGCAGCTATTAAATTGTTTAGCCGTTCCGCAAAGTAACATTCGTGACGGTGTCGCATACGCGGGACTTTCTGCGTGGTTAAGAGCAAATAAACTGTCGCAAAAAACTTATCAAGTGATGTTTGAAAAGTTATTGAGTAATTTTGCTCAAGAAACCATTGATGACAATCAAGTTTACCAGCCTTTTATAGCCTTAATGCTGGCTGAATTAGCACGGGTTGATCGAAAAACACCTTACCTAACGGTAAAGCAACGCGAGTTATTAATTGTAAAAAGCACGGAATATATGCTTAACATTACTGATTATAGAGGCTTTGATGACGTTGTTGGTTGGCGACACAATGTCGCACACACGGCAGATTTATTTTTACAGTTAGCTTTAAACCCTGCAATAAACAAAAAACAATTATCGATGATGCTTGAGGCAATTGGCCAGCAAGTTCTCCCTAAAAATGATCATTTTTATACTTATGGCGAGCCCAAGCGTTTAGTTATGCCATTGCTTTATATTTTCTTACAGGAGCAACATACAGAGCAAGACTGGAAAAGCTGGTTAAAAAAGCACATTACACATGCTCCAAGTACCAATTGGCAGCAGGCATATACAAGCCAGCAAGGTTTAGCAAAACTACATAATGCTCGAGAGTTTTTAAATGCTATGTTTGTATTGATTGCGGATAGTAAAAACATGCAACTGCAAATGCTAAAACCTGGCCTAACTTTGGCAATAAAATCTTTACCTTAAAAAACGCACTCACTTGGTAAATACATTTTATCAATATCAGTTTTGTTTTTGCCTATGGCAGTCATTCCTTCTATAGGTTTAGAATAGCCACATAGCCATGAAATTGGACTTATAGGGCTGCCATCAACTACAGCAGGTCTAAATGTTAGGTACTTGCCACGTAAAGGCTTAGGTACTTTATTACCTAATAATATGTGGAAAGCACCATCAACAACTTCAACTTTGGCTATTTTATTTGATATTAATTTATCAGGCTCGGGCAATCTAGCGGTAATATTGTCTTTTGGAAACTCTAAGTTTTGTACATAAAACTCTGTTATCGGTTGTCTTAAATTTCCAGCGTAGCTCAATGGTTCAACAACGTGAGCTTTTAAGGTGTATGTTTGGTATGCCGGTAGCGCGACTGCGGCTAATATGCCGATAATTGATACTACAATCATTAATTCAATTAAGGTAAATCCATTTACTTTTTTCATATGATAGTTCCGATTGAGAATAATGGTGCGTATAAGCTGTAAACAAAATTAAAAATGGCATTTACAACGATAAATGATAATAAAAATAACAGCTTTTTTATTCGACCGTTGATCATATTGGTCAACAAATGATATCGAGAGTCAATTAGTGCCTGTAATTCATTGGCGATATCCATATTGTCAGTATTGAGCTGTTTTACAAACTGGTTTTCTGTTGGACTAAATTGGTTTACGTTTCTGTCCAATGGGGCGTTAATCAGTGCTTCAATGCTTTTTACTTGATTGACTATTTTTTTTGAAATGAGTAATTGAGATATTAATGAAGGAGTAAATGTAGTTGAAGTGCCGTTTATCTGCTTAATTACTGCTGAAAACCTTAAAATTATGGCACTGACAATTGTCATTAGCACAAGTGAAATTATCCAATAGGAAGTAAAGCTTTCAAGTTGCGCGTTAATAGGTGCGTCCATCACAGCAAATATTTCTTTAAATGTTGTTAATACATAGGTTTTATAAATACTACTTAACAATAGAAACATCGCGAAAATAAGAAATAAGTAATTACGAATGTTTGTCAATTTTGTAACGACTGATACATCCCAATTTAGTTTCAGTTTCCCATAAATGGATAAAAGTTGCTGTTGTTTACTTGGTTCTTCTTCTGAAATTATTGTTTTGTAAATGGGAGTATCTAACGTGTCACTATGAAGGTAATTACTATAATTTTTAGACAATAACGTTAGCGCTGGTTTTAATTCTATGCCGTCAGACAGCTTCTGACTTAAGAATCTACAGCTAAAATGAAATGCAGTCCAACTCATGTAAATCCATTTAAGTTTATATTATTTATAAATAATATAAACGAGTGTAAGTGATAGTTCTATCTTTTTTCTTGTTAAGAAACGAGGGAGGAAATGTTTATGGAAGTAATTTAATGGCTATTACTTTGGACACTGTAATTCTTGACCGAAAATCGTGTTGAATCACTTATTTTTAATAAGATTTTTATAGATTTATCCATATAAAAATACCTACTTTGGCTGACCTAAATGAACCGTTGTTAGCATGCCCAATTGTAAATAGTTATTTGTTGCTAATTATTTAGTAAAAAAGACTTATAACAGAATTTTTTGTTGATATAATGCGGTCAATTATATCAAAATTATTTTTAGGGGTTCTGTGGATGTCGGAAGTTGAAAACCGTCCAACCAATTTTATTCGTCAAATTATTGATGCCGATCTTGCTAGTGGTAAGCACAACAGTGTGCAGACACGTTTTCCGCCGGAGCCGAATGGCTACCTGCATATTGGTCATGCGAAGTCTATTTGTTTGAATTTTGGTATTGCTCAAGATTACAACGGCTTGTGTAATTTACGTTTTGATGACACCAACCCAGAAAAAGAAGACATTGATTATGTAAACTCTATTCAAGCTGACGTTAAATGGTTAGGTTTTGAATGGGCTGGCGAAATTCATTATTCTTCAGGCTACTTTGACCGCTTATATGGTTATGCTGTTGAGCTTATCGAAAAAGGCTTAGCTTACGTTTGTTTTTTAAATGCTGAAGAAACCCGTGAATACCGTGGCACGTTAAAGCAACCAGGTAAAAATAGCCCATACCGTGATACTTCAGTTGAAGAAAACCTAGCGTTATTTGAAAAAATGAAAGACGGTGGCTTCAAAGAAGGTGAATGTGCATTACGTGCGAAAATAGACATGGCATCAAGTTTCATGTGTATGCGTGATCCAATTATTTATCGTGTTAAATTTGCTCATCATCACCAAACAGGTGATAAATGGTGCATTTACCCAATGTATGATTTCACTCATTGTATTTCTGATGCCATTGAAGGTGTTACACATTCAATTTGTACCTTAGAGTTTCAAGATAACCGTCGTCTGTACGACTGGGTAATTGACAACATCTCAATTGAAACTACGCCACGTCAATATGAATTTTCACGCTTAAACCTTGAATACACGGTGATGAGTAAGCGTAAACTCAACAATTTAGTTGAAGAAAACTTAGTTAGCGGTTGGGACGACCCACGTATGCCAACTATTGCAGCTTTTCGTCGACGTGGTTTTACGCCAGGTTCAATGCGTGAATTCGCCAAGCGCATTGGTGTAACAAAAATGGATAATACCGTAGAAATGAGTGTTTTAGACGCTTGTATCCGCGAAGACCTTAATGACAATGCGCCACGCGCTATGGCAGTACTTGACCCAATTAAATTGGTAATTGAGAACTACCCAGAAGATACCGTTGAAAATCTTGATGTGAAAAATCATCCAAGTGATGAAAGCCAAGGCACACGTGTCGTGCCATTCGCTAAAGAGCTTTACATTGAAGCGGAAGATTTTAGAGAAGAAGCTAATAAAAAGTACAAACGCCTAGTGCTTGATAAAGCTGTGCGTTTACGTGGTGCTTACGTAGTAACAGCAACAGGTTGCGATAAAGACGAAGCCGGAAATATTACAACCGTTTACTGTAAATACGACGCTGAAACTTTAGGTAAAAATCCAACAGATGGTACTAAGCCAAAAGGTGTTATTCACTGGGTTGCTGCTGAGCAAAGTCTTGATGCTGAAATTCGTTTATATGACCGTTTATTCACAGTGCCAAATCCAGGTGCAGAAGAAGACTTTCATACGGTGATGAATCCGGAATCATTAGTGACTATTCCTAATGCCAAAGTTGAACCACATTTAGCAACAGCCGAGCCTGAAAAAGCTTTTCAATTTGAACGCCAAGGTTACTTCTGTCTTGATAACCAAATTTCAGCGCAAGATCGCGCTGAAGGAAAGTTAGTGTTTAACCGCACGGTTGGTTTACGTGATACTTGGGCGAAAATCTCAGGTTAATCAATGTAGAACACAAAAGGTTAATATATAAAAAGCTCATAAGTTAACGCTTATGAGCTTTTTATGTACACGATGTACGGTATGCCATGATCACATGGATGTGAAGGAATGGCGATGTACACGATGTACGGTCAGTTTTTGTTCCAGACAAAAACTAAGTACCTACATCCATGTAGGCAATGTCATGATCACATGGTCGTTCCTAGCTATCCGTAGCTCCACGACATTAATACGTCCTGTATGTCGATGTGAAGGAATGGCGATGTTCAGGCCTCTCTCATACATCCCGTATTTTAGGGATTAGTGTATCCATGCTTGTCGAAGATTAGTCAGTTTCTGCTCGATAAAAATTAAGAAAAGTTAGTATGGTTGGCCTGATAAATACTGAACTATTTCTTTATAAGGTGCTTTGTAAGGGGTCGCCATAAACAGCAATCTTGAATTCACTTTAAACATGTTAAACCACTCTGTTAGAATAGCGGCCTATTGATTAAAGAATACCGAGACAGCATGTCAGAATTTAAAGCATTTTCACTTTTAGAGTCAATTATTGACCGTGTTGGCCTGAAAGGTTATACGCAGCCGACACCGATCCAAAAAGAATGTATCCCAGTACTTATGAATGGCAATGACCTGCTTGGCATCGCGCAAACGGGCACAGGAAAAACTGCAGCCTTTTCATTACCTATTATCAATAATTTTGGGCGAAATAAAATTGATATCAAAGCCAAGAGTACACGTTCACTCATACTAACGCCCACACGTGAGCTCGCCTCGCAAATTATGCAAAATATTGATGACTATTCTGATGGCTTAGGGCTTAAAACTAAGGTTGTTTATGGTGGTGTAGGAAGACAAGTTCAAGTTGATGCTATCGCACTTGGACTTGATATTTTAGTCGCAACTCCTGGCAGGTTATTAGATTTAATTGCAACGGGTGATATAAATTTTGAGGCGCTAGAAGTATTTGTATTAGACGAAGCAGATACAATGCTTGATATGGGGTTCTTTAACGATGTGCAAAGCATCATATCTTCATTGCCGAAGAAGCGACAAACATTATTATTTTCAGCGACTATGCCTGCTGAAATAGAAATACTTGCAGAAGCGATATTAAAGAGCCCAACAAAAGTTCAAATTACTGCCGAAACAGTTACTATCGATTTAGTTAACCAAAGTGTATACCACCTTGAAAAATCGAATAAAGTCCCTTTGTTATTTAATATTCTAGAAAATGCTGACTATGAAAAAGTACTCATCTTTTGTAAAACAAAGTATGGCGCTGATATCATTGTTAAAGCACTCGAAAATGCATCAATAACTGCCGCCAGTCTTCATAGCGGTAAAACACAAGCGGTTAGAGAAGAAGCGTTACAAAACTTTAAAGAGTCAACTTTAAGAGTACTAGTTGCAACCGATGTTGCTGCACGTGGAATTGATGTTGATAATATCACCTTAGTCATTAACTATAACCTTCCTGAAGATCCAAGGAATTACATACACCGTATAGGACGAACTGCTCGTGCTGGGAAAAGTGGTATGGCTATATCATTTGCTGTAGAAAATGATGTCAGGCAATTAACTAATATTGAAAATAGCATAGGACAAGCCATTCCGGTTGTTACAGAACAGCCTTTCCATAAAGAGTTTTCTAAAGCGCCTATACAAACCAAGAAAAAGAAATCGGTTAAAAAAACAAATAGATCCAGAAAAAAGAGAAAATAAGGGCAGGCATCAAATAGCCTATGATTATTTTTTATAGTTATCGTGGGGGGGATAAATCTTATCAATTTTAACGCTAAGGTTACTTCTGTCTTGATAATAAAACTTCAGCAGAAGATAAAGCCGCTGGTAAATTAGTGTTTAACCGCACGGTTGGTTTACGTGATACTTGGGCGAAAATCTCAGGTTAATCAATATCAAACGAAAATCCTGTTAATATTTAAAAAGCTCATAAGTTAACGCTTATGAGCTTTTTTGCGCTCAGGAAGAGCCGTATGTCATGATCGCATGGATGCGAAAGAGTGACGATGTTCAAGCCTTTCTCATGCTGCGTTAGTCATGTACACACTGAGAGTTTTATACTTGCTATAAACATACATAAGTACCTATAATCAAAACAAAAAATAACAGAGTAAACTTTTAATAATAAGGGATGTTGAGTTACTTTAATTCAGACTATTATAAGTGTGATTACTGATATATTTACGTAAAAGCTGTAGGCGAATATTAATTCCCCAGCCAGAGTATTAAGTTTATGTATTTTAAATAATCGAATGGAAAAAGAAGTGAATAAAACTATATGATGATACCTCTAATTTTATTAATAATTGCTTTTGTGATTATAGCTATAGTGAGGTCTAATAAAGCAAATCGCCAACCAAAAATAACAACACATAAATTTGTTTCACGTAGCGGTATGAAAAATGCGAAATACTCTGGAAATACGTTCACCTCCCCACGCCATGATATTAATGAACATGGGGAAGGAAATTATTTAGATGAAATTATTTCTGACTTTTCTGAAAATGACTGTCTTGGAAAAGCTGCTGAAGCTGGAAATAAAGCAAAACAGGCTATAAAAGACAAAAAATTTGATATAGCTTGGAAGTTACTTCATGAACAAAAACAGCATTATATGGAGCATGCGAAAAAAAATCAGTTTAGTGCACAGCAAGCTCTTTCATTAGATTCCAATGTGCATGAGAGCTTGGCAAATATTTTACGTTTAGAAGGTAAACATCAAGATGCTTTTTTTAATATATTATATTGGGTAATCGCGTCTAATCAGCGCCCAATTAAAAAACATCAACAAAAATTACTAGCCTACTTTAATCGTTGTAAATTTAAGAATACGAGCATTAATGATGTGAATAGTTATATCAAACAGCATGGACGTTCCTGTGTAAATATTCTTAAAATTAAAGAGCAGGTTGGAAAATGGGTAGCTGAAGAATAATCACCTAGCAAGCTGTTAAGAGGGATAAGAATATTGTTTTGCTCAATCGTCATTAAACTGAAAAATAGCCTAATCAAGTTGCTTGATTAGGCTATCTCATTTCGAAACAACTAAAGCTTAGTCGCTGCCTTCATGGCAGTAACAAATTCAGCTAATGCTGTTAGCATAGCGTCATTATCATCAAGATTATTTTCAATGATTTTAACCACGGCAGAGCCACTAATCGCGCCTTTGGCACCGGTTGCTAATGCCTCGGTTACTTGTGCTGGTTTAGATATGCCAAAACCAATTACTGATGGTGCTGCTTGAAAGTTATCCAAGGCGCTGATCAGTTTATGGCCGGTCATTTCGGCTTCCGTTTCTGTGCCTGTGACACCAACTCGGCTAAGTACGTAAGTATAACCTGCACCCAATTGCGCCACTTTTTCTAACGTTGCTGCACTGGCATTAGGCGGGGCGATAAAAATTGGTGCTACACCATTTTTAATAGCTGCTTCTCTGAAAGGTTTACTTTCACGAATAGGCAAATCAGCAATAAGTACTGAATCAACACCTGCTGCGGCAACATCACGGTAGAAATTATCAATACCACGGGCAAACACTAAGTTACCGTAGAGTAATAAACCAATCGGCATATCAGGTGCGTAAGCACGAACACGCGCCAAAATGTCTAAACAAATATCAGTATTGATATTGGCGTTTAAGGCTCTAAGCGCCGCCATTTGAATAGTCATACCGTCGGCACTAGGGTCTGAAAATGGAATACCTAATTCAAGCGCATCTGCGCCTGCATCTATTAGTGTTTTAATAATTTCAAATGATTGCTCGGCATTTGGATCGCCAATGGTCACGAAAGGAATAAAAGCGCCTTGGTTTTTCTCTGCTAAGTTTTTAAAAGCAACATCGTAGCGTGTACTTATTTGGTTAGCTTGGCTCATTATGCTTCTCCTCTGTGTTTTACTTTACTGCCATCGAGAGTACTTTGCTCTGCAGTTTCCGGAGAAATAATAGCGTTTACATGGGCTAAATCTTTATCGCCACGTCCTGACAAGTTAACTAAAAATACTGTTTCTTCGGTGACTTCATCAGCCATTTTTAATGCTTGTGCTAACGCATGTGAAGACTCAAGTGCAGGAATAATACCTTCATTGCGAGCTAACAATTGAAATGCTTCAAGCGCTTCATCGTCATTAATGGGTACATATTGAGCACGACCTGAGTCTTTTAATTGTGCGTGTTGTGGACCAACAGCAGGGTAGTCTAAACCAGCAGATACTGAATAAGACTCTTCTATTTGACCATTATCATCTTGCATAATGTAGGTGTAGTTGCCGTGCAACATACCTTTAGTACCTGCAACGAGTGTCGCGCCGTGGTGTGTGGTATTTATACCTTTACCACCAGCCTCAACACCAATTAACTTTACGCCTTCATCACCAATAAAGTCATTGAACATGCCAATAGCGTTTGAACCGCCGCCAACACAAGCAATAACATAATCAGGTAAACGACCTTCTTCCGCTAACAATTGCTGCTTAGCTTCTTCGCCGATCATTTTTTGAAATTCACGGACAATTGTTGGGAACGGGTGCGGACCTGCAGCAGTACCTAACAAGTAATGTGCGTTGTCGTAATTGGCAGACCAGTCACGTAATGCTTCATTCACCGCGTCTTTTAGTGTGCCACTACCGGCAGTCACAGGAATAACTTCTGCGCCCATAAGTTTCATGCGAAAAACATTTGGCTGTTGACGCTGACAATCAACTGCGCCCATATAAACTTTACATTTTAAGCCCAATAATGAACAAGCAATAGCCGTAGCAACACCATGTTGACCTGCGCCAGTTTCAGCAATTATTTCTGTTTTACCCATACGTTTTGCTAGTAAAGCCTGACCCAATACTTGGTTAGTTTTATGTGCGCCGCCGTGTAGTAAATCTTCACGTTTAAGGTAAATTTTTGCTAATGGATTTTTAACAATGTTACGACACAAGGTCAGTGGCGTAGGGCGGCCAGCATAGCTAGTCAGTAGTTTGTTAAATTCAGTTAGAAAAGCTTCATCAGATTGCGACTCGATAAAGGCTTGCTCTAATTGTTCTAATGCTGGCACTAAAAGTTCGCCAACGAACATACCGCCAAATTCACCAAAGTAAGCGGGTAATGTTTTCTTTTCTGTATTTTTTGTCACAGTCATCTTAATAATTCCGTATTTGCGTGAATACTGAGTTAAGTTTTTCACGGCTTTTTACGCCTGGACTATCCTCAACACCTGAGTTGATATCCAAACCAAATAAATCTTGAGCGCTTTGTAGTGCTAATGCGCTATTAATGTTGTCTTGGCTTAATCCACCTGCGAGCATACACTTAGACAATAGTTGCTCACTTTCAGTTAACGATTGCCAACCAAAGGCTTCCCCGCTGCCAGGGTTTTTGCCATCAAGCACCCAGTGGTCAACATGCGCTAACGTTAGTGGTGGAATGGCATTTTCAACTTTTACTGCTTTCCAAATTTGGCAGTTGCTTGGTAATGCCGCTTTTAATTGGTTAATAAACTCTTGATTCTCTTCGCCATGTAATTGCACGGCAAAAAGCGCTAATGCTTTTGCATGTTCAACTATATTGCTAATGCTTTCATTAACGTAAACACCAACATAATTTAGGCTAGGCACACTGTTAACAATACTTTGGGCTTGTGAAAGCGAAACGCAGCGTGGAGACTTTTCAGCAAAAATTAAGCCGCCAAATTGTGCGCCAGTAGCTACTGCACTTTTAGCATACTCTGCGGCGGTTAAACCACAAACTTTATTGTTACCGTAAATAAGTGTTCGACAAGCTAAATCAATATCATCTTGTGCCATAACTGAACTACCCACCAGGAAACCATCAACGGCAGGCGCAAGCTCTCTTACTTGGTCGTTGGTATAAATACCTGATTCAGAAATCACAATGCGGTCTGCTGGAATTTTCGGCGCAAAATCAAAAGTACGTGAAATATCCGTTGATAGATCTCTTAAGTTGCGATTATTAATACCAATAAGTTTAGCGTTAAGTGCTATTGCTCGTGTTAGCTCTTCGTCATTTGATACTTCGGTAAGAATCGATAAATTTAATGATTTAGCTACCGCTGCTAATGCTTGATATTCCGCATCACTTAATACACTTAGCATTAATAAAATGGCGTCAGCGCCATAATAACGCGCCAAATAGACTTGGTAAGTATCAATAAAAAAGTCTTTATTTAATACTGGACACTTTACGGTTTCGGTAACAATTTTTAAATAATCAAAGTTGCCTTGAAAGTACTTTTCATCAGTGAGCACTGAAATAGCCGCAGCGTATTTATCGTAAACTTTACAAATACTGGCGACATCAAAATCGCTTCTAATTAAACCTTTAGATGGTGAAGCTTTTTTACACTCTAAAATAAAACCTGCGTTTGCATTGCCTTGTTTTCTATCAAGCGCGGCATACATATCTTTTTCGCTTGGCTGTAACGAACTTTTAAAGCGCTCTAAAGGAAAGTCGATTTTTCGTTGCGCTACTTCAATGCGTTTGTCAGCAACAATTTTTTCTAATACATTCATTTTTAAAACTACCCTTGGTTTTTGTCGCTACTGTCGCTGTTTGATAATAAAACTAATTGCTCTAAGCTTTTTAGCGCTTTGCCTGAAGCTAGTACACCTTTTGCTAACGTCGCGGCAGCTTTTAAGTTGTCGGCTTTACCATGTAAGTAGAGTAGGGCTGCACAGTTAATAATAACGGCACTATTATGAGCGTTTTGCCCATTACCCGATAGAATAGCTTTAATAATGTCGGCATTTTCTTGTGGCGTGCCACCTTTAATATCAGCTAACTCATAACGGCTTAAGCCGAAATCTTCAGGTGTTACTACTTTATGCTCTAGTTTGCCTTGGTTAATTTCACAAACATGTGTTTCACCATGTAAGGCTATTTCGTCTAAACCACTGCCATGCACAACCCAAGCACGTTCAACACCTGTTAGCATTAGGCTTTTTGCCATAGTAGGAATTAATGTTGGCGTATAAACCCCTAATAGCATGACTTTTGGCGCTGCCGGATTTACCAAAGGGCCAAGAATATTAAACAAGGTTCTAATGCCCATGGCTTTACGTACTGGCCCTGCATGTTTAAAGCCCGGATGATAAGCCGGAGCATAAAGAAAGCATAAGTTTGTTTGTTGTAAACATTTGCTCGCCGTTGCTGGCGACATCATTAAATTGACACCAAAGGCTTCTAATAAATCAGCAGAGCCCGACATACTTGAAACACTGCGATTGCCATGCTTTGCCATAGGTAGGCCACAGGCCGAGGCTAAAATAGCCGCGGTAGTCGAAATGTTGATGGTATTTGCGCCATCGCCACCTGTGCCTACGCAATCACTAACCGCATGTGCTTGTGGCGGAAACGGTGTGGCATATTCTCTTACTGCAACGGCAGCACCGGCAATTTCTTCTGGTGTTTCACCTTTAATTTTTAGGGCAGTAAGTACGCTAGCGAGTAATTCAGGGGCAATATTGCCTTGCATTACCTCACTGAAAAATGAATGAGACTGTGCTTGTGACAGTGATTGACCATCAACAAGTTGTTGTAGAATATTTTCCATGATTAATCCTTGCTCTGCGCTTGCTGGGCTATTTTATTTTGGCACAAACAGTCAAGGCTTTGCGCCAGTAATGTGCTACCAAAAGTGGTTAAAATTGATTCAGGGTGAAATTGAAAAGCAATGATATTATCTTGCTTTTGCGCGATAGCCATTGGTAATTTTTCACCATCATCGGTAATTAAATATGCCGTAGTTTCAAGTGCTTCAGGCATTTTTAAGCCGACTAATGAATGATAACGCGCAACGGGCAACGATTGCTGAATGCCATTAAATTCGTCGCGCTCGGTATGGGTGATATTTGAAGCTTTACCGTGCACTATTTCAGGTGCTCTGCCAACATTGCCGCCATAATGCTCAATTAATGCTTGATGGCCAAGGCAGATACCTAACATGGGAAATTGACCAACAGCAAGTTTGATTAACGCCATTAAGCATCCTGCATTAGCTGGTGTGCCAGGCCCTGGTGATAACACTAAAATCACCCCAGCAGGATTTTCGTTTTGCTTTTCCTTTAACTTCTGAAAAATAAAATCAGCACTTAAAGTGTTGCGATAAATGGTTAATTGGTAGCCTAAACAACGAAACTCATCAACTAAGTTATAAGTGAACGAGTCGAGGTTATCTATCATTACTATTTCTGGTAAAAAGTCTGGTAAAGAGCTTGGTGAAGTATCAGACTTTAGTTTGGCTAAACTCATGATTGAACCTCTTTGTTGCCGCCGCTAATAATTAATTCTTTATTTTCAGCTTCAATAACCGCACTGATCACCGCTTGGGCTTTTTGTCTGGTTTCATTGGCTTCAGATTGCGGGTCAGAATCAAATACCACACCGGCACCGGCTTGAACTTGCGCAATGTTGTTTTTAACAAAGGCAGAACGAATAACAATACAAGTGTCCATATCGCCATCACCTGTTAAATAACCCACTGCGCCGCCATAGCTGCCACGGCGTTTACCTTCAACTTGTCGAATGAGCGAGGTTGCTTTTACTTTTGGCGCGCCAGAAAGGGTGCCCATATTCATACAGGCTTGATAGGCGTGCAATGCATCTAGTTCTGTTTCTAACGTGCCGCACACACGAGAAACAAGGTGCATAACGTGCGAGTAACGGTCAACTTTAAGTAAATCGGCAACGTGACGAGTCCCCGGTTGGCTTACTCTGGCAATATCGTTGCGCGCTAAATCAACTAGCATAATATGCTCAGCTAATTCTTTTTTATCTAGGCGTAAATCAAGCTCTATTCGGCTATCTAAGTCTGGTGATAAACTTCCGTCAGGGTTAAAACCACGAGGACGGGTACCAGCGATTGGGTAAATTTCTACCTGTCGATTACTTTGCTGATACTTTAAGGCAGATTCTGGTGATGCGCCAAACATACAAAAGTCGCTGTCTTGTAGATAAAACATGTAAGGACTTGGGTTACGACGTTTTAATGCTTTATAAGCATTAAGAGTATTAGAGCACGGCAAGCTAAAGGTGCGAGAAGGCACGACTTGGAAAATATCACCAGCTAAAATGTTCTCTTTTAAATTATTGACGATTTGGCAAAACGCTTGGTCATCAATATCACACGTTAAGCTGCTGTCAGTTGTGTTTTGATTTGACGTTGTTGAAGCTTTTAATGACAGTGTTGCGGTAACGCTGTTTGCAAGTGTAGCTTTAATTGCGGCAACTTTATTTGTCAGTGCTACCTTTGCCTCTTCATAGTGTTGACCAGAGAATAGGTTAGCAATAACTTCGCTTGATTGTTTTTCGTGGTCAATAACAATCAAGGTTTCAGCAAGATAAAATACAAAATCAGGACAGGTGTTTTCACTATCAGCAACATTGGGTAGCTGTTCACTAACTGCCATCATATCAAAGGCAAAGGCACCACCTAAAAATACCGCGAAAGGGTGGTCAGTTAAATTAGTTAACTGTTGAAAAAGGCGTAAGCTTTGAAATGGGTTGACGGCAAGTAGTCGAGAGCGCTCATCTAGTTCTTCTGGCGTAGTCAAAAAAGTCGCGGTAAAAGCATGACTATCTACAGTTTCAGTAATATCGGCATGGGCTACTAGTATTTGTTTGGCAAAAGCTAGGGCATTTTCGCCATTTTTACTGAGGGCAGTAAACGATACGTTATTGCCATGACAAACAATTTTTACGGCAGTATCAGCGAGTAATAGACTTTTCAGTTGGTGCTTTTTATCGATTTCCGCCGATTCAAGCAAAAGGGTGTTTGCTTTTAAATTACCACTTTCATCACCACATAAAGTGTGAAAAACAGCAAGTGGATCGCTTTGGTAACTTAAGTGTTCAGTGAAGCTAGTAACCGTGCCTAATTGCAGGCGGTTTTCGGTATTATTACCGGCATAACTACTAGCATTACTACCAGTACTATCAAATTGTTGATTATTCTTGTTCATTTTTATTGGTATTCCTAAATAGTTTTAAATACGGTCATCCAGCGTAAATAGGCAAAAGCCACCACAAAAACCAACGTTTAACTTTAATTCGTAACATAGTTAATCTCTAAAATTTATAACTGAAAAATTAGTTATTTATCAGTTTGCTAAAAGCAAAAAACCCGCAATAAAGTGCGGGTTTTCGGAATTTTTACTTACAAGTAAACATCACAACCCACTTATGTAGAGTTATGCCACCACCAAATCAAAGAAATAGTTTGTTTTACTTGTATCATTATCTGTTTTATCTCAGTAAAATTGATTTATTCACTTGCCAAATAAGCGACTTGATAGTGCTTAAGGCATTTAAGTCCCTATAGAAGAACCGATCACAGTTATGTTGTCAACCACTGATTTTCAAAATGATAAAGATTTATCAAACTTACGGGTTGATTTACATAGCCATACTAATTGCTCTGATGGTGCACTGACGCCGCAAGAGCTAATAGAACGGGCGGTTAACTTTCAAATTGATGTTTTAGCCATCACTGATCACGATACGGTATCGGGTCTTGATAGTGCAAAACAAACTATTTTAGACAAAAATATTCCATTAACATTAATTGATGGCATTGAAATATCAACCGAATGGCAAGGCTTTGAAATTCACATTGTCGGCTTGAATATAGACCCAAACAATGAAGCATTGTTGTCATTGATTGCACAACAACAACAGCGCCGAGAAACTCGTGCAATTACCATGGGCGAAAAATTAACCAAATGCGGTTTTCCTGATGTTTATCAGCAAGCAAAAGCGTTAGCAGGTGCAGGTTCAATTACTCGTGCACATTTTGCCAGAGTATTGTTGCAACAAGGTGCGGTGAGTAAAATGCAGGCGGCCTTTGACAAATATATTGGCAAAGGTAGCCGAGCTTATGTAAAACCGAATTGGTGTAGCATTGAAGAAGCCGTGGCTATCATTCATGCTGCGGGCGGTGTAGCAGTGATGGCACATCCTATTCGATATGATTTATCAACTAAGTGGTTACGTCGTTTGATTGTCCATTTTAAGGCGGTTGCAGGCGACGGTTTAGAAGTGGTTTTACCACAAATGAACGACGCACAACGAAAATTAATGCTAAGCTTTTGTTTAGAATATGATTTACATGCATCGATGGGGTCTGACTTTCATCAGCCAAGTCGTTGGAGTGATTTAGGTCGTAATTTAAGAATGCCTGAGCATGCCAAGCCTATTTGGCAAATATGGTAAGAAATTACTACCCAGTCAATAATTTTAGTTATTAATCGGAGCTCATCATGAGTCAGTTTTTTTATGTACACCCTGATAATCCACAAGGTCGATTAATGAAGCAAGCTGCCGCTATCATTAGCCAAGGTGGCGTTATTGTTTATCCAACCGATTCTGGTTATGCCTTAGGTTGTCACATTGGTGACAAAAAAGCCTTAGAGCGTGTTTGTAAAATTAGGGACATAGATAAAGAGCATAACTTTACCCTGATGTGCTGTGATTTGTCTGAATTGTCTGAATACACCCGTGTTGATAACAGTGCTTTTCGATTATTGAAAAATAACACGCCTGGTCCTTACACCTTTATTTTTAAAGGCTCAAAGGAAGTGCCAAAAAGACTGCTGAATCCAAAACGTAAAACCATTGGTATTCGTGTGCCTGATAATGCCATTGCGCAAGCCTTGCTGGAAGAGTTAGGCGAGCCGATCATGTCAACAACGCTTATCATGCCAGGTGAAAGTACTGCTGAATTTGACCCTGAGCATATTCGCGATATTTTAGAGCATCAAGTTGACTTAATCATCAACGGCGGCCATTTAGGTGAGCATCCAACAACGGTTATCGACTTTTCAAACGATGACGTTGAAATTATTCGTGTTGGTGAAGGCGATCCAACGCCGTTTCAATAAGTCGTTAAAATAGTCGAAAATTAATGTCAGATACTACTGAATCAACATTGGAAAACGCCGTTCTTGATGGTACGAAAGCGTCAGGCGTTATGCTGCAACAAGTGCTGCCTTTTGCTTTTCTGCGTGGCGAAGCCATTGTTGATAAACCACAAGACTTATTTATTCCGCCTGATGCTCTAGAAGTTATTCTGGAGATGTTCGAAGGGCCGCTTGATTTATTGTTGTATTTAATTCGCAAGCAAAAATTCGATATTTTAGACTTACCCATCGCACCAATTACCACGCAATACATGGCATATGTTGAGCTAATGAAAGACATTAAGCTGGAATTAGCGGCTGAATATTTAGTAATGGCGTCGATTTTAGCTGAGATTAAATCTCGGTTGTTACTACCAAAGCAAGCGGTAGAAGAGGAAGAGGGCGATCCTCGTGCTGAGTTAGTACGAAAATTACAAGAATACGAAGTAATTAAGCAGGCAGCAGAAAATATTGATGAGTTGCCACGCTTAGGCCGAGATAATTTTATGGCTCAAGTGGAACTAGCTGACAATTTTGTCCCCCACATTGAAAACACTAATGTTGATTTGCAGGAGTTAGTTGCGGCTTTACAAGGAGTGATCAAACGAACACAAGCTTTTGAACATCACCATATTCAAAAAGAGTCGTTATCAACCAGAGAGCGTATGGCTTACATATTATCAACGCTTAAAAGTGCCGGTGATAAAAAGTGTTATGTTGATTTTAGTGACTTATTTACTCTTGAAGAAGGTCGAAATGGTGTCGTGGTAACCTTTTTAGCGATATTAGAATTAATAAAAGAATCGTTAATTGATTGCCTACAAACTGAGGTTTATGGGCGCTTACGGGTTTGTTTACCTAAACTTGCAGAGTAAGTTCCTAAACTCTTAAGTTTTAATATTTTCCAAATACAGTACCGAGAAATATGAACGACAGAATACGCTTTAAAGATATCGATGATGATAAACTACAACGCTTGGTTGAAGCGGCTTTGTTTGTTGCTGATAAACCGTTATCGGTGCAGTCGCTTAAACGTGATTTTTTAATAGAATATCGTGTTAGTAATCTTAAAATTCGTGATATAATTCTTGCCATTCAAGCCCATTATAAAGGTCGTGGTGTTGAACTTAATAAAGTCGCATCAGGTTATCGATTTCAAACACCAACAGAATTGAGTGAAGACTTAGCGCACCTCTATAAAGAAAAAGCGCCAAAGTATTCACGAGCTATATTGGAAACATTGGCGTTAATTGCCTATAAACAACCGATAACGCGTAGTGAAATAGAAGATATTCGCGGAGTTGCCGTCAGTAGTCATATAATAAAGACATTGACTGAAAGAGCATGGATTAAAACGGTTGGACATAAGGAAGTGCCAGGTCGACCGGTGTTATACGCAAGTACCCAAGAATTTTTGGATTACTTCTCGTTGACCTCACTCGAGCAATTGCCTGAACTTGTGCCAATGGCAGAGTTAACCGGCGAACCGAGTAAAGTATAAATTTTAAAGCTTAGCTAAATTTAAGCTGAGTTAAACGCAAGGGACAATATTCCCCTTACACTTAAAGAGACAGAGACGTAGTGAAAGTTAGTTGCATAGCAATATTTTCATCAAGTTACTGACGTAAGAGAGTTAAGACACATGTCTGAAAAATTACAAAAAGTATTAGCGCGCGCAGGCGCAGGTTCACGCCGCGAAATGGAAACTTATATTAGCGCTGGCCGTGTCAGTGTTGAAGGCAAAACTGCCTACTTAGGTGACCGTGTTGAAGGTACTGAACTTATTCGAGTTGATGGCCATCAAGTAAAACTTAAACCTTTAGAAGAAGACTTGTGTCGTGTACTGATGTACAACAAGCCTGAAGGTGAAATGTGTACACGTAAAGACCCAGAAGGCCGTCCAACAGTATTTGATCGATTACCTAAACTTGAGGGTAGCCGTTGGGTTGCTGTTGGTCGTTTAGATATCAATACTTCAGGTATGTTACTTTTCACCACTGATGGCGAATTAGCTAGTCGCTTAATGCATCCGTCTAAACAAGTTGAGCGTGAATACGCAGTACGTGTTTTTGGTGAAGTAAACGAAGCCATGCTACAAACCTTACGTCATGGCGTGAAGTTAGAAGATGGCCCTGCGAAATTTCAGAAAATAACTTACCGTGGTGGTGAAGGTCGTAACCATTGGTTCCATGTGGTACTTTCTGAAGGACGTAACCGTGAAGTTCGTCGTTTATGGGAAAGCCAAGACGTACAAGTGAGTCGCTTGATTCGTGTTCGTTACGGTGACTTAGAAATGAAACGTCAATTACCTTTAGGTGGTTGGACCGAACTAGGCTTAAACGATGTAAACTATTACAGAAAGCTAGTTGATTTAGCACCTGAAACCCAAAGTAAGGTAAAAGTTGACGAAAAAGCGATGGATAATGCAAAAAGTCGCAGAATTCGTCGTTCAGTGAAAAAGCATCAACATCGCAGCCAGCAAGCTACGCGACGTAAGCCTACTAAAAAGTAAAATTTAAATGACAGATTATTGGAGCTATTTATACTTTCCTTTAACTCTGTCATTTTTCGTTTTGGCAAATACTAGTAAATACGATATTGTAACGATAAATAAGTTATCGCGATTTACAATACTCGCTTTAGCCTTTCGTTATAACAGCCATATAAAGCTCGGGTATACAGCTTAAATAGGATATTAAGTGCAAGCAGTTCTTGAAAAAATCTATGTCGAAGACGCTCAACAATTAGACCTAATTTGCCAATCGTATGCGCAAGCCGAACTTCTCGCGATTGATACCGAGTTTGTTCGCACACGTACGCTTTATCCCAAGTTAGGTCTTATTCAGATAAATGATGGTAAAACACTGGCTTTAATAGACCCGGTAGCATTGTCTGATTTAACACCGTTTTGGCAGTTAATGGAAAACCCAAATATTGTCAAAGTATTGCATGCTTGTTCAGAAGATTTAGAAGTTTTTCTAACGGCTGGTAATTGTCGTCCAGTTAATTTAATTGATAGCCAAATCATCATGGCGTTTTTAGGCCATGGTTTGTCATTGGGCTACGCCGCAATGATAGCGCATTACACCGGTATTGAATTAGACAAGTCTGAGTCACGTACCGATTGGATGAAAAGACCATTAACTGAAAAACAGCTTGAATATGCTCAAGCCGATGTTGAGCACCTATTTAACATCTTACCAAAGTTAATGGCTGAAATTGAGCAGTCAGGTTGGTTAGCGGCAGCGCAGCAAGAAAGTGAATTGATGATTGAACGAAAATTCACTGCTATTGATGAATCGCAAATGTATAAAAATATAAAGATGGCGTGGCGTTTAAATCCACAACAACTTTATCGATTACAACAACTAGCCACTTGGCGTTATCAGCAAGCTAAGCAAAAAGATCGTCCTATTGGTTTTATTGCTAAAGATCATACCTTAATGGCCTTGGCGCAACACAACCCTGATAATGTCGGTGCTATGGCGCGTATTGAAGGTGTTGAACAGCTAGATATTAGGCATAAAGGCAGAGCAATGCTCTTTGTGTTAAAGCAAGCTGAACAGCAAGCTAATGCTGAATTGCCGGCGCAAATAATTAGACTTGATGAATATCCAGGTTATAAGCAAAACTTTAAAAAAGTTAAAAGCTTTATTGCCCTAATTGGTACTGAAACTGAGTTGTTAATTGAAAACTTAGCCTCTAAAAAGCAAATTAATCAGTTTCTCTCATGGTATTTTAAACTTAATGGCGCGGAAAATAACGTTCATTTAGTCGATATTATGCAGGGGTGGCGTAAGCCATTACTGGGCGATAAGTTACTGGCTTTTGTTGAGAACGATTTCAAATAAACTAGCGTTTTAATGACTGAGTGTTTAAATATCTCAGCGCTTAAAGAACAAATGGCTTAAAGAAATTGTCGCATTAACTAATCAATAGTTATGGCGTGTAAAATGTTACATAACTATTGAGATGTTGTCGTATTGATGTGATAGCGTTAAGCAGACGTTTTTTAAAAATATTATTACTATTAATAATTCCCCTAAACCACTTTAATCATAGGTCTCCATTATGCTGTGTAGTGTTTATAAAAGTGCTAAAAAAGCACAAACCTATCTTTTTGTTAATAAAAGAGATGATTTTTCCGCCGTACCCGAAGCGTTAATGAAAATGTTTGGTACGCCAACGTTAGTCACCGTAATTAATTTAGCGACTAAAACTAAGTTAGGCTTTGCTGAGCTTGATAAAGTGAAAGAAAACTTAAGTCTGCAGGGCTATTACTTGCAACTGACACCAAAAGAAGATGACATGCTAAAAGCGCATAAAGCTGAAATGAAAAATGACAGCAGCGAAATAAGCAGCCAGGGCGAGGAATAGTTCATGAAGCAACGCACACTCGTTAAATCGCTTTCGTTATCACTTTGTATCGCTTTATCTTCAATGCCGGCATTTGCTAATGCCTTCGCTGATCCACAAAGTAAAACCTCAGCAGTGGCTAAGTCGACTAAATCAGCCAAGCAAGTAAAACCAAGTTTTGATGAATATATTGCTCAATTAAAGCAAGAGGCACTGGCTAAGGGTTTTGAACAAACCTTAATTGATGAATCATTTGCTAAGGTTGTATTTCATAAGCGAGCAGTAAAAGCCGACCGTAATCAACCAGAAAAAGTTGAAACCCTGGATACGTATTTGCCAAAACGCCTGCCAGATTGGAAAATAAAACGTGCGCGCGCTATGTATAAAAAGCACCAAGTACTGTTAACGAAAGTTGCGGCTGAATATGGCGTACAAGCACGCTTTATTGTTGCGTTATGGGGCTTAGAAACAAACTTTGGTAAAATTATGGGCAACTATAATGTTATCTCTGCTTTATCAACATTAGCTTACGAAGGGCGCCGAGAAGTGTTTTTCAAAAAGCAATTATGGGCGGCACTGAAAATTTTACAAGAAGGCCATATTGATATCGCAAACATGAAAGGTTCATGGGCCGGTGCGATGGGGCAAAATCAGTTTATGCCTACGTCATTTGTTGGCTACGCCGTTGACGGTGATGGTGACGGTAAAAAAGATATTTGGGCTAACCAAGCTGATGTGTTTTCATCAATGGCTAATTACTTGAAAAAAGAAGGTTGGAACGACGATCTTACTTGGGGTCGCCAAGTTAAGCTGCCAAGCAACTTTGATAATGTATTTGCTATCCCTCAAAATACGGGTGGTCGAAAAAACTGGTTAAAGGCTTGGGCTAAAACTGAAAAAACGTTAGCGCAATGGCAAGCATTGGGTATTCGTCGCACTGATGGCACGAACTTACCAAATGTCGATATTAAGGCGGCGTTAGTTTTTCCTGATGGTGAAAAAGGCCGTGCTTACCTTGCATATAATAATTATAAAAGTTTAATGCATTGGAACTTGTCGTACTATTTTGTTAGCTCGGTTGGACATTTATCTGACCATATTAAATTTCCACCTATTCAATAAATAGCAATAAGTAAGAATATGAGTAAAAAGAATAAGCGTTCGGTAGTTAAAAAAGTGGCTATCGAACCATTTTGGGAAACCAAATCATTAGATGATATGACGAGAACCGAATGGGAATCGTTGTGTGACGGCTGCGCTAAATGTTGTCTGCATAAATTCATTGATGATGAAAATACTACTGACGAAACGGAATTAATGCCAACAACACATATTGTTGAAGGTGAGCAAATGAATTATTCCAATATCGCCTGTTATTTGTTGAATGATAAAAGTGGTCAGTGTTCTAAATACGAACAACGTACCACGTTAGTGCCAGATTGTGTGCAGTTAACGCAAGAAAACTTAGATGATGTTTTTTTCATGCCACCAAGTTGTACTTATCGTCGCTTAAAAGAAGGTAGAGGCATGCCTTCATGGCATCCGTTGTTGAATAAAGGCAAAAAGTCGGCAATGCATAAAGCAGGCATGTCGGTACGTGGTAAAATAGTGAAAGATGATGATGTTGATATTGAAAGTTTTCCTGACCATATTGTAGTGTGGCCGCTGCACGATATAGATTAAGTTTATAGCGTTAATCCTATCAACCATCTCAGCCGTAATTTATGTTGATTAATTAGTAAAAAATAAGAGTAGTTTTATGGATCATTTTGAACAGTTAGGCGTAAGTAGAGCATCAACAACGCTAGAAATTAAAAAAGCCTATAGAAAGCTAGCGAATAAATATCACCCCGACAGAAATGATGGCGTGGAAGCAAAAGAAAAATTTCAGCTGATCCAACAGGCATATGATGTTATTTCTGATCCAAAAAAGCGCTCTTTATACTTAAAAAATAACTATACCGTTATTACCGACCCACGTGAAATTGCCGAATCGTTTTGGCACAGCGCCCTAAACTGAGCTTTATAATAGGCTTTATCGTTAGTTTTATAGTGTGTTAAGAATATTTATCAAGAGAGTCTTCGATAGGCTCTTCATATGATTTTCCTTTAGGAATGAATGAATGCAAAGCGAAAAAAAAGTACCTGATTATTTAATGGATGATTTTTCTCTTTATTTAGAGAACATGGATTCATTGGCTGATCCTGAAAACCCAGAGTTATTAGCAAATTATTTATCTAGTTTGTTCGAACAATTAAAGCAAATGCCGTTATTATTTAGTGGCATGGTTGACCAACTTGCTATGGCAATTTCGACTAAAGTTAGAATTGATAGTAAAAACTTGGCAAAAGTAGATCTTAATGATGAGCCTGCCTGGGGTGATATAAAACCTTTTGTTGGCGTACATAACGATGCCAGAGCCTGTATTACTGAAATAATGGCCGATGCAGAGCAAGATTTAAAAACAGCTATTTTACTTATTCACTTTTATAACGGTTACGACGCTACGCCGATGAAAGCGGAAGAAGATGAAGATGATCAGTTCGATGATTACGCATCTGATGATTATGATGAAAACTACTAGAGTTACTGAGTAAGTTTTATATAATCTCAAGGCAATAAGTAAAATTACTAAAAATAAATAACTACGTTTTAAGGAATCACTTTGACAAAAAATGCATTAATTCTTGCTAGCGACATTATTGAAGAAGCCCAACATAGTGGCAGACGTGCAGGTACCTCATTAGAAACTATCGCTGCTGAGCAAGGTGATGAGACTATGCTTGCTGTGCTGACAGAAATGGATATTCTAACGGTTGCTAAAATTGTTAGAGAGCACGATGCCACAATTCCTTCCATTGCTACATGGTTAATGGACGCTGAGTCAATTAAACAACTGTTAAATGTTGAACCGTCATATTGGCAAAATTTGGATGAAGACCACGTGTTTTGTGCGCAAACTGAAGCACACAGTTTACTTACACAAATTTTTCTTTCTTCTGATGATGAAGAGAAAAAAGTGGAAGTTTTAAATGCCATTGTTGAAGATGATTTCGGACTTTTATACTTATCGTTACCTTTTGTTGGTCATGACTTTTCTGAATTGGAAGAAGACGAAGAGCAAACATCAGGAAGTATTGAAGAGCTGTTAATGAAAATTAAAACCTTGAGTGAAGAAGCATATCGTGAAGTGATGACGGTTAGCACCAATGGTACATTGGAAAACATTGAAAATTCATTAAAGCAAAATGCTAATAAGCAACGAGTAACTGCTGTTGAAATGGATACTGACGATATGTTCGCACCGCTATAGATTGCAATGAACTTCAAGTATTACGTATTAAGATGTATAGCGTTAATTGATTAGGATTCATTAATGAAAATTGCAGAGTTAAGAAATAGCCCATTTCTTCTATTAGTGTTAAAAGATGGTGAAAGTGAAGGTTATTTTAGCGCAGAATTTATCCAGAAAACCAAACAGCAATTGACCGATATGTCATTGAGAATAGCCTCTGATAACTTATCGATAATTTATGCTGACCAAATAAAGAAAGGCTGTGAAATTGTTCTCGGCATGAGCAATTTAGGTTTGTTAGAGCTTTGTGATAACGACACTGATAAAGCGAAAGAGATCATTAAAAGCCAAGGTATTGTTTATTGTTTTCGTGCAGGTTGGGCTAAATATGCGCAGTTGAAGAAAGTATCACCGTCATACTTTGAAGAAATATCGATCACAAGTTATGCCTTAGCTATTACTGATACTTCAGACATAAAATTGATGCATGCTGAGTTTATGAATGAAGGTTACAAAAGCGCTAAGTTGCTTGAAGTCTACAAAAGTATTGCCGCCAGCTACTGTGCGAATGCTTTACTGATTGATGAAGATGAAGAAATACTAAAGTTTGAATTACAAAAATTTCTTAATACAGCCATCGCATTATTACTTATCGATTCAGACAAGAAAGTATTTAGCAGCTCGTTATACAAGAAGTTAGATACGTACCTGACAAATACCGATACAGATACATTGCTCGCAAAAGTAGACACTTGTATCGAAATTTTTACCAAGCAATTATCGATAGTCGTTAAAGGTTACTTAAAGGAAATAGAGTTATTAAACTTTGCGGAATTTAAGGGCATTATTAAAGAACAAACTAATGTCTCTATTTATATTCAAGAAATATTAGAGCTTCCTATTACGGTTGCTAATGAACTTAATGACGACTTTGAAGGTGGTTACGATCATCATGCCGATGATGATGAAGATTTAGCTTACTTAAGACCTGATAACTTATAACGTAAGTAATAAGTTAGACAGGCAATTAGGTAAACATATAGACAAAAAAAGCTACCGCCTTGGTAGCTTTTTTCATTTAAACGTATAGTGCTTATTTTACTATATTAATGTGTTAAATATAGCTGATTACATACCAGCAACCGTTGCGTATAAGCCCAAAATAATAAGTAACCAGAAAATACCACCCAACATGAGCCAAGCATAATTTAATCCGGTTAAGTCATTGTTAGATTCGCCTCTTACATCATCGCCAGAATAGTTAGCAAGAGATTGTGCTTGATACAGCACCCAACATGAAACTGGCAGTATCAGTAATCCCAGAATAAAAGTAGCAGGGTTGCCGTAGCCATTCTCAGATAGCTTGCTCAAAATTTGGCAACCAACGGCGAAAACTACATAAATAGTGGCAAGATGATTAATACTTCTTGGCGCTTCGCCCGTTTTCCTTTCATATTTGGTTTCAAAAAGTGCAAACAGGGAATGAGTGAAGAAAATGGTAAATATTCCTCTCATAATTGGCCACATATTTTCGCCAGAGCTTTTTTTATATTGGCTCCAATGTTTAAAGAACCAATAAACCGTATAAATACCGAAAGTACCTAAAAAAAGGATGAGGAATTTTTTAGGGGATACAACATAAAATTCCATGTTGTTTGATTGTGTTTGAAGTTCATTATTTGAACTTTCAATGTTTTCTTCCATTACCGATACCTGTAGATTGCGTGTGAAAAGTCTAGATGTGTTTTTTCGTAGAATAAATTCGCAGAACAAATGTGCTTAATGCGGTTAATTTTTTCATGTATTGAGACTTTTATAAAGCACTTAATGAATTGCTAGAAAATTTGCGTTATTGAGCTTTGTTTATGTATTAAATCAGGTGATGAAGAAGGTTATTCTGAGTAGTATACATTGCTAAGCGAAAAAGGCTTTAAGACGAGGCTCAGTTGTTAAATGAGCCTTCTTACGGGTTAACTGTGCTTGTTGGGTAGAACCGTCAATATTGCACCGCCTTTACTATTCTAAATAGACTATATCCCGAGTAAGTTATATCCTGAGTAAACTATTCAACCAGTGTTAGCTCTGCTAGATACCGCTGACCGTTTTCAACATAGTGCATGGCGGATTTAGTGAACATTGCTTGCGTTGATTCATCGAGTGCTTTTACTACTTTAGCCGGTGAACCTAGTGCTAGGTGTCCGTCAGGTACTTCCATATTTTCGGTAATTAAACTGTTGGCGCCAATCAAGCAATTCTTGCCTATTTTCGCGCCATTTAGTACCACAGCATTCATGCCGATCAGGGTGTTTTCTCCAATGGTACAGCCATGTAACATAACTTTATGGCCAACAGTAACATTACGGCCTATCGTCATCGGGAATTTGGCATCAACATGCAAAATAGAACCGTCTTGAATATTGGTATTCTCACCTATATTGATTTTGGCTAAATCAGCTCTGATCACAACATTGAACCAGATACTTGCTTGGCTGCCCAATTCAACATCGCCAATCAAGGTGGCGTTTGGTGCAATAAAATTATTATCAGCAAGTGTTGGTTGTACATCGGCGAGTCGATAAATCATTTCTACTTCCTTATTATTAGTAATCCCATCATATTAAAGTATTCAAGTTAAAGCGCAAATTAGACCTTCGGACCAGCCTAACCTACAACTATTATCGCTAACTTATATTGAAAATAACTAAGCTTAATGTATGAAAAACAGACGATTAATGGTAAAACAATAGACGAATAAGAATAAGTATATACCCAAGCCACTTGAAGATGCAGGATTCAGCAAGCGAGAAAGGGTTAGCACCAAGGCATTGATTGAAGAGAATAGTTATTCTATTGTCGAAATCAATAACGCCGGAGGTGACCCTTTATCGGCTTGCCCTATGGGAGCTAAGCTAGAAAATCAGTTCAGCGTTGCAGTACTTGATAAGGGAGTAACCATTACCTGCGTGCTGCGCCTTGCTCTGATTTCCTAGCTTAACTCTGAAACAGCATCTTCGAGTGGCTTGGGTATAAGTGTTTTAATGTTCAGTTGATTGCATTTCCCAATAAAACTTAGCGCCGATTTTAGCTAATTTACGCTGTTTTTAAGGGGGTGTGGTGATTAAAAGGGTGAATTATGATTATTGGTATACCGAAAGAAACCTTAACGGGTGAAAACCGAGTAGCAAGCTCGCCAACCGCAGTAGCTGCGTTACTAAAACTTGGTTTTGAAATACAAGTACAAAAAGGTGCTGGCACAAAAGCAAGTTTCACCGACCAAGAATTTATTGATGCGGGTGCCACACTTGTTACTAAAAAGAACGTTTGGCAATCAGATATCATTTTTAAAGTTAATTGCCCCAATATTGAAGAAATAGCGTTAATGAAAGATGGCGCACACCTAATTAGTTTTATTGCCCCAGCACAAAACGAAGTAATTTTAGCTGCTTTAAAAGAAAGAGAAATAACCACTTTAGCCATGGAAATGGTACCGCGCATGACACGCAGTCAGTCGATGGATGCCTTAAGTTCAATGGCGAACATTGCAGGCTATCGCGCAGTTATTGAAGCCACTCATCATTTTGGCCGCTTCTTAACTGGGCAAATTACCGCCGCAGGTAAAATGCCACCAGCAAAAGTAATGATTATTGGTGCGGGTGTTGCTGGCCTTGCTGCCATTGGCACCGCAGGTAGTTTAGGGGCCATTGTTCGTGCATTCGATACCCGCCCTGAAGTTAAAGAACAAATTGAAAGTATGGGGGCTGAATTTTTAGAACTCGATTACGAAGAGCCAGAAGATACAGGCTCTGGTGATGGTTACGCAAAAGAAATGAGTAAAGCCTTTATCGATGCAGAAATGGCGCTGTTTGCTGAACAAGCAAAAGATGTCGATATTATTATTACTACCGCAATGATCCCTGGAAAACCAGCGCCGAAATTGATTACAGCTGAAATGGTTGAGTCAATGAAAACTGGCAGTATTGTGGTTGATTTGGCGGCTGCAGGTGGTGGTAACTGTGAATTAACGCAAGCAGGCAAAGTGGTTAATGCCAATGGCGTTAAAATTATTGGCTATACCGACTTAGTTTCTCGATTACCTAATCAATCTTCGCAGCTTTATGCAAATAACTTAGTGAGTTTAACTAAGCTGTTATGCAAAGAAAAAGACGGCACGCTTAATATAGATTTTGACGATGTTGTTATTCGCAACATGACGGTTGTGAAGCAAAATGAAATTACTTTTCCACCGCCACCAATTCAAGTTAGCGCAGCACCTGTTGCGCCAAAAGTTGCCGCCAAGCAACCTGCTGAAGTTAAGGCTAAAGAGCCGGCTAGCCCAGTTAAAAAACATGCTTTTATGGCGGCGGGGGCATTATTATTTGCTTGGGTGACAAGTGTTGCTCCGGCTGACTTTCTATCTCACTTTACCGTATTCGTTTTAGCCTGTGTTATTGGTTATAACGTAGTATGGAATGTTAGTCATTCGCTACATACGCCGTTGATGAGCGTAACCAATGCCATTTCAGGCATTATTGTTGTTGGCGCAGTATTGCAGGTGGGTAATGAAAATCCATTAATTCAATTACTCGCGGGTGTCGCAATACTTATCGCGACAATTAATATTGTTGGTGGCTTTGTAGTCACTAAACGCATGTTAAAAATGTTTAGAAAATAAGGGGCACTGGTATGGAATTTTCTCAAGGTTTAATCAGTGCAGCTTATATATTGGCTGCGTTATTGTTCATTTTTAGTTTGTCTGGGCTAAGTAAGCAAGAAACGGCTGAAACAGGTAATTGGTATGGAATTACCGGTATGACAATTGCGCTTATCGCAACTATTGCAGACCCGCGTGTTGATAATGTTTGGATCATTTTAGTCACTATGGTGGTCGGAGCTAGCATAGGTTTGCAGCTTGCTAAAAAGGTTGAAATGACACAAATGCCAGAGCTTGTTGCTATCTTGCATAGTTTTGTTGGTTTAGCAGCGGTATTAGTCGGCTTTAACAGTTATTTTGAAATGGATCATTCAGCGTTAGCTAATTTTACCGACCAGCAACAAATGGCGACTAATATCCACCTAGTTGAAGTATTTTTAGGTGTGTTTATTGGCGCGGTGACCTTTACTGGTTCAATTGTCGCTTTTGGTAAGTTACGAGGCATTATAAATTCCTCAGCGTTAATGCTACCTCATCGCCACAAACTCAATTTAGCCGCTGGTGTCGCGTCATTTATTTTGATGGTGGTTTTTGTGCAACAAGGTGGTGGAGATAGCGCATTATTTTTAATGACTTTTATAGCCTTAGCTTTTGGTTGGCACTTAGTAGCGTCAATTGGCGGTGCTGATATGCCGGTGGTTGTTTCAATGCTTAACTCTTATTCTGGTTGGGCAGCAGCGGCAGCAGGGTTTATGTTAAACAACGATTTGCTAATTGTGACAGGGGCTTTAGTTGGTTCATCAGGGGCAATTCTTTCTTATATTATGTGTAAGGCTATGAATCGCTCATTTATCAGTGTTATTGCTGGAGGTTTTGGTACTGATGTTGTGGTAGATACCGATGTTGATTATGGTGATCATGTTGAAATTAATGCTGAGGCAGTTGCCGATATGCTTAGTGGTGCAAAATCAGTCATTATTACGCCAGGTTATGGTATGGCTGTCGCGCAAGCACAGTACCCTGTTTATGAAATGACCCAAGCATTAAAAGCTAAAGGCATAGATGTGCGCTTTGCCATTCATCCGGTAGCAGGGCGCTTACCTGGTCATATGAACGTGTTGTTAGCAGAAGCGAAAGTGCCATACGATATTGTTTTAGGCATGGACGAAATTAACGATGACTTTCCTGAAACTGATGTGGTATTAGTAATAGGTGCAAACGACACAGTAAACCCAGCAGCAGCGGAAGACCCAACCAGCCCAATTGCCGGTATGCCAGTATTAGAGGTATGGAATGCGAAAAATGTTGTGGTGTTCAAACGTTCAATGAGCACAGGTTATGCCGGTGTACAAAACCCACTGTTCTTTAAAGATAATACGCAAATGTTGTTTGGCGATGCGAAAGTTTCCTGTTTGAGTATCTTAGATAAACTTTGATGTGTGAAATGGCATTAATCTGAATGATTAATTTCACCTACTTTATTTAAAGCCCGTTTTATACGGGCTTTTTTATGTTTGAAATCAAGCTTTTCGGTACATCATCATTAAGCTAGTACTTTTAATTTGGTAGAATTGATATGTACACATAGAAAATGAATTAAGATTTTGGGATGAAAGCAGTAAAGACTACTTTATTAGCTATTAACAAGCATGATAATTCAGCTTTAATAGAATTAGTTAAACAGCAAAAAGTAAAGCTACCCTAAAAGATGTTGCGCTGCCAAAGTGAAAATAGCAAAGAATTAATGTGGTTTTATAACCATTTTTTATGCCATAAAGCAGTGTTATTTTTGGCTGTACTAAATAGGCAACGTGAAGCCTAGATTTAAATACTCAGCCTAAATGTTAAAATGTGTTGTAACTCTGGGCCACTCCTATGCGCTTCACATTATTATCGAGGTTATTTAATCTCTTATTAAGAGGTAAGTAGAATAAATGGAAAACAATTATTTTATCATTGCAAGAGCGTTGCACATCATTGCTGTTGTGCTGTGGATAGGCGGTGTTGCTTTTGTTACTACCGTTTTAATTCCTGCTATAAGAAGTAATAAATCGGCAGATAATCGATTTAACTTATTCGAAATGTTGGAAGGGAAGTTCAGCTTTCAAGCTAAATTAACAACTATACTTACCGGGCTTTCCGGCTTTTATATGTTGTACGTCATGAATGCATGGTCATCTATGCAATGGTGGATCCATTTAATGATTTTCATTTGGCTAATTTTTGCCCTAGTTTTGTTTGTGCTTGAACCATTGTTTCTACATAAATGGTTTCATCGACAAGCAGAAGTAAATAACGAAAGAGCATTTTTTGTCTTGCAAGTTATGCATATTATTTTGTTAACCATAAGTTTAATCGCCATTTTTGGTGGTGTTGCTGGCGTACACGGACTTTTTTATTGATCAGGTTATAACTAACAGCCAGTGGGTTGTTAGTTTTCATAGATATAAGCCGTATTACTTTGTTGATGAATAAAAAGCTAAATACCTAAACATTTACATTAGGCCATTTAATTTTGCTGCTGAATAGTATTACTGCCTGTGCATATGTGCATTCCTTGAACTTTATCATCAAAGTTATATTCCTTGAAAACAAGCGTGTTTTTTGTACGCCTGATTATGCCCGATAGATGTAAGACATGTCTCACATTGCTGTAGGATATACTGCTTCTATTTTCATTTAATAAAGGGTGTATTCTTGCTAAGTTGTTGTATTTTATGGGGTTACAGTTTTTAACGTATTGTTGCAATTCGATTACAAGCATTTTATTTTAAAAAAGTTACTTTGAAAAATTAGTGATTGTTCTAATATTACAACTGTCAGGACGACATGGGGTTTACCCCAAACGGTAGAGAGCTACCAGAGGGACGCTTAGTATAGCGAAGAGATAGGATATCTCGCAAGGATAGATGGAAACGTTGCCATGGAAGAGTCATCAGGATGATGAAATAAAGGCAACAGATGTAACTTGGATAGTTACTGTTATGGATTAACAAGGACAGCAAAGGATTTGCTAGGATAGGCTAAGGATAAGCTCTTTAGGGATGAAGCGGGATCATTGTTTATTATGCAGGACGCATAAAAGCTAGTTATAGAAATGCGGTTCATTGAACCGCATTTTTTTTGTCTTTTTTTTACTAAACGTTTATGAAAACCAAGTTAGTATTCTATCAGGTTTGCATAAAACGCTGTTTTACCCAATACCGCCTGACTCCCTTTTAAAGAAAACTCATATCCACACAACGAAAACTTGCCCTTAAAGGCAATGTTTTTAACAAGTGCTGTGGTATCCAAAGGAGAGAAGTAGGCAAAGTATTGGTTGTTATTTTCAATATTAACTTGATAACTTCTAATTGTATCGCCCTTGTTAAAAAGGATACTTTGACAACTAGTATCTCCTTGCGCATTGCCAATATTCCACAATTCTTGATTTTCTGCGCTATCAGCCTGCCAGCTGATCACTAAACCATTGTATGTTGAAACCATAAGTGAAAAGTTATCTGGCAGCGTAATGTGATGTTGTAATTCAGTGTTAGTATCTTTTTTCTCTACAATTTTGATACTTTCTGTCGTTGAAGTACTATTTTCGCCGGCAAAAATCAGTGAAATAATCATGGCTAAAGCCACTAAAAATACAACTACCGAAATTGTTATTTGTGCGTTTCTATTACTAAACAGTGCGAGACGAATAGATTCACCAATATCGTTAGATTCTCCATGGCTAATGTTATTGGAAGAGCTTTCATAATGGGTGTGCAATGCACTTGAAGTGCGATCTGTATTTAAAGTTGCTGAATTATTTTGCTCTAAGTAAACAGGTTGTTCTGCTGAATTCATTTGATTCATTGTTGGTTCTATTCGTTGGCTTGTACTAGAGCCGCTGTGTGTTTTTGTTAAATACTCCGATAAGTCAACTGGGCCGTTATAACCAAGAATATAGTCTCTTTTTTTGGTACTTGGATATGTCAGAAGTAACAATGACAGTAGTAAAGGAATAAGTAATAACCAGTAAATACTGCCATGGCCAATAAATATGACAATTACCCCCGATATTAAAAAGCTACCGGTTGGTGCTAGTATCCAATTACGGTGCAATTGCGCATCGTTTAATCGACGTTGTGTCGTGGTAACAGAAACTGCAAGGCAAATTATTAAACTAATAACCGCTGCGAATATGGCAGTTACAAAAACTTCATTTAAGACAATAAAACTAACTAAACAAAAAACTTGATAGTGATAAAGCGAACGCGATTGTCAAAACCGCGTAAACAAAATAGTGACTTTAAAAGTTGCACAAAACCTCCGGTAAATGCCAGCCTGATATATACAAAATAGTAGAGTCGTTGCTAGCTAGGAAAATATGCTAAAACAGCATAGACGGAGGGTAACGAATTTTTGCAACAATGTCAGCGCATCGATGATATTTGTTTGTATTTTTGTGTTACTTATTAAAATAGTGAAATATTTAATCGAGTGATTATTTGTAACCTAGTCGTAATCTTCTGTAATGTAACTTAGCGTTGTAAGACATATCTGCAACGATTGTCCGCTGCTACAGGTATTGAGTTAAGCATTATATTACGGACGGCTTTATCTTCTTGATTTTAAGTGCTTTTATTTTATGTGTCTTTTTCTTTATATATTTTTCGGGAAAAAATAATATTATAAGGGTATTTTGAATAATTCAATTCAGTAAACTTAATCAGGTCAAGAAGACAAGGGGTTACGGAAAACCTTAAATATAGTTATTAGCATTGGATGCAAGGTAGCTATTTTGTAAAAGGACGTACTTAATTAACAGGGCTGTTAATACACTTGAGTTAGGTTAGATACGGATATCATGCAGGATGCATAAGTTATTTATGGAATGAATAAACATTTATGGAAGATTAGCTAAGGAATTGTGAATTAATAATCTAGCTAAGTGGTAAAAAAGAAAAAGCGACTTTATGTCGCTTTTTCTTTTTTGACTTTTTGATAATCAAACCCGCTTCAATAAACTAATAATAAATACTATTTGAATACTAAAGTTAGTACTTATCCTACACGATAAGCTGGAGTGTCAATATTATCTAACTTATAGCCTCGTAATGTCATTGTGCCATGATAATTTGACTCGCCATCACCGCTAAACTCTAAATCGAAATGGCTAATCCAATGTGGCCCGTGACGCTTTGAAAATTTTAAGCGACTTGATAGACGAGCAATAGCCAAAAACTGTAAGTTTTCTTGCTTACAGTATTTATTTGCGTGTGAACGAGCATACTCAGAGACTTTACGTAAATAAACGAAATACCAAAATAACAAGCCAACAAAGAGTAAATAGTAAATATTTTCCACGTGATCCCTTATTGTTTAAACAACTCACCGATAGCATGTGCTAAAGCATTACTTCGATTAGGCGAACGAATTGCTTGCAATAGTAAAGGGCGGGTAGTTGGAATTGCAACTAAATCTTTAAATATTGCAGCGAATAACTCGAGGTCGTCACCCTTAATCAATTGTTCTAGATAGTTAAAAAGGATTTCTTCATGATTGAATATTGACCATAAACGGCCAGCGATGATGATTAAAGTATCCTCTGATAGTGCATTGCTATTTATCAATCCAACTAGAAACTTCTCGCTATAAGAATGCTGGGTACTTGATGCAAGCGCGCGCAATAGTGATAAAGCAAGCGCTGAGTTATTGTCAGAAATAGCTAATTGATAGCGTTGAGTGATTTTTTCAATCAGTTCAGCCGGTAACGCTATATTTTCTAGTGCAGAACATAATGGCGAGAGTACTTGCTCAGGTAGTTTATTAAATGCATTAATTAACATCTCAGCATTGTTGTTATCACCTATTCGCACAGCTACGTCAGACAAGCCCTGTACGCCAACATCATGCCATGCGTCCCAGCCATTTACCCCTGAAAGGTAACTTACGGCTGGTTGATAAAATTTACTTGCGGGCTGTTTTAACGCCACTGAAACAACACTGTTGATTGCTGCTAATTTATATTGTGGTGGAGTAAAGTGGTACGGGTTTTTTTTCAACAACGCTTCTTGCTGCTCTGTTGGGTCGACTGACAAGTCACCGCCCAGTGCTTCAACAATTATCGCGATAAAGTGGTTTCTCGCCCCTTGATTTAACAAACCGCGCTCATCTAGAGGAAATTTAACAAACCATAAATAAGGCGATGTTGATTGTTTCTGCCAAAATGCGATAGCAAGCTGTGCATGTCCCTGTGATGGAAATGGATAGGGTAGTTGAGCAGATTCAATTTTTTCAAATTGTTCCTTAGAAATTTTATCGACACGACGGCCAATGTCGTAAATACGATATTGAGAGTCAGATAAGCTCAGTAATTCTGAAATCGAAGAAATATGGTTTGAAGTTGTGCTCATAGTAAAATGCAATCGCTATAAATGGTTGAGATAAGTTGTTATAGCGCGCCATTATAGAGATAATAGCGTTTTAACTCCACCGCTAATCCTAGGCAATTTTGGACGCTAATCATGGTTGATGAACATCAATTTTCTCAATTACTTTTTTTATTAGATAAACTTAAATTTGAACTGAAAAAAGCGACGTTATGGAGTGAGCAAAAACCAACGACAGCAGCACTGCGCAGCACGCAACCGTTTTGCTGCGATACCTTAGCGTTAGAGCAGTGGTTACAGTTTATATTTATTGAACGATTAAGCGTATTGGTTGCAAATAAACTGCCATTACCAAAAAATATTGCAGTAAGCCCGATAGCTGAAGATGCTTTTAAATGTACAAGTCAGCTAAAGGTCATTGACGTTATTGCTGATATTGACGAATTACTTAGTGGTCAATTAGTACCAAGGTCTTGGCAAAGTAAAACCAATACAACAGAAAAGAATTTTATATCATGAACATTGAAAGTGCTGGTGCGGTGATCCTTGAAAAGCCTGTTTTAAATATTTTATATCAAGATGAATATATCGTCGCAGTTGATAAACCTGCAGGGCTTTTTGTGCATCGTAGCTTTATGGATAAAGATGAAATTTATTTTGCATTACAGCTTGTTCGTGACCAGGTCGGGCAATATGTTTATCCGCTACATCGTCTTGATCGTCCAACTTCTGGTGTTTTGCTCTTTGCGCTAACGCAAGATGTTGCTCGTTTAATGGGACAAGCGTTTAGCGAACGGAATGTTCAAAAAACTTATTACGCATTAACGCGTGGTCACTTATTAGATAGCGGCATTATTGATTATGCGCTAAAAGAAAAATTGGATGACTTAGGCGATAAAAATGTTAGCCGAGATAAAGAGCCTCAAAGCGCACAAACATACTATCAATCGGTCGCTACAGCAACTTTGCCGGTGGCTTTAGATAAGTATCCTAGCGTACGCTATTCTTTGATTAAATGTTTACCTCATACTGGGCGTCGCCATCAAATTCGTCGACATTTAGCCCATCTGCGCCATCCTATTATTGGTGATATTAATTATGGTGATAATAAGCAAAATCCATTTTTTGGTGAACATTTTGGTTTTAAACGCTTGATGTTGATTGCTAAAGAATTATCGTTTGTTCATCCAATTACGGAGCAAAAGGTTACCATTACTGCTGAATTTGATGCGCAGTGGCATGCTGTATTTAATGAATTGAAATGGCAGGCGTTAGATATTTAATCCAAAGCAAAATGCGGGGTACCTGATTATTTGTTGTCAGGTGGTAATTCAACTTCAAGCTAATTGTTAGATGAAGTTAGCGCCGACTATTCAGGCCTACTTAGGACCGCTAATACGAACTGAGTTAAAGTCCTGTGCGATTAGATTACTGTAGCTATGTGATGCTCTTGATACTGATCCCTCTTCACTTTTCTGGCCCTTAATTTCAATGGCATCAACAAAATAAAGATTCTGAAAATCATTTCGCTGTTCAGCAAAAGCTAACATCATTTGTTGATCTTGAGTTACCGGGCGATTTAATAAACTTAGCATTAAGTAATGATCGGACATTAGTGGCTTTTTCTCTATAGCAACTTTCGAAGTAGAGCTGCAGGCTGATAAAAGTGTCATTAAAAATATGGCGAAAACTAATGTTAATTTTTTCATAATGCTAATAGTGTTTAAGTATCTTAATACTGACTATTGCAAAGGGTTTGCCAATTGTGATTTTGGTATGAAATTAATTTATTGTTTAAGTCTTATAATTATTTATCAGTTTGATTTAAAAGTGAAAATTTTATTTTTATTACAATTGATATTGTGGAGGAATTGCATCAATTGCTATTTATATTGGCTGAAAAACACATCTTTTATATCTGAGGATATTTAGGCGTCAAAAAAATAACGCTAAGCTTTGTGAGGCTTTAATAGACGATTAAACGCTTAAATCAAAGCGTTTAATCGCATAACTGAAGAGTAAAATTTACTCTTCAGATACTGAGCGTAGTAAGGCATTAATGCCGACTTTAGCACGAGTTTTTGCATCAACTTTCTTCACGATAATTGCGGCATATAAACTATAACTACCACATTTAGACGGTAAGTTACCTGGAACAACAACTGAGCCAGCAGGAACTCTGCCGTAGTGCGTTTCTCCGGTTTCACGGTCAAAAATGCGTGTACTTTGGCCAATATAAACGCCCATTGAAATAACAGCACCTTCTTCGATGACTACTCCTTCAACAATTTCTGAACGAGCACCAATAAAACAGTTATCTTCAATTATTGTTGGGCCAGCTTGCAACGGTTCAAGTACGCCGCCAATACCAACGCCGCCAGATAAATGCACATTTTTACCAATTTGAGCACACGAGCCAACTGTTGCCCAGCCGTCAACCATACAACCTTCATCAACGTAAGCACCAATATTGACAAAGCTTGGCATTACTACAACATTCTTACCAATAAAAGTACCTGTACGAACTGATGCACCAGGTACAACTCTTACGCCGTCAGCTTCAAAATCAGCCTGAGTATAGCCAGTATATTTCATTGGTACTTTATCGAAAAACTTACTTTCTGCGCCGTCAATAACTTCGTTGTCCCAAATTCTAAAAGAAAGTAGCACAGCTTTTTTCAGCCATTGATGAACAACCCATTCACCGGCAATTTTTTCGGCAACACGTGCTGAACCGTTGTTCAATGCCGCCAATGCGTCAAGCACCGCTTGTTTTACTTCTGGTGATACGCTTGCTGGCGTAATATTCATGCGTTGTTCAAACGCTTGTTCAATAACTGTTTGTAATTCTGACATTTGGGCTTTCCTAATGGTTCAATTCTGAATAATTATTGGTGACTGTCGGCGAAAAGCATCACTTCTAATGCTTGCTCTTGCGCTTTTGTTAGTGCTTCATTGTCTGCATTTGACACGGTAAATACATCTTCAGCTTTTTCACCAAAAGTGGTGATTTTTGCTGAATGTATTTGTAATTTACATTTTTGAAAAACAGCTGCAATGTTTGCCAATAAGCCGGGGTGGTCAAGTGCTACAATTTCTAACATAGTACGGTTTTTGGTTGTACTTTCAATAAAGCTAACTTGCGTTTTTACTTTAAATTGTTTGAAGCGCTTTGCCAATGGTTTCGCTTTAATGCGACTCTTCTCAGAGGCTAGATTGGCACTGAGTGATTTAGCGATAGCTTTTGCTCTATTGCTATCGTTAATAGCTTGATTGTGATTGTCGAGCACAACAAAAGTGTTAGCGGTATAACCGGTTTTACTGGTGGTGACTTTCGCGTCATGAATGGAGAGTTTTTTTGCGCCTAGTAACGACACCATATTGAAAAATATGTGTGGCCTATCTTTTGTATAAACAAATACCTCAGTACCACCACGGTAAGGCTTTGGACTAATCAGTACCAGGGGCTTGTCTTTATTGTGTGGCAATATATGTTGAAAATGCCAAGCTATTTGTTTGGGAGAATAACGTAAAAAATAATCGGCTTTAAACTCTTTCCAAAGCTGTTGTAAGTGCTCGTGATTAATATCTTTATCTTGTAATATTTCTAACGCTAATTGCTGATTTTCTCGTATTTTTGCCCGTAAATCGACTGGTTTTTCTAGACCGTGTCTAAAAGCGCGCTTGGTACTGAAATATAAATCTTCCAGTAAATTAGCTTTCCAACTGTTCCAAAGGCTTTCATTGGTCGCGCGCATATCGGCGACGGTTAAACAGTAGAGATAATCAAGGTGTGCTTCGTCACGGACAATTTCCGCAAAAGTTTTTATTACTTCTGGATCAGAAATATCACGACGTTGAGCAGTTACTGACATGAGTAAATGTTGCTCGACTAACCAAGAAATCATTCGGCCATCATGGTCATTGAGTTTGTGCACTTTAGCGAAGTCTAGTGCGTCTGCAGCACCAAGTTTGGCGTGATCACCACCACGACCTTTTGCTATGTCATGAAATATTCCGGCAAAATAAAGTAGTTCAGGCTTACGTACCCGTTGTACTATTTTGCTACATAATGGAAACTCATCATTGTGTTCAGACTGGCTGAATCGATATAAGTTTTTTAATAGTCGATAGCTGTGTTCGTCAACTGAATAGGCATGAAATAAGTCAAATTGCATTTGACCGACGATATTGCGCCACAGCGGTAAATAAGCGCCAATAATGGAATATCGATGCATTAAGGTAAATGCTAAACCTAAACCACGAGGATGCTTGATTAGTTCGACAAAAATTTCTCGACAACGAGCATAGTCAATCATGCCTGAGACTAAGCGTCTGCGGGCATTACGCATTAAGCGTAAGGTATCAGGATGTAAGTCGGTAATTTCTTCATGTTCAGCGATCAGTAAAAATAGCTCCATGATCATAGTTGAACGAGTAAACACACGTTTGTTAAGTGCTTTTATTTGGCCATCAATAATGACAAAGTCTTCGTTGATGTAGGCTTCTTTGCTGTGTTCTTTTTTATTTATAATAGCGTACTCAAAATGCTGTAGTAGCATTTTATTGAGCTCAGCCACGCGTGAAATAATTCGGAAGAAGCGCTTCATCATTCGTTCAATAGCGAGTTTACCGCCATCACCAAAGCCCATCAATTCGGCTACGTCAGCCTGATAGTCAAATAACAATCTGTTTTCATTACGACCGGCAATAAAATGCAAGGCACCGCGCATACGCCACAGATAATCTTGACACTCAAGCAGTTCGAAAAACTCATTGCTCGTTAAGTAGTTGTGATCAATTAACTGTTCGAGGGTATCGGCCATAAAATGACGTTTTGCTACCCAACCAATCGTTTGAATGTCACGTAAGCCGCCAGGGTTAGCCTTTAAATTTGGCTCGAGAGTATAAGATGCACCATGGTATTGCTTGTGACGTTGATATTGTTCGTTTTGTTTTGCTAGAAAAAATTTTTCAGAAGTCCAAAAGCAATCTTCATTTAACAGCGGCTGTAAATGTGAAACCAGTGCTTCATTACCACATATTTGACGCATTTCCATTAAGTTAGTGGCGATGGTTACATCATCAATTGCTTGTTTTAAGCACTCTTTAACACTACGAACACTGTGTCCGATATCCAGTTTTACATCCCATAATTGGGTAATAAATGCCGAGATACTTTCTGCTAAGTCAACTTCTACACTTTCTTGTGTTAACAATAATATATCAACATCAGAATAGGGGTGTAGTTCACGGCGACCATAACCACCAACAGCTACTAAACTAATTTGATATTCGTCTAGGTGATGTTGGCACCAAAGTTTGGTGAGAATTAGGTCGACGTAATAGGCTCTTGCTGCAACAAGTGAGGTAATTTCACTGATTGGAAATTGTTCTTTTTGCCATTGCTGAAATTCTTGGCTTAATGCGCAAATTTGTTGACTGGTTAATGTTGGCGCACTAACGGCGAGAGCGTCGATATATTGTTCTGGAATAATGTCGGATATATTCAAAGATAAACTCTCATGTTCGCCAAGAAAAGGGTTTACTCATTAATTTAAATAAACCCAAGCTGTTAAGCCTCTTTAATAACGTTAGTAAAGTCTCACGTTATTAGTTGTGTAGCATTCTAGGAATAGTGTCATCTTTACGTAACGTCAGAATTTCACAACCCGTTTTTGTTACGACAACCGTGTGTTCCCATTGCGCAGATCTTTTTTTATCGCTAGTGCGTACGGTCCAATTGTCTTCTTTATCTAAGATAGTGCTGGCTTTACCCAAGTTGATCATAGGCTCAACAGTGAAGCACATGCCTTCAACCATTTTTTCACCTGCTTTATTCTTGTAATGAACAATTTGTGGCTCTTCGTGAAATTCCTTACCGATGCCATGGCCACAGTACTCTTTAACAATAGAATAGCGGCCCTTACTTTTAATAAATTTTTGAATAGCGGTACCAATTTCGCCAAAGTCAGCACCGGGTTTTACTTTTTTAAGACCTAAGTACAATGCTTCTTGAGTGATACGACATAAACGATTGTCTTCAGCTTCGGTTTCACCAATTAGAAACATTTTGCTGGTATCACCATGATAACCATCTTTGATCACAGTAATGTCAATATTGATAATATCTTTATCAACCAATGGCGTACCATTCGGGATACCGTGACAAACAACATGATTGACAGAGGTACAAATAGACTTTGGAAAACCATGATAATTTAAAGGTGCTGAAATAGCGCCTTGAACTTTGTCAGTATATTCAGCACACAAGGTATTCAACTCATCTGTTGTTACACCTGCTTTTACATGAGGCTCTATCATTTCCAATACATCTGCAGCAAGTTTTCCCGCTATTCTCATTTTTTCAATTTCTTGCTGATCTTTAATCGTAATTGTCATAAAACCTCAATATAACTGTATTTTTAATGTCGCTAGCGAAGATAATGTTGTCGATATTTTTCGTCAAAAAGCCAAGCGCTAGTGTAAATAATTATTGTTCGTGATTTTACATGCTTTTTAGATTTTTCCCAATCGTAAAGCAAAAGATAAACTAATTAATTATTGAAATAACAAAAAAGGGTGGGGGAAATTCAATTTTAGATAAGAAAACAGGCCTTATCGTTTGATAAAACCTGTTATTTTTTTGATATGTTCTTATTCAGTATTACTTAAGATAAGTTTTCAAGTTCAAGTGTTACTGCGTCTACAATTGCACTTGGGTTTTCTAAATAAAGGTCGTGATTTAATAACACCAAGTTTTCATTATAGGCAAGTAACATAGCGGGAATGGCTTGTGTGCCGATAATATCTTGAATTTCAGTAATATCATGAATAGCAAACTCAGCATCTTTTGTTAATTTGTTTACCTGTAAGCTTTTTGCCGGTGGCGACAATTTAAGTTCATCAATTATTTCGCTAACGCTGTCTTTGTCGGTTAATTCATTACCTAATACAAAGTGTGCATGCTGCAACTTAGTAAGTAGTTCAAACGCTGAACCTGTTGATTTGTTTTGTACCCAAGCCATCAAATTCGCTACTAATGTTGAGTCTTTTGAATAATTAAGCGTATCCATGTAGTTAGGACCGAAAGGTACTTTACTAAATTCTTTTACGGCAGTAATAGTCGTAGGTGATACTTGGTTGTCACCATCGTAGTAGCTTATATGCATGGCTCTAAAGGTTATTGAAGGAAAGGCACTTAGTATCTTTTCGACAAGTACTGTTGAAGCATAGCTCCATGGGCAATGGCTATCGTAGATAAAGAAAAGTTCAGCATTTTGTGTATTTGATGACATGTTTTAACTAATTTAATGGAGAAATTATGCTAATTTTACCGTGCTAGTTTCAATTATCCTACCCCTGAATGCATAATTTCTTTTAATGAGGCTAATGTCAGCAAAAAACTGGTCAAATATCTCCCATTATGGTATAAAGTGCGCCGCTAAATCTTTTGTTAAATTCTTCCGAGAGTTTTCAACTGTTTTTAGCCTTAACCTGTATTGACTTAATTTTAAAAATTTTTCGATACATTAAAACTAAACTCACATACATCTAGCAAAGGTATACCGGGGTGCTCAGCGAATTTGTCTTTCGACAAAACGCAATAAGGGTCGTGTATATTGGATGTATGAACGCTTAACCCCACAAAGGAAAAAACATGCCAAACGTTTCTATGCGCGATATGCTTAAAGCAGGTGTTCACTTCGGTCACAAAACTCGTTACTGGAACCCAAAAATGAAATCATACATTTTTGGCGCTCGCGATAAAGTTCATATCATCAACCTTGAACAAACTGTTCCAATGTTCAACGAAGCTCTTGCTGTATTAAGCAACGTTTCTTCGAAGAAAGGTAAAGTTTTATTCGTAGGTACTAAACGCGCTGCAAGCGATGCTGTAAAAGATGCAGCAATTAAATGTGATCAATTCTTCGTAAATCACCGTTGGTTAGGTGGTATGTTGACTAACTGGAAAACAGTTCGTCAATCAATCAAACGTCTAAAAGATCTTGAAGCTCAAAGCTCTGACGGTACTTTTGAAGCGCTTACTAAGAAAGAAGCGTTAATGCGTACTCGTGAAATGGAAAAACTTGAGAAAAGCCTTGGTGGTATCAAAAACATGGGTGGTTTACCTGATGTTTTATTCATCATTGATGCTGATCACGAGCACATTTCTATTAAAGAAGCTAACAACTTAGGCATTCCAGTAATTTCTGTAGTTGATACAAACTCAAACCCAGATGGCGTTGACTACATCGTTCCAGGTAACGATGATGCGATTCGCGCTGTGACTTTATACTTAGACTCAGCTGCAAACGCTGTTCTAGAAGGTCGTGAGCAAAACATCGCAGTACAAGCTGAAAAAGACGGTTTTGTTGAAGCTGAATAATTTCAGTTTTTAACACGCGTTTTATTTTGCTATTGCCACAACCGTATTGTGTTGTGGCAATTACTGACATTTATATTTATTGAGGAATAAACTCATGGCAATTACTGCTGCACAAGTTAAAGAATTACGTGAACGCACAGCTGCGGGCATGATGGATTGTAAAAAAGCTTTACAAGAAGCTAATGGTGACATGGAACTTGCAATTGAAAACATGCGCAAGAACGGTCAAGCAAAAGCGGCTAAAAAAGCGGGTAACATCGCTGCTGAAGGTCAAATCATCATTAAAGATGGCACATTAGTTGAAGTTAACTGTCAAACTGACTTCGTAGCAAAAGATGACAACTTCTTAGCATTTGCTAACAAAGTTGCTGATGTTGCTGCAGCTGAAAAGCTTTCTATCGAAGACTTACAAGCTAAGTTTGAAGAAGAGCGTATTGCTTTAGTGACTAAAATCGGTGAAAACATCAATGTTCGTCGTGTAGCTAATGTTGAAGGTTCTGTGTTAGCTTCTTACAAGCATGGTGCTACTATTGGTGTTGTTGTTGCTGGTGAAGGTGATGCTGAATCACTTAAGCACATTGCAATGCACGTTGCTGCAAGCAAGCCAGAATTCATCAACCCTGAAGATGTACCTGCTAGCGTAGTAGAAAATGAACAACGTATTCAACTTGACATCTTAAAAGCTGAAAACGATGCTCTTGAAGAAAACAAGAAAAAGCCTGTTGATTTACTTGAAAAAATCATCATTGGCCGTATGAAGAAATTCACTGGTGAAGTATCTCTAACTGGTCAAGCTTTCATCATGGAGCCTAAGAAAACTGTTGGCGCTATTTTGAAAGAAAAAGGCTTAACAATTTCTTCTTTTGTTCGTTTAGAAGTTGGTGAAGGTATTGAGAAGAAAGAAGAAGATTTTGCTGCTGAAGTAGAAGCACAAATCGCTGCAGCTAAAGGCTAATTCATTTGATGAATTATTGCTTAATGCAACTTTCTTAAAAAAAGCGCCTAGTGATGGCGCTTTTTTTATAGCTAAAATTTACGGAAATTGCGTAACTACTTAAAGTTTTGATTGAATATTGAACAGAGCCTCGGTGGTATTGTAAAGATAAGCACGGTCTACCATAGACTTTTTTCATATTAGGCTTTCGATAAGCTGCTAAACGTACTAAAATAGCTGCGGTCGATCAGACCTAGGCTATTTTAATTAAAAAATTCTGAAGGAATGTTTATTACATGAGCATCAATCCCAAACCAACTTATCGTCGAATCCTTTTAAAACTTAGTGGTGAAGCCCTAATGGGTGAAGAAGGTTTTGGCATAGATCCAAAAGTTTTGGATCGTATGGCACAAGAAATTAAAGAATTAATCGAAATGGGTATTCAAGTCGGCCTTGTTATTGGCGGCGGCAACTTGTTTCGTGGTAAAGGTTTGGCTGAAGCAGGCATGAATCGTGTTGTTGGTGACCAAATGGGAATGCTAGCAACAGTAATGAATGGTTTAGCGATGCGCGATGCACTTCACAGAGCCTTTGTTAATACACGTTTAATGTCTGCTATTGATTTAGCAGGTGTATGTGATCGTTATAACTGGGCTGAGGCTATCAGTTTATTAAAGTCGGGCCGTGTTGTGATATTTAGTGCTGGAACAGGTAATCCATTTTTTACCACAGATTCTGCCGCATGTTTACGTGGCATCGAAATTGAAGCTGATGTTGTACTTAAAGCAACAAAAGTTGATGGTATTTATTCAGAAGACCCAGTTGCGAATCCTGAAGCAACTTTATATAGTCATTTGACTTACCAAGAAGTGCTAGAAAAAGAATTACAAGTGATGGATTTAGCCGCATTTACCTTAGCGCGTGATCACAGCATGCCACTTCGTGTATTTAATATGAATAAGCCTGGTGCATTAAAATCAGTCGTTATGGGTGGTGAAGAAGGTACAACTATCGACCACGCTGAAAATTTAAATTAATTATTGCAGGAATAAAAAAGTGATAGACGAAATAAAGCAAGACGCTCAAGAAAGAATGGCGAAGAGCATAGAGTCATTAAAAATTAGTTTAAACAAGGTTCGTACAGGTCGTGCACATCGCTCACTGTTAGATAACATTGTTGTTGAATATTACGGGATGGATACACCGCTAAATCAAGTGGGTAACATTTCAGTTCCTGACGCACGTACTTTAGCTATTACCGTTTTTGATAAAGGTATGATTGGTGCAGTGGAAAAGGCAATTTTAAAGTCAGATTTAGGCTTAAACCCATCATCACAAGGTACGTTAATTCGCATTCCATTACCGGCATTAACGGAAGAACGTCGTAAAGACTTAGTGAAAGTTGTACGTGGTGAAGCGGAAGGCGGTAAGGTTGCTATTCGTAATATTCGCCGTGATGCTAACTCAGATATTAAAACGTTAAACAAAGAAAAAGAAATCAGTGACGATGAAATGCATCAAGCTGAAGATGACGTGCAAAAAATCACTGACACATTTATTAAACAAGTTGATGAAGTTTTGAACGTTAAAGAGAAGGAATTAATGGAAATTTAATATTTTCATTGCTTAATCAACGACGCCGTAGATAATGACTACGGCGTTTTTGCATATAAAGGTTAAAGTTTTAATGGATAAGTACACAGCGGGGAATATGTGAGTATTGCGGACATAAAAAGCAATCAAGTGATGGAAGACATCGTCAAGGTTCCTCAACATGTTGCTATTATTATGGATGGTAACGGACGTTGGGCTCAATTACGTGGTAAGAAGCGTGTAGTTGGTCATAAGTCTGGCGTTGAGTCGGTAAGATCTTCTGTATCTGCAGCTGCTAAGCATGGCGTTAAAGCATTAACTTTATTTGCTTTTAGTAGTGAAAACTGGCAGCGCCCAGAGAAAGAAGTTAGTGTTTTGATGGATTTATTTATGTTTGTGTTAACTCGAGAAGTTAAACGCTTACATAAAAATGGTATTAAATTTAGTGTTATTGGCGATTTAAGTAAGTTTTCACCGAAATTACAGAAAATGATTTCAGACTCTGTAGCGTTAACTGCTAATAATACTGGTATGGTGTTATCTATCGCCGCAAATTATGGTGGACGTTGGGACATTACCCATGCTGCTAAAAAGTTAGCTGAAAAAGTTGCTAAACAAGAAATTTCAGCAAGCGATATTACTGAAGAGTCACTTAACGAACATACAAGTTTGGCAGGGTTACCTGAACTGGATTTGTTAATACGTACGGGTGGAGATTTCCGCATAAGTAATTTTCTGTTATGGCAAGCAGCCTATGCTGAATTCTATTTTACCGATGTTTTATGGCCTGACTTTAATGAAGAAGAATTTACCAAAGCGATTATGCAGTTTGATTTACGTGAACGACGTTTTGGTCAAACTGGTGAACAAGTAACTAATAATTAAAATAAATACTAAACGTAATTTAAGGATTCCCGTTTGTTAATACAACGTATAATAACCGCTTTATTACTTGCCCCCGCTGCTATTTGGGCAATTTTTTACTTATCGCTGCCTAGTTTTGCTGCAGTTATTTTAGTCGTTATGGCCATTGGAGCTTGGGAGTGGGGACCTTTGATGGGCTTCCCTAATAAGCGTCGTCGATTGGCTTTTGTCAGTGTTTCGGTTTTACTCATTGCCGCTCTTTGGTATATGTTGCCAATTGAACACTTATGGCAAGCGCCAAAACAGCTACTTAATCAAGTTAACCTTGTGTTGTGGCTCGCTGTTGCGTGGTGGTTGCTGTCTGCAGGTTTAACTTTCTTATACCCTCGTTGTAGCTCTTTTTGGTCAAGTCATCGCTCAGTAAGAGGAATTTTCGGTTGGTTAACGCTAGTACCAACTTGGTTAGCTTTTATGGTACTTAGAAGTAGCGAGTATACAACTGATAGCTACCACGGCGCGCAATTATTAATGGTTTTATTTTTAATGGTTTGGAGTGCTGATATTGGTGCTTATTTCGTTGGTAAATCTATTGGTAAGCGAAAGTTGTTACCCAATGTTAGTCCAGGAAAAACCCTCGAAGGCTTTTTAGGTGGGGTATTTTTTGCCTGTCTTATGGTTTTATTAGCAGGTTATTTTATTGGCTGGACTGCTGAGCAATACCGTGTTGTGATCCCAGTGACTATGCTAATTACGACTATTTCTGTATTAGGTGATTTAAATGAAAGCATGTTTAAGCGCCAAGCAGGAGTTAAAGATAGTGGTAGTATTTTACCTGGTCATGGCGGGATTTTAGACCGTATAGACAGCTTAACAGCTACTGCACCAATTTATGCTTTATGCTATGCATATTTAGGTTGGTAAAGTAAATGCAAAAACAAACGTTATGTATATTGGGTTCTACGGGCTCAATTGGTAAGAGTACGCTTGATGTTGTGCGCTTACATCCTGAAAAGTTTGATATTGTAAGTTTGTCAGCAAATGCTAGTGTCGACCTAATGCTTGCCCAATGCCGGGAGTTTCGTCCTGAAAACGTCGTAATGGTTTCTAAACTACATGCTGATACATTAGTTCATAAATTAGCAGAAATTGGTTTAAGCGAAATTGAAGTACTTTCTGGTACTGAGGCATTAGAAGATATTGCCAAGTCGACTACAAGTACAACGGTTATGGCAGCCATTGTTGGTGCTTCAGGCTTATTACCAACATTAGCGGCAGTAAAAGCCGGTAAAAAAGTACTACTAGCCAACAAAGAAGCATTAGTGACATCAGGTGCAATCTTTATTGATGCAGTAAAAAAATCTGGCGCTCAGTTATTGCCTATTGATAGCGAACACAACGCTATATTTCAATGTTTACCGCTAACGGCACAGCAACAACCAGGTTATTGTGACCTTAATGATAATGGTGTTAGCAAAATACTGTTAACTGGCTCTGGTGGCCCATTCAGAACTTGGAAAAATGCTGATTTAAGCGAGGTTACTCCTGCACAAGCGTGTGCCCATCCTAATTGGGATATGGGCAGAAAAATTTCTGTTGATTCAGCCACTATGATGAATAAGGGCCTCGAATTTATTGAAGCTAAATGGCTTTTTAATGTCGAAGCTGATGATATACAAGTGGTTTTACATCCACAAAGTACTATCCATTCAATGGTGCAATATAAAGATGGCTCAGTATTAGCACAAATGGGCAATCCTGATATGCGCACGCCTATCGCACATGCATTAAGTTTTCCGCAACGTATTGAATCTGGTGTCGAACCATTAGACTTCTTCTCAACTAAATCATTTGAATTTCAAGACGTGGATTATGTTAAATATCCAAACTTGAAATTGGCTATTGACGCCTGTAAACAAGGGCAAGGAGCATGCACTGCACTTAACGCAGCTAATGAAATTGCTGTTGATGCTTTTTTGAACGAAAAAATTAAATTCACCGATATTGTGAAAATAAATGAAACTTCTGTGAATAAATTTGTCTCAGAAAAGGTGGTAACAATAGAAGATGTTATCACTTTGGATCAAAAGGTAAGAGTATTTGCTCAATCCTTGTTGGAAAATAATGAATTAGTAGGGCAGTTATAGCGTGACCATATGTTAGAGTTTTTTTGGAATTTAGCCTCTTTTGTTGTTGCTTTAGGGGTATTGATTACCGTTCATGAATATGGTCATTTCTGGGTTGCTCGCAAGAATGGCGTGCAAGTAGAGCGTTTCTCCGTTGGTTTCGGTAAAGTGCTGTGGCGTAAAGTCGATAAGTGCGGTACTGAATTTGTTATTGCGATGATTCCGTTAGGAGGTTACGTCAAAATGCTCGATAGTAGAGTAGATGACGTGAGTGATAGTCAACGTAATAGAACATTCAATGATAAGTCGGTATATCAGCGGATAGCGATTATAGCTGCAGGCCCCTTGGCAAATTTTGCTTTTGCTATTTTAGCCTTTTATTTAATGTTTCTTATTGGCGTTCCCAGCGTAAAGCCAATTGTTGGCGATATAGAAATAAATTCAATTGCTGCAAAAGCATCACTTCCAACAAATAGTGAAATTATTGCAATAAATGAAAATGCAACGGTAGACTGGCAAGATGTAAATTTAGCCTTAGTCAGTGCTATTGGCGATGAGCAAGTTGTTATAACCGTTAAACCTAAAGGCAGTGCTTCAAATAAGAACTTTTATTTGAACACCAGTGAATGGCTATTTTCTCCAGACAAAGAGTCTGCCATTGCAAGTTTAGGCATAAATCCATTTCGCGCTGTTGCTCAGGCAAAATTAGCCGTGATTGGTAAGAACAGCCCAGCTGAGAAAGCCGGTTTAAAAATTGGAGATGAATTAATTTCAATTGCTGGCGAGAGAATCAATGGTAGTTGGCAAAAGTTTTCTGAACAAATCAAGCTTTATCCTAATAAAGCAGTGAGTGTAACGGTTTTACGAAATGACGTAATAACGGAGTTGATGGTAAAACCAGAAGCTAAAAAATATAAAGAAAAAGTTGTTGGATTTTTAGGTGTTCAGCCAGTTTCTGAACCTTATCCTGAAGAGTATTTATTTGAGCAATCGTACGGTCCTATTTCCGCAATAGGAGAAAGTGTTAATAAAACGTGGAATTTAGTAGTGTTGAGCTTTGACATGATTGGTAAGTTAATTACTGGTGATGTTTCAGTGAAAAATTTAAGTGGTCCCATTTCAATAGCACAAGGTGCAGGCAGCAGTGCTAATTATGGCTTTGTTTACTTTTTAGGCTTTTTAGCCTTAATCAGTATCAACTTGGGTATTATTAACCTTTTACCTTTACCTGTGTTAGATGGAGGTCATTTATTTTACTATGTTATAGAGCTTTTTACAGGGAAACCTGTACCGGAAAAAATACAAGAAATAGGTTTTAAATTTGGTACTATAGCGTTACTAAGCTTGATGAGTATCGCCATATTTAACGATTTATCGCGATTATAACTAAAAGAAGTATAAAGTTAATATTATATGATTATTAAAAAAATTGCCCTGGCGGTATTATTAGGTAGTTTGGGAACTTCGGTACAAGCGGCCGATGATTTTCAAGTAGAAGACATCGAAGTTAAAGGTTTACAGCGAGTTGCGCTAGGTGCAGCCTTAACACATATTCCATTTAATGTTGGTGATAACTTAAACGAATTTCGAGTATCCCAATCAATTAAAGCACTATATAAATCGGGCCATTTTAGTGATGTTGCGGTTTCACGAGATGGCAATACCGTTATTTATCGCGTTCGCGAAAGAGCGACCATTAGTGCTATTACTTTTGATGGTAATAATGATTTAAAAGAAGAACAATTAACCGAAAGTCTTGATGGTAGTGATATCCGTGTTGGTGAAACATTAGATATGACAGTTATTTCCGGCATTGAAGTCGGACTAGAAGACTTTTATCACAGTGTCGGTAAATATAATGCCAATGTAAAAGCAGACGTCACCCATTTACCGCGTAATCGCGTTAAAATTAGCTTCACTTTTGAAGAAGGTGATGCGGCTGCCATTGAGCAAATTAATATTGTAGGTAATGAGAAATTTTCTGACGCTGAGCTTCTTGAAAGAATAGAGTTAACTTATGATTCACCTTGGTGGGACTTTATGGCGCAAGATCGCTATCAAAAGCAAACACTTCAAGGGGATATGGAAACGATTAAGAGTCATTATCTTGATCGTGGTTACTTGCAATATAAAGTTGATTCCACACAAGTGTCGATGACGCCGGATAAAAAAGCGGTTTATATCTCTCTAAATGTTACCGAAGGGGAAGTTTACACTGTTAATGAAGTTGACTTTATTGGTGATATGGCGGGCTTTGAAGAAACTATACGTGCTATCACCCCGATTAGAACAGAAGAACTTTATAACGGTGCACTTGTTACTTATACAGAAGAGTTAATCAGCAAGTTTTTGGGACGTTATGGCTATGCATACCCAAAAGTTGTTACCATCCCTGAAATCAATGAAGAAGATAAAACCGTTAAACTTATATTGTCTGTTGATCCAGGTAAGCGTGTTTACGTTAATCGTATTAATTTTAAAGGTAATCATGTAACTGCGGAGCATGTTTTACGTCGAGAAATGCGTCAAATGGAAGGAGCTTGGCTTTCAAATAATTTGATTGAAGGTTCAAAAGCTTGGTTACAACGCTTACCGTATATGGAAACAGTTGAGTTTGAAACCAACCAGTTACCTGGTGAAGATGACCTTGTTGATATCGACTTTGAAGTAAAAGAGCAACCTTCGGGTTCATTTACTGCTGGTATTGGTTATGGCTCAACTACACAATTAAGTTTGAATGCGGGTATTCAACAAAATAACTTTTTGGGTACCGGTAATCGCTTAGGTTTTAATATTAACACGTCAAGCTATTCTAAAAGCGCAAGTATTTCTTACACGGATCCCTATTTTACTGTTGATGGTGTTTCACTTGGTGGGAATGTTTTTTATCAGGAGTTCGATGCGGGAAATGCCAATTTAGTTGAATATAATAATAAAACCTACGGTGTTGGCATGACTTTAGGTTTTCCGATTAATGAATATGTTCGTTTAAATTTCGGTATTGGATATAAAAGTAATGGTATTACTCGTTTAGAAACTTACGAGCAAATTCAAAAATTCTATGAACTGTATTCTGATCCTAATGATCCAGATGGTGGTTTAGAGTTTGAAAACTTTGATCTTAGTGCCTCAATTTCACGTTCGACATTAAACCGAGGAACATTTCCTACCGATGGCTCTCAGCAAAGTTTGTCGTATAAAATGACCACGCCTAATTCTGATGTAAATTACTTTAAAATTAACTTAGATACTAAATGGTATTTTCCATTGACTCAAGATCAACGATGGACTGTACTTACTAAGTTCCAACTTGGCTATGGTAATGGCTATGGCAAAGTTGATGGTAATGACCAAATATTACCATTCTGGGAAAACTTTAGAGCGGGGGGATCAGGTACCCTGAGAGGATTTGAATCGAATATTGTTGGTCCTCGTGCGATATATAGACGTCCTACACAAATAGGATCTCCTGATCCTTTTGGTGGTAGTAGTGGTTGCTGTTTAGGACCTGATCACGATTATATACAAACATCTACTCGTTCAGTTGGCGGTAATGCCATTGCTATCGCAGGCGTAGAACTTATTGTACCAACACCATTTTTAGATGAAGGTTATGCTAATAGCGTACGTAGCAGTTTCTTTATTGACGCGGGGAATGTTTGGGATACTGAGTTTCGCTTAAGTGATTTCGAAGATTTGGCACAAGTTGAATTTGATAAAATAGCTGATTATTCTGATGTTGGTCGTTACCGTGCATCCGCAGGTATTTCTGTTCAATGGTTATCTCCTATGGGACCGATGATATTTAGCTTTGCTAAGACTCTTAAAGAAGAAGAGGGTGATGATACTAAGTTCTTTAGCTTCAATATTGGTCAAACATTCTAAATAAAATTGAGTAAGAGCCCTATAAATAGCGAAAATGACGACCTTTTTCGTTTTGGGCTTGAACCAAGTAACTTGAAACGGTATAACTACCGCATAATAAAATAATATAGAAAATATTGGAAAATATTTCAGGAGTAGAAATTGAATAAATTGATTAAATCTATCGTAATGACGACTGCGGCTTCAGGCTTTTTATTAGCAAGTTCAGCAATGGCTGCAGATCAAAAAATAGCTGTAGTAAATTTTCAAGAAGTCATGGGTAAAATACCTCAAACTGCCGCAGTTATGAAAAGCTTGGAAGAAGAGTTTAAAGATGATAAAGCGGTACTTGCTCAGTTAGAACAAGATATTAAATATCAACAAGAAAAAAAGAAGCGTGATGGCTCTTTAATGAGTGCGAAGGAAATTGAAGATTTAGACGCGAAAATTGGTACTCTTTTTCAAGACTACCAAGTTAAAGGTAAAGCGTTTCAACAAAAAACTGGTGTTCGAAAAAATGAAGAGCAAAACAAAATTGTCGCTTTAGTACGTCAAGCAATTGATAATATTGCCGCTAAAGGTGATTATGACTTAGTACTTGAACAAAGTGCTGTTGTTTACTCTAAGCCTGATAGCACAATTACAGCTGAAGTAGTAAAGCAAGTTAGTAAACTAAATTAGTTCTTCTTTTCTTATTTGATGGAGTAAATTAAATTTTACCTCCTTTGCTACCTTATTTTAATATTCCGAATCACTTTGATTCGGAATATTGCGTTTAGCCCTTTGATGGTAAACGTTCACCTTTCAATCTATGCTGTAGATTAGACTTAACAAGAAGTTACTATTTATGAGTTATAAACTCGCAGAAATCGCAAATAAAATAGGTGCTATTGTCCACGGCGATGGGCAATGCGAAATAGAAAGTATTGCGACTTTAAATACTGCTCAAATTGGTCAAATAGCTTTTTTAGCAAATAGTAAATATAGTGATCAACTTACCACGACAAGTGCTAGCGCTGTTATCATTTCTAGTAAAGAGCTTGAAAATTGCCATACCAATGCTTTAGTTATGGATAATCCATACATGGGTTATGCGTTAGTTGCACAGTTACTAGATACAACACCTAAGCCAGCAAGCTCTATTCATGCTTCGGTAATTATTGATGAGAGTGTTACTTTAGGTGAAAATGTTACGATAGCCGCTAATGTAGTAATCGAAGCTGGTGTAGTTATTGGCGATAATGTCAGTATTGGTGCGGGCTCTTTTATAGGCATAGGGGCAAAAATTGGCACCAACACAATAGTTTGGTCAAATGTTAGTATCTACCATTGTGTTGAAATTGGTATAAATTGTTCAGTACATGCAAATACGGTTATCGGAGCAGATGGTTTCGGTTATGCAAATGATAAAGGTAAATGGGTAAAAATTCCTCAGCTCGGTACAGTCATTATTGGTAATAATGTTGAAATTGGCGCTAGCACGACAATTGATAGAGGCGCTTTAGAAAATACTATTATCAAAGCTGGGGTGATACTCGATAACCAAATACAGATTGCCCACAACGTTGAAATCGGCGAAAATACCGCTATTGCGGCATGTAGTGTTATTGCTGGTAGTACGACTATCGGAAAAAATTGTATTATTGCTGGCCTAGTTGGCATTAACGGACATATTGAAATAGGTGATGGTTGTGTATTCACCGGTATGACTATGGTTACTAAGTCAATGAATAAACCAGGTGTCTATTCATCTGGAATGCCTTGTCAGCCAAATAAAGAATGGCATAAGAACAACGCTCGCATTCGAAAATTAGAAGCATTAACTAAGCGTGTGGCTAATGTAGAAAAAGAAATGACAACCGATAAAGATTAAGTAACTTGTCATTATCGTTATGAAAATTAAGGAATAAATCTTGGAAGCGCAAAAAAACATTATTGATGTAGAAGAAATAAAAACACTTATCCCACATCGCTACCCTTTTTTATTGGTGGATCGTGTACTTGATTACACACCAGGTAAGTCTATTCATGCAATAAAGAATGTTACGGTTAATGAACCAGCATTTATGGGGCACTTCCCTAGTTACTCTATATTCCCTGGTGTTTTGATTCTTGAAGCACTTGCACAAGCAAGTGGTATTCTTGGTTTTAAATCAGTTGAAGATAAAAATGAAGGAGAGCTGTTTTTATTTGCTTCAATCGATAAAGCTAAATTTAAAAAACCGGTACATCCTGGTGACACAATGCATCTGCATTTAGAGTTTGTTAAAGAGCGCCGTGGTATGTGGAAGTTTTATGGTGAAGCACGAGTTGACGGTAAAGTTGTCTGCTCAGCTGATCTTATGTGTGCAAGACGAGCATTATAATATGGCTGATTCATTGATTCACCCGCAAGCGATAATTGAAGATGGCGCTATCATTGGCGCTAATGTTAAAATTGGCCCTTGGACCTATGTTGCGGCAAATGTAGTTATTGGTGATGATTGCGAAATTAGCTCACATGTTGTTATCAATGGTCCAACAAAAATGGGCAAAGGCAATCGTATTTTCCAATTTGCTTCAATTGGTGAAGATGGCCAAGATTTGAAATATGCCGGTGAACCAACTGAATTGGTGATCGGAGATAATAATACTTTTCGAGAATATTGCACGGTTCATCGCGGCACAATTCAAGACCAAAGCCTAACGCAAATTGGCAGTAATAATTTATTTATGGCTTATACGCACATTGCACACGATTGTATGATTGGTAGCAATTGTATCATGGCTAATGGTGCGTCCATTGCCGGTCATGTTCACGTCGGCAATCATGCGATTATTGGTGGCATGACAGGCGTTCATCAATTTTGTCATATTGGCGATCATAGCTTTGTTGGTGCTAATTCCCTAATATTAAAAGATATTCCTCCTTATGTGATGGCCTCTGGGCAACCGGCTAAACCTTTTGGTTTGAATAGTGAAGGTTTGAAACGTCGAGGTTTTGATAAAAACGTAATCTTGCATATTAAACGTGCTTATAAATCTGTTTATCGTCAAGGCTTAACAGTTGACGAAGCATTAGCTAAAATTGATGAAACTAATCATAAAATGCCTGAGTTAACGGTTTTTACTAACTTTATTAAAAACTCTAGTCGCGGCATTATTCGCTAATATTATGCCAGCAAAAGAGAATTCTACGTTGATATCTGAAAGTGAAATATTAGTAAGCCAAGAAAATAATAGCGACAAGCCAACTTTTGCCATAGTTGTTGGCGAACACTCAGGTGATACATTGGGTGCAGGCCTGATGCAGCAATTGCTTAATTCCTATCCACAAGCCGAGTTTATTGGTATTGGTGGACCAAAAATGCAAGCGTTGGGTTTTAATAGCTTATTCGATATGGATGAGTTGTCTGTGATGGGGGTTTTTGAAGTGCTAGGGCGACTACGCCGATTGCTTCATATTCGCAAATCACTGACCGACTACTTCTCAGCGAACAAACCAAATGTTTTTATTGGTATTGACGCACCAGATTTCAATATTACCCTAGAAGAAAAACTAAAAGCACAGAACATTAAAACCGTTCACTATGTTAGTCCGTCAGTATGGGCATGGCGTGAGAAGCGCGTTTTTAAAATTGCTAAAGCAACCAATATGGTTTTGTCATTGTTGCCTTTTGAAAAAGCATTCTATGATAAACATCAGGTGCCTTGTACCTTTGTTGGGCATTCGTTAGCAGATGATATTCCTATGATCTCTGATAAAGCTGCTGCACGAAATTCACTTGGCTTGTCTGAGTCGGCAACAATTCTTGCATTAATGCCGGGTAGTCGAGGTGGCGAATTATCTCGATTAGTTGAACCATTTTTATTAACCGCTAAAAAGTTATTATTAAATAAGCCTGAGCATATTAAAGAGTTACTGTTTGCTGTTCCTATGATCAGTGAAAAACGCGCTGAGCAATTTAAAGAGCTGCATAAAAAATTTGCTCCTGAGATTACGGTCAATATTATTATTGGCGAAACGCAAAAAGTAATGGCGGCAAGTGATTGTTTGTTAACGGCATCAGGCACAGTGACATTAGAAGCTGCACTGGTGAAACGCCCTATGGTGATTTGTTATAAATTTAACCCGCTGACTTACCATATGTTCAAAGGTTTTGTGAAATTGAAGTGGTTCTCTTTACCTAATTTACTTGCTAATAAATCACTTGTACCTGAGTTACTGCAGGGGCAAGTCACAGTAGATAATATTATCCCCTTAGTGGAAGAGCGTTTGTACCAAGATCAATCAGCCTTAAATCAGGCTTTTACTACTATTCACCAAACACTTAAGCAAGATGCGAGTAAACAAGCGGCAAATGCCGTCATTGATTTATTATAATATTGGTCGTGAATTATTATGCCTGCTGTAAAAAAAAGTTTTGAACCGTTTGAATACCCTGTGGCTTATTGCATCGCTGGTGTCGATGAAGTAGGGCGCGGGCCATTAGTTGGCGATGTAGTTACTGCTGCAGTAATTTTAGACCCTGAAAATCCTATTGAGGGATTGATGGATTCAAAAAAACTCTCCGAAAAGAAAAGACAGTTATTGTCGGTTGAAATCAAGCAGCATGCCATTGCTTGGTCAATTGGTCGAGCAAACCCTGAAGAAATAGACACCTTAAATATTCTTCATGCAACTATGCTTGCTATGCAACGTGCTGTACTTGGCTTAAAGGTTTTACCTGACTATGTACTGGTCGATGGTAACCGTTGTCCGACATTTGCTGCAGAAGGCGGTAATATTGCCAGTCAAAGCGTCGTAAAAGGTGATGCGAGAGTTGCAGAAATTAGTGCTGCATCTATTTTGGCTAAAGTCGCACGCGATGATGAAATGATTGCCTTAGATAAGTTGCACCCAGAATATGGCTTTGCCCAGCATAAAGGTTACCCCACCAAAGCTCATTTAGAAAAAATCATTGAGCATGGTGTTTTAGATAATTACCGCCGAAGTTTTAAACCTGTAGCAAATGTTATTGCTAATTCAGCCAGCAATCATAAAAAAAATTAGAGCCATTAATGTCTGAACCTGACCATTCACTTGCCGAAATTGACACTACTGATGTTGAAGCATCAAGCGAGCCCAAATTTATTCACTTAAGAGTTCATAGTGACTACTCGATGTGTGATGGCTTAAAAAAAGTTAAGCCAATAATTGCCAAAGCAGCAGATTTAAATATGCCGGCACTGGCATTAACCGATCAAACCAACTTGTGTGGTTTAGTTAAGTATTACCATGCAGCACATGGCGCAGGTATTAAGCCTATTATTGGCTGTGATTTTTGGGTGAAAAGTAATGAGTTAGGTGATGAATTATCTCGGTTAGTGATATTAACAACAAATAATGTTGGTTATAAAAATATTACCGAACTGATCTCAAAAGCGTATTTACGCGGTCACATTCAAGGTAAAGCGGTATTAGATAAGAACTGGTTAATTGAACATGCACATGGACTAATTCTGCTTTCTGGTGGTCGAGAGGGGGATGTTGGTAAAGCTTTACTAAAAGGCAATGTAGAAATTGTCGATGAAATGCTAAGTTTTTATCAGCAATATTTTCCTAATTGCTATTACTTAGAATTGATCCGTACGGGCCGTAGTGATGAAGAAAATTACCTGCACTTAGCCGTTGAACTTGCCTCTCGTTGCGAATTACCACTCGTTGCCACTAATGAAGTGATGTTTTTAAGTCCAGAAGACTTTGATGCGCATGAAATTAGGGTAGCTATCCATGACGGTTTCACTTTAGACGACAAACGTCGCCCTAAAAAGTACAGTAAAGAGCAGTACCTGCGTAGTGAAGAGGAAATGTCGGAGCTTTTTTCCGATATTCCAGAAGCACTAGAGAATTCCGTAGAAATAGCCAAGCGATGTAATGTAACCGTTACTCTAGGTGAATACGTTTTACCTGACTTTCCAACCGAAGGCTTATCGATTGAAGACTTCTTAGTTAAGGTGTCGGAAGAAGGCTTACAAGAGCGTTTAGAGTTTTTATTTGATAAAGACGCGCCAGACTTCGCTGAAAAACGTAAACCTTACGATGAACGTTTAGCCATTGAACTTAAAGTTATTAATAATATGGGGTTCCCTGGTTACTTCTTGATCGTTATGGAGTTTATCCAGTGGAGTAAAGATAACAATATTCCTGTCGGGCCAGGCCGTGGCTCAGGTGCTGGATCATTAGTGGCTTACGCGCAAAAAATAACCGATTTAGACCCACTAGAATATGATTTACTGTTTGAGCGTTTCTTAAATCCTGAACGTGTTTCAATGCCTGATTTCGATGTCGACTTTTGTATGGACAGACGAGATGAGGTAATTGACCATACTGCAGAGTTATATGGCCGTGATGCCGTATCGCAAATTATTACCTTTGGTACTATGGCCGCAAAAGCGGTTATTCGAGATGTTGGCCGTGTACTAGGTCATCCTTATGGCTTTGTTGATCGCATATCAAAATTAATTCCCCCGACACCAGGCATGACTTTAGCAAAAGCCTTCGAGGAAGAGCCCAAGTTACCTGAAGTTTACGCGCAAGATAGTGAAGTAAAAGATCTTATCGATATGTGCCGTATCTTAGAAGGTACAACGCGTAACGCCGGTAAACATGCGGGTGGTGTGGTTATTTCGCCGACAACCATAACGGATTTTGCACCATTATATTGTGATGAGGAAGGCAACAACCCGGTTACGCAATTTGATAAAAATGACGTAGAAGACGCAGGGTTGGTCAAGTTTGATTTCCTTGGTTTACGTACCTTAACTATCTTGCAATGGGCCATTGAGATGGCTGATGTTAAGTTGTTAAAGGAAGGCAAAGAGCCAATTAATATTGCCGCGATAGACTTGGAAGATAAAGCCAGCTTTAAAGTCTTATTGAAATCAGAAACAACTGCGGTATTTCAGCTCGAATCCAGTGGTATGAAGTCACTAATTGCTAAATTAAAGCCCGATTGCTTTGAAGATATTATCGCATTGGTGGCCTTATTTAGACCTGGCCCTTTGCAATCAGGCATGGTTGATAACTTCATTGAACGTAAGCATGGCCGAGAAGCTGTCAGCTACCCTGATGAAACATGGCAACATATTGATTTAAAACCAATTCTAGAGCCAACATACGGTATTATTCTTTATCAAGAGCAAGTTATGCAAATTGCTCAGGTACTTGCTGGTTACTCGCTTGGTGGCGCAGATATGCTCCGCCGTGCCATGGGTAAGAAAAAACCAGAAGAAATGGCTAAGCAGCGTGCCGGTTTTGAGGCTGGTGCGATAAATCGTGGCGTTGATGGCGAACTCGCCATGAAAATATTCGATTTAGTAGAAAAATTTGCCGGCTACGGTTTCAATAAATCACACTCAGCTGCCTATGCGTTAGTGTCATATCAAACACTATGGATGAAAACGCACTTTCCAGCACCGTTTATGGCTGCAGTAATGTCAGCGGATATGGATAACACTGAAAAAATTGTTACCCTAGTCGATGAATGTAGCAATATGGGCATTGATTTATTACCTCCTGACGTTAATGCTGGGCAATACAAGTTTACGGTCAATGATGATGATCAAATCGTTTATGGTATTGGCGCGGTTAAAGGTGTCGGTGAAGGGCCAATTGAGGCCATTATTGCCGCGCGCCAAAACGGTGGCCCATTTACCGATTTATTCGATTTTTGTGCCCGTTTAGATTTAAAGAAAACCAATAAAAGAATATTGGAAAAGTTGATTAAATCTGGTGCTATGGATGCACTGGGACCTCATTACCAAATTGGTTCAACGCTAGAGCAAGGTAAAAACCGTGCTGCGTTATTTGAAACCTTAGTTGAAGCAATTAAAGCGGCAGAGCAACATGCTAAGGCTGAATCTTTAGGTCAGAATGACTTGTTTGGTCTGATTAACGACGAACAAACGGACAATAGACAGGCATTCAAAGTAGTAAATGCGTGGCCCGAAGAACAGTGGCTTGATGGTGAAAAAGAAACCTTAGGACTATATTTAACGGGGCACCCGATTAACCGTTATTTAAACGAAATTAAACGGTATGCTACTAACCGCCTCGTTAGCTTACAACCGACAAATAAAGACAAAACAAGCGTGGCAGTAGGTTTGGTTTTAGGGGTAAGAGTTTTAGTTAATAAACGCGGTCGTCGTTGGGCATTAGTTACACTCGATGATAAAAGTGCTCGAATGGACATCCGTTTATTTCCAGATGACTACGATAGATTTGCAGAATTGCTTGTTTCTGATGCTATTTTAGTCTGTAGCGGACAGGTCAGCTTTGATGATTACTCTGGGGGTATTACAATGACCGCCCGAGATATCATGACAATTGCAGATGCCCGTGAAAATTATGTCGCTTCACTTGATTTGCAGATTGATAAAAGTAAACTTTCGGATAACTTTATTGAACGGTTTACTGAAGTTTTAACACCGTACAAAGAAGGTATTTGCCCAATTCGCGTTTTTTATCAAAGAGATGAAGCGCAAGGTATGCTAGAATTGGGCGTACAGTGGCGCGTATCGCCAAGCGACATGCTATTATACGATTTGAAAACCCTGCTGGGTGATGAGCAAGTCGAGTTAAAATTTAAATAAGTAGTGTTCATTAAGAACGGTACTCCTTGACAACATAGGTAAGAATAATCATATGTCATTAAATTTCTTAGATTTTGAGCTGCCAATTGCAGAGCTTGAAGCAAAAATTAAAGAACTAGAGTCGGTCAACAATGGCCAAGAATTAGATCTTGATTTAGAAGAACAAATTACTCAATTACGTGCAAAAAATAATGAGTTAACGAAAAAAATATTTTCAGACTTAGACCCATGGCAAACTGCGCGCGTGGCTCGTCATCCTCAACGTCCTTATACGTTAGATTACTTACCACGTATTTTTACTGAGTTTGATGAATTAGCGGGTGACAGAGCATACGCAGACGATAGCGCTATTGTTGGCGGTACAGCACGCTTAGACGGCAGAGCTGTGATGGTTATTGGTCATCAAAAAGGTCGTTCAACAACTGAAAAAGTTAAACGTAACTTTGGTATGCCGCGTCCAGAAGGTTATCGTAAAGCATTGCGCTTAATGAAAATGGCTGAACGCTTTAACATGCCAATTATTACTTTTATCGATACTCCAGGTGCATATCCAGGTATTGGCGCTGAAGAACGTGGCCAAAGTGAAGCAATTGCAACCAACTTGAAAGTAATGGCGCGCTTGAGCGTACCTATTATTTGTACGGTTATTGGTGAAGGTGGCTCAGGTGGCGCATTAGCCATTGGTGTTGGCGATAAAGTTAACATGTTGGAATATTCAACATACTCAGTTATTTCTCCTGAAGGTTGTGCGTCAATCTTATGGAAAACTGCAGAGAAAGCTCCAACTGCAGCAGAAGCTATGGGTATTACAGCCAAGCGTATTAAAGAATTAGAACTTATTGATAATATTGTTGAAGAACCTTTAGGTGGTGCGCATCGCGATATGGAGCAGATGGCAGCATTATTAAAACAATCACTGAAAAGCAATTTAGCAGAGCTTGATGAGCTTTCTAAAGAAGAATTAATTGACAAGCGTTACGACAAACTCATGTCGTTCGGTTACTGTTAATCTAATAAAAAGCGACCAATTCAATGGTCGCTTTTTATTTTCCGTTCATGAATAAAATTGAATCAGCGCTACTAGCGTTTTTCAACAACACCAATGATAAAACTATTGTCGTTGCATACAGTGGTGGTGTTGACTCACAAGTACTACTCGCCGCTTTATCTTCTTTAAAACAGCAACAACAACTGACGAATCCTATTTTGGTTTGCCATGTAAATCATGGTTTAAGTGCCAATGCACACTTTTGGCAACAGTTTGCTACTGAGCAATGTCAGCAATTTTCATTACCGCTGACTATTCATCAATTGGCATTAAAAAAACTACCCCAGCAAAGCCTTGAAGCAATTGCCCGAGATGCGCGTTATCAGTGTTTGATTGAAACAAGTGCTGATTCAGCCTTTATTGTTACTGGCCACCATCTTAATGACCAAGCAGAAACTTTTTTACTCGCCTTGAAACGGGGTGCTGGCTTAAAAGGCTTATCTTCAATGGGGCAGCAGTTGCCACTTGCGCAACACTCGCTAGTGCGACCACTGTTAGCTATGTCTCGTGAAGATATTGTCGCTTATGCTCAAGAGCGAAAACTAGACTGGATTGAAGATGAATCGAATGAGGACCAAGCATTCGACCGGAATTTTATTCGTCATACTATCGTGCCTGAGTTAACCCGTCGTTGGCCAAGTTTTAATAAAACCTTGAGTCGAAGTGCAGGGCATTGCCAAGATGCACAGTTACTACTTAATGAGGTTGCTAAAGAAGACTTAAATAAAGTGTCATTTACTGACAATGTGTTGTCAATTCCTGAACTTTTGAGTTTAAGTGAATTACGATTTAACAATGTGATACGTTTTTTTCTCGCCAAGCATGATAAATTGATGCCAAGTAGCGCTCAGTTAATGCAAATTGCTCAGCAACTGCATGCGGATAGTGATAAAAATCCGAGTGTTAAAATTGCAAATTATTGTCTGCGTCGTTATCAGCAGAAACTTTATTTAACTGACAACTTTATGGATATTAGTGAATGGAGTAAGTCGTTAGTTTTTACTTTAGAAAGAAAGAAACTTGAACTGCCTGATAACTTAGGCAACATTCAATTTGCTGTTATCGATGGCGCGAATGATATTGTTGATACCGATTCTGGTGTCAGTAACTCTCATCAAGACATTAATATAATAGCGCCAAAAGCTGGGCAAAAAGTTAGTATTCGATTTAGCCATGATAATCCAAAATGTTTACCACATTTTCGTGATAAATCGAGGGCGCTCAAAAAGGTATTACAAGAGGCGAAAATACCGACATGGCAGCGTCAACGCATACCTTTTGTTTATTACGATGAAACATTGGTTGCCGCACTTGGGCTTTTTGTTTGTAAAAACCATATACCGCAGCCAGAAGACAGCAAGTTAACGCTAGTCTGGCTTGAACATAAATAATTAGGTTAGAATAGAATTATTATCGCTACCTTGAAATGGTTGCGAATTAATCTTCAATATTATTATAACAATCGGAGTTCTTATGAATTTAGTGCTAAAGCTTATTGCTGGCATAGTCGCGGGTATCGTCATTGGCCTATTTGCCCCTGATTTTCTCATACAATTAACCTTTACTATTCAATCTTTTATCGGGCAATTAATTAAGTTTACTATTCCATTAATTATCTTGTTTTATATTGCTAGCGGTATAGCCTCACTGCCTCAAGGTTCGGGTGCATTACTAGGTAAAACCGTTGGCTTAGCTTACGGTTCAACCATTGTTGCTGGCGCATTAGCATTTATTGTTGCGAGTACTATTTTACCAGGTTTAATTTCTGGCAATGCATTAGAGGCAGCAGCAGAAGGTGAAAAACTAAAAGGCTTTTTAGATATTAGCATTCCGCCTTTGTTTGATGTGATGACAGCTTTAGCATTAGCCTTTATTTTTGGTATTGGTATTAGCGCAATTAACGCAACATCGCTTCGTACTAATTTAAACGAAGCGCGTGATGTTATTGAAATGTTATTGAGCAAAGTTATTATTCCGGCATTACCTTTTTATATTGCTGGTGTATTTGCTGAAATGACAGTTGACGGTACTGTATTTTCAACCCTGCAAACATTTGGCTTAGTACTCGTACTTGCATTAATCATGCATTGGCTTTGGATCACGATTTTATACGTTACCACTGCGATGGCGATGAAAAAGTCACCAATGGTATTATTGAAAAACATGATGCCAGCATATTTTACCGCGTTGGGTACTATGTCTAGTGCTGCAACCATTCCTGTGTCTTTACGCGCAACTAAAGCAAATGATGTTAGTGACGGTGTTGCTAATTTCACGGTACCACTTTGTGCGTCAATTCATTTAAGTGGTTCAACAATTACCATCGTCACTTGTGCAACAGCCGTTATGTTATTAACGCCTGAACTTGCATTGCCTGGTTTAGGCGGCATGATGGGTTTTATATTGATGTTAGGTATTGTCATGATTGCAGCACCAGGTGCTCCAGGCGGCGCAGTAATGTCAGCTATTGGTTTACTTGCAAGTATGCTTGGCTTTACCGATGCTGCGTTAGCGTTAATGATAGCGTTATACCTAGCTCAAGATAGCTTTGGTACTGCGTGTAATGTTACCGGTGATGGCGCTATTGCTATTTGGGTAGATAAATTTGCAGGTGAAGACAGTGCTTTAGCTAATCAAAGCGATGAAGTTAAAGAATCAACCTAGTTTTCACTAAGTCTTAGTCGCTTAATTAAATTTAAAGGTGGCGCTAGCCACCTTTTTTGATCTTAATACCGCCATCAACGCGACAGAGCTTGATTTTAAATCAATAACGCTTATTTAAATGCTAAATGTTCTACCATAGCATTGGCAACATTGGCATAATAGCGACAAATTTTTTGTGGGTATATTTATTATGGTAACAGAGCAAGCAGTAAAGCAACGCAGTAATTCAAGCTGTGAATTTTGTGCATCAACTGACGGTTTAAGTGTTCATCCGGTGCCACCGACAAGTGACTTAAGCGCACAACAAAGTATCTATTTATGTAGTAATTGCTTAGGACAAGTAGAAGGTACTGTTGAGCTTGATATTAACCATTTACGTTGTTTGACCGATGCAATGTGGAATCAAGAACCAGCAGTGCAAGTAATGGCTTATCGTATGCTACATAAAGTATCTAGTGAAAGCTGGGCACAAGATGCACTTGATATGATTTATTTGGAAGACGACGTTAAAACTTGGGCTGAGCAGGGTATTGCTGCAGCTGAACGAGAAGGGCCTACCCGCGATAGTAACGGCGCTGAATTACATGACGGCGACAATGTTACCTTAGTTAAAGATCTGAAGGTTAAAGGGGCTAATTTTACTGCCAAGCAAGGCACAATGGTACGTGGTATCAGTTTAACGGATAACCCTGAGCATATTGAAGGGAAAGTAAATGGTACGCGTATTGTGTTAGTTTCTGCGTACTTAAAGAAAGCATAAGATTTTTAATCAATCGTTTTAAGGCGAATACTTAAATAACGATAATGATAACTTTAAATAGTTAATAAAAAGCACCGAGAGTAGTTCGCCTACAGCCGGTGCTTTTTTTATACAAATTAGTTAGTTAATCTTTGATTAATTAACGTGTTAGGACAAAAGCCATAGTTTTTGCCTGATATTATTCCTAGCGTAAGCAAAGCTAGTGCTATTGTGCTTTAATTGCTGCCGCCATTGATTGCTCAGCTACTTGCTCTAACCAGTTCAAATCCATGGTTTTATGGGCTTCACAAATAAACCAAGGTTCACGAGAATCTGGTTCTAGCATCAAGCCATTATCGATTAAGTTCATCGCAAATTGCGTATAAAGGTCGCTATTAGTTTGCTTCCAGTCACGATAGTTTTGTGGAACTTCGCTACCAAAATGTACGCCGAACATTGCATCTGGGCCTGCAAAGCAATGCTTAATACCAAACTTTGTAAATACACGTGAAAGAACGGTTTGAATTTTTTTACCAACATTAGCAATGTTTGCCAGTGCATCAGTTTCTTTCAATATGGTTAATGTTGCTTTTGCCGCACTAAGCGCCACCATATTTGCCGTATAAGTACCGCCATGAGTTACGCCGCCTTTATCAAAAGAAATAGTATCCATGACATTAGCACTGCCACCAAAAGCAGCAACGGGATAACCATTGCCCATGGCTTTTGCATAGGTGGTTAAATCGGCGTAAATACCATAAAGCTCTTGCGCGCCACCTTTAGCAACACGAAAGCCAGTTTTTACTTCGTCCATAATTAGTAGCGAGCCGTTAGCATCACAAACATCACGCAATTTTTGCATGTAGTCTTGAGTGGAGGCAATTGAGCCACAGTTACCCATAATGGGTTCAATTAAAATTGCAGCAATATCATCACCATGTTCTGCAAATACGGCGTCGATAGCGGCAATATCATTTAGTGGCACACTGACTTGATGTTCACGAGTACTTTGTGGAATACCGGCACCAAATGGAATGATTTCAGGTGACTTTTCTGTACGGTCATCCCAGTTATCAACATCTGACTTCCACATAACTTCATCATGAAGACCGTGAAAACCACCTTCAACAACAACTATTTTATTACGTTTAGTAAAACCACGAGCAGTACGTACCGCGCCAATAACGGCTTCAGTACCAGAGTTTGCAAAGCGCATTTTATCGATGTTAGGGCAAAGTGACTTCACTAGCTCCACTACGTCAGAGTCAAGACCAGTAGAAAACCCAGAAATAGTACCAACATTAGTAATCGCATTAATCACTTCATTGTCAACACGTTCATCACGGTAACCAAGAATAATGGGCCCATAGGCCAAGCGAAAATCAACAAAGGTTTGGTTGTCACAATCAGTAATCGTACAACCTTTCATACTACTTAAAAATACGGTGTTTTCTTCACCCCAATAACGGTAACTATCAGCTACACCCATCGGCATATTGGTGTGGGCTCTTTTGAGCATAGCGTTACTTTGTGGCTTGTGTGTTTTCATTATGGGTACTCTTTATCTTGCTAAATATTGTAATTTTGACTGAAATTTTATGACGCCAATAATACAGGGAACGTACTGTTTCTGGAAGTGTTAAGCACATTTTAAATGCTATATTGATCATGGTTTCTGTCATTAATTTTTTGGTGTAAATACTATAACGGTAATGTAGCTTTGTTGTTTTATTGGTTAAAAAACGCTTTATTAGATATAAAATAGCCCCTATAAAAATATAGAGGCTATTAGTCGTCAAGTTATGCAAAGCTGGCTTAATAGTTAAAGCCAGTAATCGCTAATGCTGAAACTTATAAGCTGAATGTGCGTGATACTGAAAGTACAACGCGAGTATCAGCCGCATCGATATCCATAGTGGTATCTTCGAGTGCTAAATCAAAGTCAAAGCCATTCCAACTCGTCATATACTCAACACGGTAATGGTTGTATGCATCTTTGTTATCCCAAGACCATTTGTTTTCATCTGATGAAGTTGAACGATCAAAGCTTACTTTTACGTTATGGCCTGGCGCTACTTCAAATGTATGTGCAACCATCGCAATATAATGATTCACGTCTAATCCAAAGTAATCCCAGCTATACCAAAAATTTAATTCAGTATCACCCATTGAAGAGTTATAGCTAAACTTAGTATAAGCTTCAGGGTAGTTATAAGTATCTGATGCAGAATCACCATGGTAAGTGTAATACGCAATACCAGCATCTAAACCAACTTTTTCGTTTAACTGAAAATATTGGCCAACGTATGCATCCCATTCAATATTAGTATCATCAGAGCTACCAAAATCAACGTTTGATGCCCAAGTACCGGCGTAAAAACCACTATCTGCGGCATAGTCTAAACTTGCTTGCAACGCAGGATCGTTTCCCGTTTGGCTAACACCATTAAAAGTGTAATCCGAAGCTAGGTTAACGGTAGCGGTTACATCGGCAGCTGCACCAGCAGATAATGTTAGTAGACAGCTTGTTGCGATAGCAATAATACTTTTGTTCATTTTATTTTCTCTTTTTATTCAGTATATTTTTATAAAAATTGTGATGTTATTTTATTAATTCTATTTTATTAAAATCGAGTTCGTTTTCTTTTGGAGAACTATCAATTTCATTTACCGCTTTATATTTGGATAACAAGATATAACCAAAACAAGTAAAGAATAGTCCAATAACTACAGCACCAACCCATTGAATTTGTAAAAAATCCAATTTAAATAGTAAGGTTAGTACGCTCAACGCTGCTAAGTTACCCACAAAGTACTTGATAGTACCTAATCTACTCACGCTTAAGTTTAGGTTATCAGTATATAAACGGATCAGTGAATCGAGTGAATTAATGACAAAAGTTATGCCGACAATTGCCATGGCAATATTGTAAAAACCAGCAGTCTCTAAACCATTTGCACTGTAGTAGTACAACACCGTAAACCATATGGCGATTGGAATTGATGGAAATACCAACATAGCTACTAATACTTGATAAGTACGTAAACCTCCAACAAAACGAGCAGTGAACTGACCAATCATAATGCTCCACGCAAACCACCAGTAAAGGTAGAACTCATGATAATCATTAAGTGGTAAAACAAATTCATGAATATTACCAAAGTAACCACCAAGTAAAGAAACGGTAGTCGCAAACTCGGAAATACTCGAGCCCTCTGAAAAGAATGCGCCACTGAACATTAAGGCAATTAAGGCAATAAATAGCCAAGTAGTGGCTAAACTTAATAGTCGAACATAGCGAATACTGGTACTTGAATAAACCGCTGCGGCAATAACAAGGAAGACAATAAGGTAAAAACTACTAATTATCGACTCACCATCACCTAAAGAAGGCAGATACCAAGGTAGATTAGTTAGTAATAAGTAGGCAGTAAAAGCACAGGTACCTATGATCACAACGTTGTTTATTAGCTTGATTAACGGTATTTCAAAAAACTTTACTCGAGGTTCAATAACGCAGAAGTAAAAACAAGTAAGAAAGTAGAAACCCCAAATAAGGAAGGCCCAAAAACCAAACTCTATCGCTAGTGGATTGGTAAATGTGTACTCAGGACTCGTTGCTAAATCTGCATAACCGGCAAATTCAGTTAACGGGAACATAATAAGACCAACATCAAGTCCAGAGGTAAATAGAATCGCAATGAAGGTAAATGTTTTAACGGGTGTAACGCCAACACAGCGTATATTTCCCCAACGAAATAATATCAGTGCAATGGCGGCAAAGGTAAATAGGATACCAGCTGATAACCATGTGGTCATAAGGGTCTCCTAATGGTAATTTTTAGTGATGTAAACAAGTATAAACTCCTCTTTTAGTTTTAAAAAAGAGTACTCGGAAACACTTAATTAAAGTGCCAAATCTCAATTGTCGCAATCATGAATTCTATCTTGACTGCGATAATTAATATCTGAACGAGTACTCGCGATTATCGTTATTGTAATTATTTGATTTTTTAACGCTGACTTTGCTGCCAGTTTGGCGAAATACGCACCTTTGCGTCAGATGGCAGTAAGGTTTCACGACCACGAATAATATCGGCAGCACGTTCTGCCACCATAATGGTGGGCGCATTTAAGTTGCCATTTGGAATGGTTGGGAATATTGACGAGTCAACCACTCGTAATCCTTCAATACCATGAACTTTGGTATCAGGGTCAACAACAGCCATTTCATCAGTACCCATTTTACAAGAGCATGAAGGGTGATAGGCACTTTCAACGAATTGACGGACGAAGGTATCTATTTCTTCATCGGTTTGTACTTCAATACCTGGCTGAATTTCTTCACCACGGTATTCGTCAAAGGCTTTTTGATGAATAATTTCACGGGTTAAACGAACACAAGCGCGAAAGCCGGCTTTGTCTTCTTCATGTTCAAGATAATTGAAACAAATTTGCGGATGCACTTTAGGGTCGTTTGATAGCACTTTAACCGCGCCACGACTTTTCGGTTTATTGTGGCCAATATGTACCTGAAATCCATGTCCTGCAAAGGCCTCTTTACCGTCATAGCGCATAGCGGCAGGTAAAAAATGATATTGTAAGTCAGGCCATTCAACTGCCGCTTTGGAACGAATAAAACCACATGATTCAAAATGATTGGTTGCCCCTAAGCCTTGCTTGGTCAAAATCCAACGGGTACCAATTAAAAACTTATTCCATAAGCCTAATTGACCATTAAGAGAAATCGGCTTTTTACATTTAAACTGGAAATAGAATTCAAGGTGATCTTGTAAATTCTCACCAACACCAGGTAATTCATGATTAACTTCAATGCCCGCTTCTTCAAGTGTCGTTCTATTACCAATACCAGAAAGTTGTAATATGTGCGGAGAGCCAATAGGGCCAGCGGATAAAATCACTTCTTTATTAACGTTTACATCGAATAACTTACCTTTGCGCTCGTAACGTACGCCGACAGCTTTTTTGCCATCGAGCAATACTTTATGCACTAAGGCATGAGTTTCTACGGTTAAGTTAGTACGTGCCATCGCAGGGCGCAAATAAGCGTTTGATGTTGAACTACGCACACCGTTTTTTATGGTCATGTGCATTGGGCCAAAACCTTCTTGCGCGGCGCCGTTATAATCATCTGTTGGTAAATATCCCGCTTCGACACCAGCATCAACAAAGGCCTTATACAATGGATTTTTCATTTGATTACCATTGTTAACGCCTAGCGGGCCTTCTTTGCCACGGTATTCATCTCCAGGAAATGCCCATGTTTCGGCTTTTTTAAAGTAAGGTAAACAATGGGCATAATCCCAATCTTTAGCGCCGTATTGCTGCCACTCATCAAAATCTTTGGCATGGCCGCGAACATAAACCATACCGTTAATTGACGAAGAGCCTCCTAATACTTTACCGCGAGGACAATGCATACGACGGCCATCAAGATGAGGCTCTGGCTCGGTTTCAAACTGCCACGCGTACTTTTTAGTATTCATTGGAATCGATAGGGCAGTTGGCATTTGAATAAAAATACTTTTATCACTACCACCTGTTTCAAGTAATAAAACGCTGTTGTTAGCGTCTTCACTCAAACGGTTAGCTAATACACAGCCGGCTGAGCCTGCGCCAACGATAATATAATCAAAATTTTCGTTATTCATAATATTTCTTAGTTATCATTTCATTGTCTCAACGTTATTTTTGAGACAATTTAATTTCAGGGAAAACCATTTAGTTAACTTAAAATGGGCTGTCTAATGGTTGTAATCCAACATACACCGCTTTTAATTGCGTATAATGATTAAGCGTTGCCAAGCCATTTTCTCGGCCTATCCCTGATTGCTTATAACCACCTACCGGCATTTGGGCAGGTGATAAACCATAACTATTTATCCAACAAATTCCGGCGTCCATTTGATGAATCACGCGATGAGCTCGGGTAATGTCTTGGGTAAAAACGCCTGCGGCTAAACCGAACTCTGTGGCATTAGCACGGGAAATAACTTCTTCTTCACCGTCAAAGGTCAATACTGACATTACAGGGCCAAATATTTCTTCCCGACAAATGGTCATCTCGTCGGTACAGTCAGTAAAAATGGTTGGTGCAATAAAATAACCATTCGGCGCATCAGCAGGTTGCAATGCTGTTCCGCCATGTGCCAGTGTTGCGCCTTCATCGATACCGATATTGATATATTTCATTACTAATTCGAAATGCTTGGCTGAGATTAATGCGCCAAAGTTGGTTTTTTCATCCATAGGATCACCAACTACAATATTGTCTCGGGTGCGTTGTAGTAACTTTTCAACAAATACTGGGTAAATAGATTTTTCAACAAATACGCGAGTACCGTTGGTGCAAATTTCACCTTGAGTATAGAAGTTACCAAGCATTGCTGCAGAAACGGCGTTATCAACATCAGCGTCGTTAAAGATAATAAGCGGTGATTTACCGCCTAACTCCATGGTGAGATCTTTAAGTGATGTTGCTGCGGCCGCCATCACTTTTTTACCGGTACCGACTTCGCCAGTAAATGATATTTTAGCGATGTCTGGGTGGTGAGTTAACCATGCGCCCACTTCGCCGGCGCCTTGTACAACATTAAATACACCGTTAGGAATACCTGCTTCAGTAAATATTTCAGCAAGTTTTAGTGCACCTAATGGTGTTTCTTCTGAAGGTTTAAAAATCATTGAATTACCACAAGCTATTGCAGGTGCTGATTTCCAGCAGGCAATTTGTAGAGGGTAATTCCAAGCACCAATGCCGGCACATACGCCTAGTGCTTCACGACGGGTGTAATAAAAGTCACCATCAACAGCTTGCTGATTACCTTCAATACCAGGGGCTAAGCCCGCGAAAAACTCAATAGAATCTGCGCCGGAAAGTACATCAACTACTGAGGCTTCTTGCCATGGTTTACCGGTATCAAGTACTTCAATTTTTGCTAATTCATCATTACGTTCACGTAGTAAGCTAACGGCTTTAAGTAATATGCGGCTTCTCGCTATTGCGCTCATTGCTGACCAAGTAGCAAAACCACGTTGAGCACTTTCAATTGCTTGTTGTTTAATTTTTTCATCTGCAATTTCAACCTGGTAAATAACTTTACCTGTTGCAGGATTGATCACATCAAATGTTTCACCGTTATCGTTTGCCATGTAGGCACCATCGATAAAGTTTTTATAAGTCTTTAATGACAAGTTTCTTCTCCGTACTGCTTGATAAGATCATCTATAAATTTTTTACATAACTGTTCAGCTTGCTTAAATTCTTCGTCTGGCGTTGCACTTAAGGCACTGCGTAGCCAAAAACCATCAATCATTGCTGCCATTTGTTTAGCAGCGCTGCTTGCTAATTCATCATTGAGTAATTGACGGAAAGAGAACAGCAAATTGCTGTATAAACGTTTGCTATTGATATGTTGAAGTCTAGCTAAACCAGGCTCGTGCATTGACTGCGCCCAAAAGCTAATCCACATTTTTGTCGCAGGAATAGAACGTTGAAATGGAGTGAAGTTAGCTTCAACAATTATATTAAGTCGTTCGAAAGGGCTTAAGTTTTTTTGTTCGATACGCTCGAGTAAAGCAAATTTCAATTGCCCAAGTAGATGTTTAACCGTAGCGTCAACCAAACCTTGTTTACCGCCAAAGTAGTGGCTAATAATTCCAGATGATAAACCTGCAATTTTACTGATGGTAATAATGGTTGTTTTTTGTAAACCAAATTGTGCAACAGATTCTAATGTAGCGTTAATCAATTGCTGCTCACGCAGGGGCTTCATACCGATTTTAGGCACTAATTTCTCAGAATTTTATTTTTAATTGAACGTTCAATTAATTATAATTCTAATGATTTTAGCTTGGATTATCAAGTAAGGATCATTAATGTAGATCAAGCTCAGGTCTGTAAAATTGACTAAAAGTCAATAAAAGCACCGTATTCAGCCATATTGATGAGTTAGTAATAAAATTTGATAGGGAGAGTAAAGCTTTGTGTTGAAACTATATCGACAAAATATCGACAAAATTTAATTTACATGCGGAAGAGGGGATCGTTTGCGTGCTTAGTGAAATAAGCAATCACTAAGCTACGTATAGGAATTCATTGTTCAGAATGGCTGCTAATATCAGGCAATTTCTACAATATTGGCTATTTGTAAAGACTATATCCAACGACGAACTTTTTGACAGTAATGCTGATATTCTTGGCCAAATAATTTTTCAAGCATGCGCTCTTCAGGAGTGATTTGATATTTGCTTATATACCAAATAAAAACACCACAAATCACAAAGGCTAGCAGGTTTTCTAGGTAAAAAGCATAAGCTAATAATGCGAGCAACATTGCTACGTACATTGGATTACGTGAGTAGTGATAAATGCCACTATTAACCACCGTTGAAGATGACTCAGGCTTGCTTGGGTTAACGGTTGTTTGATGTTTTCGAAAGCTATAAATTGCAGAAAAGCCGATAATAATGCCAATAAAAACTAAACTTCCACTAATGTAATTGCTTAACTGCAAGGTATACGCAAAAGTTGGTATTGTTGATTGAATGGCTGCCATTAAAGCCATTGCAATAATCACCTGAACAACAGGAATAACTTTTAACTCCATTGAGTGTCCTTAAGTTAAGTTTTGATGATTGTCATTAATGTTAATTTATCAGGGAATTGCTAACAATTACATGTTTGATGGGTAGGGCTGGAATTTTAATTTTACGTTAATGTAAAAAAGACTAGCTGACCATGAAGAAAGCTAGCCTCAATAACTTATGAGTAAAACACTCATAACACTAAGATACTCTAATATATAAACTTTTAGAAAGTAATATTCCACTGGTTTAAGTTGCCAGTATCTTGTTGGTAATTATCGCTGACAGATAACTGCCATTGACCTTGTGCAAGTCCTGAAGTATTAACCGTGTAGGTTTCAATAACATTATCTGCACTATCACTTCCTGACAAGGTTTTCAGCGTGTAGGAGCTGCCATCAGGTGCAATCAAATTTAGGCTTATATCACCGCGATATGTGTGAGTTATATTGACCGAAACGGTAACCGTACCGGCATTACCAGAACGCTGAACATCAATATTACTTACAACGTTGGCGTTATCCGGGATGGCAGTAACTGTGCTATTTTCAAATACGTTTTGTTCGAAACCAGAGCTAAAAGTTTGATTATTATTTTTGTTTCCGGCGGTGCTTGTCGCAGCAGACTGCCAATTGAAATCACTGTATTTACTACCCGTACCTGACAATTGCAATGAGAAACCAGCTTGCGTATTAGAGGTTTCTGAAACGCCTATATCAGTGGAAGTTACACCATTTGCTGGGCCATCTGTGGCGGTAAGTTGTCCTTCATAGCTTAAAAACTGACGCACTTGATTATTACTATCAATCAACGCGACACCGTCAGCACTGCCATTTTGTAAACCTGAAAATGCAAAATTTAGTGTACCAAAGCTGTTTGACTGATTGGGAATAACACCTTGAAGAGCTACTGTTTTATAAGCTGCGCCATTGGTGCCATTATACGCAACCAGTTGCCAGCCGCTAAGGTTAACACCTGCAGCACCTGCTAATTCAACGGCTTCATTTACATCGCTGCTGTTGTTGTCATAGTGAATTTCATTTATCCATATATCGCTATTGTTGCCCGTTGGTGGTGTTACACCTGTGCCACTACAAACGTCTTCGAAAATACATGCGGCATATTCAGGACGATCGACAAACGGATTACGGTTTCCTTGCTGCGCATGTACTGCATCGTTATGTCTTCTTTCATAATCGTCTACAGGATCATCTTTATGCCATTGAATGAGTACTGATTTTAGTCCCATATAAGCAATACTAACATTTGCCCCGGTTTTTGAGCTGGCAATTAAATTGCGATCATCTGTTAAAATTAAATCTGGTTCGCTTACGCCTGTTACACCATGTACACCGCCTTCATATCTAACGGCCAAATACATTAGGGCACGAGCAACATCACCTTTACGACCGATCCAAGTTTGCCAAGTTCCAGTATGACCTGAACCTTTGGTCAGGTTATGTTCACCTGCGCCACCACCACGAGTATTAGTGAAATCAGTTACTTTTTCTGTACAGTCACTGGCACAATTTGCGTAGGGTTTATTGCTTCGGCTTGAGTTATAGCTGCTGTCGGCAATAAATAGATGATGGGCATCAGTATAAGGATAATTACTAGCGCCATCCTTTGGAAAACCATAAGATTTCGGCCAGCTGTGCTCTCGATTATAATTGTTATTGCCACCACCAACTTTTGCGTATGAGATGTTTTTATAGATGCTAATAACGTTGTTACTATTGTTTGGATCTTGATCTGCTGCTTCCAATATATCCCATGTGTCGGTTGCTGAAGAGGTGTACGGGAAGCGTTGATGATCATCAATAATGTCATGTAAGCTTTGCTTCAGTGCTGATGCATTAGCTGTATCAACTGAGTCATAGTAGTTTTGAGGTTCAGCTGCATGAGCTATGTTAGTAAGGCAGACAGACAAACCAATAGCGTATTGGCATGCCCGAGTTAAAATTGCAGATTTCATTCTATTTCTCTCTTTTTATTGTTTTTTATTTTATTAGCCAATTAACAGGCAAAAAAAATAGGCACGAATTTTCATTCTGCCTATTCCTTGAGCAAGTACTGTCTAATTGGTCAACAAAATATTAGCAAAGTTTTGTTACACTTTCATTAAAATAAGTTAATAAAATGTTAATTTGCCGGTTGGGCGATTGATTGGTGATGCATAGCGCGTGGAGCTTATCGCTAATTAAGAGAATAAAATTTCAATGTGTGTAGTTTAATAATGTTATAGATATTGACATTCATTTTAATTCTCGGCATTGTGAAGATGAATTTAATAAACACTTATAACAGAGTAATTTAATGCTTACGCTAATCCGAAATATGATGAATAGACTAACCAATCAGCAGACTAATAATGTCAATCGCTGGCTGCTAGTTTTCATTCTGTTGGGTAATAAGTAAGGTTTATATTCTACTTCAAACCGCAGATACTCAGACTGCGGTTTTAATATTGTCATTTCAAAGCTTCAGTCTCTTTTCTCGGTAATTTTCAACCATATTAATGTGTGTATTCAAAAATATTTGTGCACGAATTATTCAAAGGAGAAGGTAATGCCAGTTTCAGTGGCGTATTTAGCAGTCGTTATTATTTGGTCGACAACCCCATTAGGTATCGTGTGGAGTAGCGAAACGGTTAGTCCTACGTTAGCGGTACTTTTACGTATGTTGATTGCGATAATACCTGGTATGGTCATTTTAAAGCTCGCTAATATAAATTTACCTTGGTCTAAACAAGCACGAAAAATATATACTTATTCCTGCGTTGGAATTTTTGGCGGCATGCTATTTTCTTACCTTGCCGCACAATATTTAGCGTCTGGAATGATGTCGCTTATTTTCGGTTTATCACCAATATTTTCCGGTGTTTTAGCACAAAAAATTCTTGATGAGCCTAAATTTAGCAGATTAAAAAAACTGGCGCTAGCAGTGGCATTGTCAGGATTATTTGTTGTCTGTTTTGATAGTATGTCACTAAGCGAAAACAGCGTTATTGGTATCGCTTTTATTTTACTTGGTGTGTTCTTTTTTAGTCTCAGCGGTGTAATGGTGAAAAGCGTTGCTATTGATATACACCCGCTAGCAACCACCGTTGGAGCTTTAACATTTAGCGTACCTTTATTTGCCATAGTATGGTTTTTAATTGATGGAACATTACCTTATCAAGAGTGGCATGCTCGTTCTATTTGGGCGATTTTATATTTAGGAATATTTGGCTCTTTGGTTGGATTTTTAGCATATTTTTTCATATTGCAAAAACTACGTGCCAGTACCGTGGCATTAATAACCATGATGACGCCGGTATTTGCACTTTACTTAGGTGCGGTATTAAATAATGAAACCGTGAGTCTACATTTGATTTTCGGGGCATTACTCGTGATGTGTGGTTTAGCGCTTTATCAGTGGAGTGGAAAATCAAAACGGTTAAAGGTAAAGCCGGCGTAAAATTTTTATAACCTAGGCTTTAAAATGTATTGAAAGAGAGTGAAAGGCTTCAAGGTTTAAAGAGAGCAGGGCTGCCATATTATTGAAATAAAAACGCCAAAGGATTACTCCTTTGGCGTTTTTTACTCGTATTTATACTCAAATCACTTGAAGATGCAAGGTTCAGGTGGCTTGGGTATAGCTATTAGCTTAATAAGCTAATTTAACGATTTAACTCAATATAGTCGTTGACCATATCTTCAAGCACGTTAAGTGGTACCGCGCCATTAGTTAACACAACATCATGAAATTGACGAATATCAAATTTATCACCCAGTTGCTGTTTCGCCATCGCACGTAGTTGTACTATTTTTAACATGCCAATTTTATAAGCCGTTGCTTGTGATGGCATGACAACATGGCGTTCAACCATTTTAACCGCATCTGATTCAGCATTTGGCGTATTAGTGACGTAGTACTCTAAGCCTTGAGCACGGGTCCATTTTTTATTGTGAATACCGGTATCAACAACTAAACGACATGCACGCCATAACTCCATCGCTAAGCGGCCAAAGTCTGAATATGGGTCTTGATAAAAGCCAATTTCCTTAGGGATCATTTCTGAATATAAGCCCCAGCCTTCACTATAAGCTGTGTAACCGCCAAACTTTCTAAACTTAGGAATGCCTTCCAATTCTTGTTTAAGCGCTATTTGCATATGATGCCCAGGAATACCCTCATGGTAAGCTAATGCTTCCATTTGATAGGTTGGCATTGCTTCCATGTCGTAAAGGTTAGCGTAATAAATACCCGGACGAGAGCCGTCAGGCGCAGGCTGTTGATAAAAGGCTTTACCCGCTGACTTTTCTCTGAAGGCTTCAACTTTTTTAACTTTTAAATCCGCTTTCGGTTTCGTAATAAATAGCTGGTCTAACTCGCCTTTCATGGTGTTAATTAAGGCGGTTGCTTCGGCAAGGTAACGCTCACGACCGGCATCGTCACCGGCATAGTAAAACTGTTTATCGTGACGCATAAATTGGAAAAACTCATTTAAAGAGCCTTTAAAGCCAACTTTATGCATAATGACGCGCATTTCGTCATGAATACGCTTAACTTCATCTAAACCAATTTGATGGATTTCATCAGCGCTTAAGTCTGTTGTTGTCGTGCGGTTTAAAGCGTTATTGTAAAACTCATTACCTTGTGGAAATTTCCATGCGCCATCAGTATTGTCAGCTTTGGCTTCAAGTTTTGTTAAATAACTAATAAGTTGCTGGTAGCCGTCTTTAAACTGCAAAGTTAGTGCTGTTTCTAGCTCTTTAACTAAGGCTTTTTTATCTGACTCCGCAATATCAAGTTTGTTAACTTTCGTGATGAAATCAGCATATAAGGTGCTATTTTCTTGTTGATCAAATGGTGCACCGACAAGTAAGTTTTTCGAATCACGTATGACATGCTCAAAAACAAATTTTGGCGCGATGATGCCTTTATTTTCTCTGATTTTAAGCTGGTCAACTAACTGTTCAAGTAATAGCTTAGCGTTTTTAACGCGGGCGATATAATCATGCGCTTGTTTACTATCTTTAATACTATGTTGGTTAATCAACAATGCAGGAATTTGAGAATGTACGCCAAACATTTGATTTACAGGGTAGTTATGATGACGCCATTGATAGTCATCAATTTGCTGTTCTAACTTTTGCGACAGTAATTGATAACTTAATTTAGTTTGTTTATCGAGGTTATTAGTGTCAATTACTTGAATTCGTCGCAAGGCTTCTTTCGTAAACGCTAGTTCTTTAGCGCTATTTTCTTCAGAAAGGTTTTGCCATTTATCGTAATCAGTTTTGATGCCTAGGTAGGTTTGTCGAACGGGGTTACGATTGACGCCTTCCATAAAAATAGTGTCGAATAGCTCGTTTGCTGCTACTGAAGCGCTAGTTATATTGTTTAATTGTGCGGTTTCAGTGGCAGTGTTTGCCGTTTTAGTAACTTGTGTTGTTGTATCATTACTACAGGCAACCGTTAGTGCTGCTGAAATGGCGATAACAATAAGTGATTTTTTTAAGAGCATGTTTTTTCCCTAGTTTAATCGATAGGCTATTTTGCCGCTATAAGGGAAAGTGGATCAAGTGCTGAACGCTCAGTTACACATTTATTGCGACAATCTCCTGCTGCAACTTTTTGAAACATCCATTATTATTAACTCACTTGCATTTACTGCAAGTTAATGACCGAAAATTTAAGTAAAAAAGTTAGATAGCCGTGCGTTGTCTTTGGTTTGGTGTGAATGAGAGTGCTTTTAGAAGTATGAATAAAGAAAGTAAATCAACAATTGCCTTTAAGCTTGCCAGTGAAGCGGATAGGGGCTTTTTATTAGCGTTGCGAAAAGCATCGATGGATGAGCATCTTATTGCTGCAGGTATTGTATTGAATGACCAGCAACATATGCAGCGTGTTGATGAGTTTTTTAGTGATTCTCACTTAATTTTGATTAATAACCAAAGGATAGGTTTGTTGAAGCTAGGCATGTTTTCTGATCATATTCATATTAGGCAATTTCAAATATTGCCTGGCTATCACGGCTTAGGAATTGGTAGCCTTATTCTCGATATGATTAAACGCAAAGCAATTGAAAAGCAGGTTTCAATTACCTTGAATGTATTATTGAATAATCCCGCGAAGCAGTTGTATTTGCGTCATGACTTTATCGTTAGTAGTGTCAATGAACTTGAATACAGTATGCGATGGCAAAGACCACAGTAATATTGACTCAAGTGGATGTCGGCTGTTTGAAATATATTTTTTGCTGATGAAAGTTAACCAATAAAAAATCCAGAGAGGGTGACCAGTCTGGATTTTTTGATTGTACTTTAGATTAGATTACGCTGCTTAGTAAATTTTGCCTTGTGCGCGCACTTTTTCTTTATCAACACGAGTCGGTGTAACTTCACCATCAACGAGTGATTGAGTGGCCGTTGCTAATGACTCGATGACTTTGTGCATTGAAGTTAAATCTAAGCTTGCCAAATCGTCAGACACTTGGTGGTAATGCTGATCTTTATCAAGCTGAGTACTACTAAAACTGTGGGCAGGTACACCTAATCGAGCCAACGTGGCATTGTCCGAACGATAAAACAAACCTTGTTCTGGGTAAGGGTCTTGGTAAATTTTAGTGTTCTGTGCAACGAGTTTCTCATTAAGTAAAGCGCCTAAATTTGAGCGTTCCATGCCCGTCATCCACACAGTACCCGCACCAAATTTTGAAGGTTTTCCGATCATTTCAATATTGATCATGGCTACAACGTCGTCTGGATTTAACTGCTGAGAAAAATACTTAGAGCCAAAACCGCCAATTTCTTCTGCAGTAAATGCGCTGAACATTAAGGTACGTTTGTTATTACCTTTTTCTTGGTAATATTGCGCCAAGTTTAGTACGGCAGTTGTACCCGATGCATCGTCATCCGCGCCATTGTATATCTGCTTGCCATCAGGGGTTGTACCTAAATGGTCATAATGTGAAGAATACAGAACGACTTCTTTTGGGCTTTCAACGCCAGGTAAAACACCAACCACATTGGTTAATGACTGCTTGGTAATTTCTGCACTAGCGCTGACACTATATTTTTCAATGTTTGCTTCGTCACTTAGCACCATGACAATAGCACCACGGTGTTCGAGTGACAGTTTAGTTAAACCACGCTTAAAATAGCCTTGATAACCTTTAAACAACTTTGCATGAGCGGTGTTAATAATGACTAAATGCTGACCACCACTTTGATTCAGTTTGCTTAGGGTTGCACGCATATCATCATCTTTACCGATAACATGTGTTTGCGCATTACCTTGCTGCCAACTAAGCTTTGCCATTGTTGATGCTATGGCTAAATTGTCATCACTAATGTCGTTATTATTTAGTGAAACAGCTAGCGCTTGGGGCTTAATTTGATGCACTGTAAAGCTTTGCAAAAAACTCCCATTTTTATTTGAAGCTAATGGCTTTAAGCCAATGTCGGCAAAACGTTTAGCAATGTAATCAGCAGCTTTTTCTATTTCTGGACTAAAGCTGGCACGACCTTTTAAGTCGTCGCCCGCTAGATAGGTAATATCCTTGATCACTTGCTCTGATGGAATAATTTCGGCAATACTGGAAAATGTACTTGTCATGGCGACTGCTGCCACTAAAGCTTTTAATTGAAAGCGACTAGGTGTTCTCTTTTGGGTATTAAAAATGTTCATCATATTTATTATCATCGTTATTTATGAGTCAATACTATTGAGGATTTGAATTAAGAAATCAATACCTTAGTACATTGGGTCAACGTACAATCTCGCAGTGGCTATTTCAGCTTAGTTAATTCTACTAATAGCGTTTCTTCGCCACTGGTTAGCCATAATTGACCGTCTTGAATACTAATTTGGAATTCCATAGAGCGATCGGCCAATTCAGCTAATGCTTGTGTGGTTTCTTCACTAAAGCTTTCTATGGATAATTTATTGAATTGATTAAGTTTACTTTGTGATTGTTGCCACCAAGTATTGACACTTGTGCCGTAACAATACAATTTAACTTGTTGTGCGCGGTTACACGCTTTTTTCAATCGTTTTTCATCAAGTTGGCCCAGTTCAATCCATAGTTCAATTTCTTCACTGTAATTTATTTGCCAAATAGCTGCTTCGTCTTCATCACTGACACCTTTACCAAATTGTAAATGCTCGTTGGCATTAAGTACGAAGGCAATCAGTCTGATCATCATTCGACGGTTAGTTTCAGACGGATGCTGTGCTACCGTTAATTGCAGGGTTTCGTAATGGTTACGATCCATATCAGATAGATGAATTGTTGCTTTATTTATTGTCGATTTTAAGGCCATAACGTCTTATTGTTGAATGAGATAACTAATTCTGCATATTAACGTGTATTTTCTTTGTGTGATAGTAACTTATCGTCAATGATTAACGAATTGTTATATCCTAGATGAATAGCTAGCATAAAGTGGATTAATTTAAGTGATGTAATTAACAGTGATAGACTAGGATTAATTCAATTTTAGTTTGCCGTTTGAAAGTAAACTGAAATAAAACCAATACAGTTCAAAACTCTTTTTCATATGGAAGCAATAACTATGACCATTCAATCTTTTATTCCGCCACAGCGCACTTTAATGGGCCCTGGTCCATCTGATGTTAGTCAACGTGTTTTGTCGGCATTAGCAAGGCCAACCGTTGGTCATTTAGACCCAACATTTATTGGCATGATGGATGAATTAAAGCAGTTATTACAATATGCATTTAAAACAACTAATGCGAATACCATGGCCATATCAGCACCGGGCTCAGCTGGCATGGAAGCGTGTTTTGTTAACTTAGTTACGCCAGATGATACCGTTGTTGTTTGTCGTAATGGCGTATTTGGCGCGCGCATGATTGAAAATGTAAAACGTATTGGCGCTAACTTAGTGATTGTTGATTCACCTTGGGGCAGAGCGGTAGAGCCCCAACTGTTGGAAGATGCCTTAATTGCTAACCCGCAAGCAAAGTTTGTTGCCTTTGTGCATGCCGAAACTTCAACAGGTGCGGTTTCTGACGCGAAAACTTTATGTGAAATTGCTCAACGTTACCAATGTTTAACGATAGTTGATGCGGTGACGTCACTCGGCGGTATTGAACTGAGAGTTGATGACTGGGGAATTGATGCTATTTATTCAGGTAGCCAAAAATGTTTGTCATGTGTACCTGGTATTTCACCCATAAGTTTTAGTGATAAAGCCAGTGAAGTTATCGCTAACAGAACCACGCCTGTTCAAAGCTGGTTTTTAGATCAATCACTTGTGATGGGCTATTGGTCCGGTGAAGGTAAACGTGCTTATCATCATACCGCGCCAGTAAATTCTTTATATGCACTGCATGAGTCTTTGGTAATGTTACAACAAGAGGGTATCGAAAACGCTTGGGCACGACATAAAGCTCAACATGAAAAGCTTGCAAAGGGCTTAACTGATCTTGGGTTAGATTTTATTGTGCCAGCAGAAGAGCGATTACCTCAGCTGAACTCGGTTTATATTCCAGCAGGTGTTGATGATGCTAAAGTACGTCAATATTTACTACAAGAATACAACCTTGAAATTGGTGCTGGTCTTGGCCAATATGCAGGCCAAGCGTGGCGAATTGGCTTAATGGGCTATACCGCGCGTAGTGAAAATGTTGCATTGTGTTTAAGCGCATTAACTGATGCGTTAAATAAATTTCGTAGTTAAAAATATCGTTTATTTCCGATAAATTGATGGTTTATATTACTTGAATAAAACGGCTGTAATCTTGCAAATGAACGGATTTTTGCTAGGCTTTAGCCGTTCTTATGCGAGTTACACAGACGTATTTTTAATATAGTAGAAAGTGATAAGTTACCGGTAAAGGAAGTCTGGTGTTGTAGTTTATGAATTATTTCAGGTGAACATGCTTAGCATAATATTCACAATGAGGAATCATAATGTACAAAGTCAATTTTGTAAAAACCTTCAATTGTTTATTAGTATCAACCGTTCTTCTTTTTAGTACTCTTGTTCAAGGGGCTGAATCTAAATCTAATTTGGCCGATGTTTGGAAAATGGTGCCGAATGAAGGTCAAAGTGCGCAGTTTGAATCAGCGTTTAAAGCACACCTAAAATTTCGACAAAAACAAAAAGATCCACGTAGTTGGCAAACTTACGCACCAGTTATTGGTAAAGATATTAGTTTTTATATTGTTCGCCATTGCTGCTTAGCGTGGGCCGATTTGGATAGCTATCAGCAATGGTCAAAAGAAACTGGCGTGCTTGAACATTGGAATAAAAATGTCGCATCGTATGTGCGTGACTATGAGCATTACTTAAATGAGCTTGATTTTGCCAATAGTAACTGGCCTGAATCGAATAAAGGTATGCAGTACTTTGCTGTTACCCAATATCGGGTGAAAATGGGTAAAGGGGCTAGTATTGCCGAAGGTAAAAAAACCTTAAGTAGTTATGCAAAAGCAATGAAGTGGCCATATTATTGGTCGTGGAGTGATCAAATTGGCGGTAAAGAAGGGCTGAGTTTAGTTATTCCATATAGCAACTATGCTGATATGGCGCCGCCCGAGGAAAGCTTTTATCAAGCGATTGTTAAACACTTAAAAGATGAAGATAAAACCAAAGCCATTTTTAAACAGTGGAGTGGAAACTTTAAGTCAACTGACTATACCATTTATCGCATTCGTCCTGATTTATCCATGAAGTAATATCTAATTAGATAATAGGAACAATATAGATAAGAGCACTCTTCGTTGTCATCATTAGGTCAAAGAGTGCTTTTTTTTAAGATCAGGGTTATTGTTTACCAGCTACCTGAGTTTTCCATACTTAGCCAAGGCTCTTGTGGCGCTAAACGTTCACCTTTTTGTAGTAACTCAATGGAGACATTATCGGGAGACTTTACAAATGCCATGTGGCCACAGCGAGGAGGGCGATTAATGGTAACACCGGCAGCCATAAGTTTTTCACAGGTTTGATAAATATTATCTACTTCAAACGCTAAATGACCAAAATTGCGGCCAACACTGTAATCTTCTTCTGAGCCCCAATTATGGGTCAATTCAATTTCAGCAGCGCCGGGCTCTGTTGCTAAAAAGATTAAGGTAAACTTTCCTTCAGGTACATCGACTCGTTTTGTTTCTACCAAGCCAAGCTTAGTGATGTAAAAATCTAATGATTGCTCTACGTCTTTAACGCGAACCATCGTATGTAAAAACTTCATTTTTTAAGAATCCACTTAATTTTAAAACTTGCCTAAGTCTACACTGTTGTATAGGTCGTAGAGAAGTCACTTGTTATAAGTAAATAGCTAAAATTTAAGTTAATTCATTTTGCCGATATTTGTTCGGTATTGGTTGGGGGTATAACCTGTTAATAATTTGAATGTACGTGTAAAAGGTCCTACTGATGCAAATCCACTTTCCAAGCCAACCACAAGCACTGGCCACTTTTTCTTGTCTGGATCAGATAGTAGGTTTTTGGCGTGTGTTACCCGAAGTTGATTAACGTATTGATTAAAGTTTCGGGCGTTTAAATTGTTTTTGAGTATTCTACTCACTCTATATTCTGAAACCTCAAGTTCACGTGCAATATCAGCCACTTTTAAGTTTGCTTTTAAATACAAAGATTGCTCAATTAATAGAGCCTCAACTTTTTCAGCAAGTGCGAGTTCAATCTCACCTGATTGGGTCGTTTCTGAAATATTGTACTTTGCCTGTGAATAAGCAAGGTCGTTTGTTTTCTCTGACGATTTCTCTTTTTTAAATCGCCACAGCAATAATATTTGGGTATTTGCTAATACAAATAAAATGATAAACGCAGTGATCAGTTCTTTTGATTCTGGACTGTCGACAAACATTCCTTGCGATAACTTACTTATTGCTACCGCCAAACCAAAAGTCGCTAAAAAAAGTATACGTTGGGATTTACCTTTTTTACTAGCGGTAGTGAATCCTCTACACCCTTCCCAGAAGGAAAGCATGATTACTGTAGAAGACAATAAAACGGTTAATTCACTAATGATGTAGGGAACAATACTACTATTTTTGGCCAAAACTGGCGTGATGCCGCTCACAAATAAATAACCTTGATTTGCCATAATTAGCACGGCTATTACGATGGCAATGGTAATGTGAGGTAATAAAATTGCCCGTTTTTCTCTAAATAAACTGCGAGACAATAACCAATAGCCGTTACAGGTTGCACAGGCGCCCATACCGATTAAATATTGATATGCACCCAATGTTTCACCTGATACTTTCTTTGTTGCCATTATCGCAATAGAGCCACAAAACAGGGCAAACATAATATGTGCTATTTGTTTTTCTCGTACTAAAAGTTGAGCAATTAAAAATAGTAAACTTATAACAAGTAAAGTCGTATATATCGTTGTTAGATTCATTTTTATTTACCGTTAACGTAATAAGCAGAAAAATTTTAACAACTCACTGTTTTTTCTTCAATGAGCATTTTATTAGCAAATATTTCCAAAATATGTGTGCCGAATTTAAAATTCGGTGCGATTTTTGTTTTTTTAACATGCAAAATTTATTTTAATCAATAGGTTAATATAAAGGTTAAATATGCAGGTTTTAATGAACAAAGTTGGTGTACCTCTAATATCAGCAGAGAAAACACTTAGTCATATTGTTAAATATTGGGTAGTCGTAGCGTTATTAGGGCAATGGATGTTTGCTGCCTATATCTTAAGTATTTATGCGCTTCCTACCATATTTGCTAATTCAGCATTAACCTTCTCATTGTCACCGGGTCAAGGGGCGAATACGGAAAGTAGTGCGGAGTCATTAGTGTTTTTTGTCCACATAATTCCAGCGGCTTTAATGGCAATGAGCGGTTTGTTTCAGCTGTTTCCGAGTATAAGAAAAAAATACCCGAAATTTCATCGATACAATGGCCGAATGTTTTTAACTTTAGGATTGTCCGGAGCCTTGACTGGCTTGTATTTAACTTGGGGAGCAGGTTTTAGGTTTAGTGATTTAGGCTCACTTGGTGTGACCTTTAATGGCATATTAATTCCTATTGCTATTTACTTTGCGTGGAAGTCAGCCATTGAAAAGAAATTTACTATTCATCGACGTTTTGCAATTCACAGCTTTATATTAATCAACGGCGTTTGGTCATTTCGATTATATTTGATGGGCTGGTTTGTTGTAAATCAAGGTGCAAATGGCAACTCAGCAAGTATTGACGGGCCAGCTGATATAGCACTTTCTTTTGCTTCTTATTTACTTCCAATGGCAATAGCGGAAGTAATTTTTTGGGCACAGCGAAATAAAAATAACAATATTAAATGGCTTGCTGCGATTTTCGCTGGTACTGGCGCAATAATTACCACTGTCGGTGTTGCTGCGGCTGTTACAATGATGTGGATCCCACGAATTGCAAAAGCGCTTGACGGGCTTTTTTAATCAGGTATTAAACCAAGAGTCATGCATAATGAATTTAATGTCATTACAGTGCAAGGCAGTGCTAGATATTTAAAAAATATTACTCGGTTTTATCCTTGAAGTCACATAAGTCTTCAAGGATACAAGAGCCACAACGTGGTTTCCTAGCAACGCAGGTGTACCGACCATGTAAAATAAACCAGTGATGCAAATTGAACATAAACTCTGTTTTTTTAGGGGTGTTTTTAATGATGGCTTGTTCAGTTTGATCAACTGTTTTGCCTTTTGCATAGCCTGTGCGGTTGGCAAGGCGCTGGATATGGGTATCGACAGCTAAAAAGTATTTACCTTCATTATCTTTTAGTTGGCCAAAGGCTGTATTAAGTACAACATTAGCCGTTTTTCTGCCTACGCCGGGAAGGGCTTCTAAAGCCACTCTGTCTTCAGGTACTTCACCGCCATGTAAATCGATTAACATTTGACAAGTTTTAAGCGTGTTAACCGCCTTGGTGTTAAATAAACCGATAGTTTTGATGTAAGATTTTAAACCATCTAAGCCTAGGTCTAAAATTGTTTGTGGTGTATTAGCTATTGGGTATAACTTATCAGTAGCCTTGTTAACACTAACATCGGTTGCTTGTGCCGACAGTAAAACAGCGATTAATAACTCAAATGGACTTGAGAAGTTAAGTTCAGTTGTTGGCGTTGGGTTATCGTCCCGCAAGCGGGTAAGCATTTCTAATCGAGTGTCTTTATTCATTTGATTTAACTTATTTTAGTTATTTTAATTATTCTAAGTATCAATATTATTTATTAAGCAAGTCTAGCTTTCAAAGTTAACTCGAACGCGTTCAATTGCTTGTTCTAGTTGTTTAGGTTTAGCTTGGGCAATTTTATTATCAATGACGTTTTTTCCGGCAATCAAAAAGCCCATGGCAATAAATGCCCCAGGTGGTAAAATAGCTAATAGAAATTGGCTATCAAGTTTATACACTTCAACCCTAAGTTCTGTTGCCCAAGAGCCCAATAATAAATTTGCACCGTCAAATAATGTACCTTGGCCTAATATTTCTCGTATGCCGCCTAAAACAACCAAGACTAGTAAAAAACCAAGTCCCATCATCAAGCCGTCAAAACTAGCTTGTAACATAGGGTTTTTAGAAGCGTAGGCTTCTGCTCGGCCAATAATGGCACAGTTAGTAACAATCAGTGGCAGGAATATTCCAAGTGATTGGTATAAGTCGTAGGTATAAGCATTCATCAGCAGTTGCACACAAGTTACAAAAGCAGCAATGATCAAAACAAAAATAGGAATGCGAATTTCTTTAGGCACCCAGTTTCTAACGCCTGAAACCGCGACATTAGAGCAAATTAGCACGAACATAGTGGCAATGCCTAAGCCTAAGGCGTTGACAACGGTGGAGGTAACCGCGAGTAGAGGACAAAGCCCAAGTAGCTGTACCAAGCCAGGATTGTTTTTCCATAGCCCCTGCCATGCTAATTCTCTGTACTCAGAATCTATTTTCATGACTTAGCTCCACAATTACTTTCGGTGTTAAAAATAACCTCTTGATTAGCTTTAAAATAATCGACGGTTTTTCTCACTGTTTTCACTACTGCTCTAGGGGTAATGGTTGCGCCAGTAAATTGGTCGAACATACCGCCATCTTTAATAACTGCCCAACGATTGTCATTTTCATCATGTACTTTTTTACCAGCAAATTTAGTGATCCAATCACTTTTTCTTAACTCTATTTTATCGCCTAAACCTGGAGTTTCTTTATGCAATAAGGTACGAACTCCACTGACACTACCATCGTTATTTATTGCGATAAGTAATTCAATGTTGCCATTATAGCCATCCGGTGCAGCTGTTTTAATTGCGGCGGCAATTGCTAAGTTATTCATTCTTGCACGGTAAATTACGTCTATTTTTAAGCCATCATTATTTATTGGTGCAATGATACAATCGCGAAACATTTCATTGTCGTGCCTGTTTTCGTCAATAGTTTGGTTTAATTGTCTGATCAACTGTTGCTGTGCTTGTAATTCAATATTATCTTTAGTCATTAGATGTACGAGCCCAACAGTTGCGGTGCATACAACGGCGAATAACATCAATATTAAGGCATTTTTATTAATAGCGGGTGCTAATGCTGACATTATTTTTTCACTCCCACGTTGTGACCATAAGTGCGGGGGCGGGTATATTGATCTATTAATGGTGCGGCCATATTACAGAGCAACACCGCAAAGGCGACGGCGTCTGGGTAACCACCGAACTTTCTAATTAAATAAACTAACAAACCAGCAAGTGCGCCGAATACTAACCGCCCTTTAACACTGGTTGCGCCAGATACTGGGTCAGTTAAGATGAAGAATGCACCAAGCATTGTAGCGCCAGTGAACCAATGGAACATCGTTGATGCGCTACTATCTGGGCTAAGAATAAACGCAATAAAACTACAGATGAATAAGCTTGATAAAAAGCTTAATGGCGTAGTCCAGTGAATGGCTTTTTTAGTTAATAGAAATAATCCACCTAGTAAGAAACCAACGTTCATCCACTCCCAACCAATACCAAAGTGTTTACCTATAACGGGCGACTCCATGCTTTCTACAACTGTTAAACCTAGCGTGATGTTAGTTTTTACCGTATCAAGTGGTGTTGCCATCGTGAAGCCATCAACATGAGTTCTAATTTGTTCTACCGAATAACCTTGTGGGGTATAACCAGAAAAAATTAACGACAATGTGTCTGAAAATTGTAAATCAATGGCTAGCAATGACAGGGGTGGCTGCCATTGGGTCATTTGTACAGGGAAAGAAATAAGTAACATGACATAAGCGGCCATGGCTGGATTAAATGGGTTATGACCCAAGCCACCGTAAAGCTGCTTAACAATAACAATTGCAAATAAACTGCCAATGATGGTGACCCACCAAGGCGCGAGAGCAGGTAAGCTTATACCCAGTAATACCGCGGTTAATATAGCACTGCCATCAAGTAGTTGTGGACGAATTTTCTTTCCTCGAAGAGAAAGAATGGAAAACTCAGCGACTAAAGCGGTAATAATCGCCATAGAGATGTGAATTAAATTTCCCCAACCAAAAAAATACCATTGCGCAAATATGCCTGGGATTGTGGCATAAATAACTAACCTCATCAGGCCTGAGGTTTCACTCTGTTCGTGATTATGTGGGGAACTTGCTATCCAAAATGCCATGGGTATCAATTACTCTGAAGTTTGTGATTTAGTTGCGTCAGCGGCAAGCTTTTTGGCTTTAGCCTTAGCGACAGCTGCTGCGATACGAGCTTTTTTTATTTCTGATGCTGAAGCCTCATTTGCTTTGGCGTCATCTTTTTGCTCACTATTTTCTGAATTTGATTCTGTTTGTGATTGCTTAGCTAATTTTTTCGCTTTTGCGTTTGCTTTAGCTTTTGATACTGCGGCAGCAATTTTAGCTTTTTTCAATTCTTCGGCACTTTGTTTGGGGGCTTTCGTTAGTTTAGCCGCTTTTGCTTTAATGCTGTTTTTTGTGACGGGAGCTGTTAACTCTTTGTTCGCAGAGTTATCATTATTACTGGTTGGTTTTTCTTGTTTTTTACTAATCGAGTCATCCGTTTCATCAGAGGACAAATCTGTTGGCTTTTCAGTTTTATTTTTTGTGGCTGCCTTGGCTTTTGCTTTTTGCTTAGCTTTTGCAACCGTGGCGGCAATTTTTGCTTTTTTCAATTCGGCTGCACTTTGCTTTGGCAATTCAGCTGATATTGAGTCGCTTTCTTCAACGACTTCAACGACTTCAATGACTTCAACAGGCGTAGGCGAAGCTTCTTTTTTCGCTGTTGCTGATTTAGCTTGGCTTTTGGCAGTCAGTTCAACAGGATTATCCGTTTTAGCTTTTGCGTCTGCCTTGGCTTTTGCTTTTTGCTTCGCTTTTGCAACAGCGGCAGCAACTTTCGACTTTTTATCTTGGGCTGGACTAGCCGCCGTCTCTTTTACATCGGTAAGTGCAGCATTAACGTCATTGTCTGTTTTTGTTTCAGGCAATTTTGCAACTGAGTCATCTGTTTTCTTTGCTTGCTGTAACTTTTTTGCTTTAGCTTTGGCAATCGCTGCGGCAACTTTAGCTTTTTTGTCTGTGACCGGCGCATTTTCAGATTTAGGTTTAGCTGATGCTTCTTTTGTATCAACTTTAGTTGTATCTGAATCGTTTTTTGGTGTTTGAACATCAGTTAACTGTGCTTTTTGAGCAAGTTTTTTGGCTTTAGCGCGGGCAATAGCATTAGCAACTTGACTCTTTTGATCGCTCACTTGCTCGTTTCCACTTTCTTGTGGGCTAGCATTTTTATCTGTTGAAGATTGCGCTTTTTTAGCTTTTACACGGGCAAGTGCGGCGGCAACAGCTGATTTTTCAGTTTTTGCTTCACTGGTGCCTGAATTCATTCTAGCTTTACGAGCTTCAGCAGCTTTTTTGTGTTTTTCTGCTCGCGCAATTTTTTCACGTTCAAGTCGTTTTTTACGCGCTTCAAACCTAACTTTAGCTTTTTCTGCTTTGATATCGAGTAGTTTTTGCTGACGTATTTCTGCTTTGCCGACTCGGTAATAATGCACTAACGGAATTTGGCTTGGGCATACATAAGCACAAGCGCCACACTCAATACAATCAAATAAATTAAGGTTAGTTAACTGTTGTTGATCTTTTGCTTTTGCGCTCCATTGTAATTCTTGCGGTAATAATTGAGCAGGGCACACATCAGCACATTGTCCGCAGCGAATACACTCGACTTCTTTTGTACCGGTAGAATAAGGCGATGCTATCTCTTCTTCACTTGGCGCTAAAATACAGTTTGTGGATTTAATTACTGGTATTTGGTCGTTTGAAAGACTAAAGCCCATCATAGGGCCACCCATAATCAAATGTTTGTGCTGTTTGTTTTTATAGCCACAGTTCTGCGTTAAAAAGCCAACAGGAGTGCCAATTAATGCCCAAGTATTTTGTGGTTTCTCTAATGCTTGACCACTCACGGTAACAACACGCTTAATAAGTGGAGTGTCATTAATTACCGCATCGGCAATGGCGAAACATGTAGCAACGTTTTGCATTACGATACCAAGAGAGCTTGGCAATACACCACTTGGCACTTCTTGATCGGTTAAAATCTTGATCAGTTGCTTTTCACCGCCACTTGGATATTTGGTGGGAATAACACAAACATGAATGTGTTCAATATCAGCTGTAGCCTTTTTAAGTGTGTCAATGGCTTTACTTTTATTGTCTTCAATACCGATTAGTATATTTTTTGGCGCAAGTAAATGATCAAGTATTTTTATGCCATCTAAAACCGTTGGGCTATGTTCTTGGATCAGTAAATCATCAGCGGTGATATAAGGCTCACACTCTGCGGCATTAATGATTAAGTACTCAATTTTGGCTAAAGTGCCGACTTTTACTTGTGTAGGGAAACCTGCGCCCCCCATACCAGCAATCCCAGCGTTGGCAATTTTTTCTAAAATCTGCCCTTTGCTTAATAATTCATAGTCAGGGCATATCTTTCGCTTACACCATGTATCTTCACCATCAGGCTTCATGATAATACAGGTTTCGCTTAACCCTGAAGGGTGAGGAATTACTGATGCTTTAATCGCTGAAATAGTGCCACTTGTAGGGGCATGAACGGGAAGTTGCATTGGGCTGTCACTAGCGCTCAATGCTTGTCCTTTTAGGACTTTGTCGCCAACGGCGACAATAATATCGCCTGCTTGGCCAATGTGTTGGCGCACAGGGATAGTGAGTTGCTCAGGTATTTGAGCACTTGCTATAGGTTTAGTACAAGTCAGGAACTTTTGCTCAGGTGGGTGAATGCCACCATGAAAATGAGAAAAATGCCCTTTATGTATGCGTTCTATTACTGATTCCACCCAAACCTCATCTAATCTACTTGTACTACAGGGATACTGTCTAAATCCCATTGCCAATTTTGCGTTGTTGTTGCAACCGGGATCATTTCAATACAATCGACCGGACATGGCGCGACACATAAATCACAGCCCGTGCACTCGTCAGCAATAATGGTATGCATTTGTTTTGTGGTGCCAAGAATGGCGTCAACAGGGCAAGCCTGAATACATTTGGTACAACCGATACAGTCTTCTTCAATGATAAAGGCGACTTTAGGTGTATTGTCAGTTTCATGATTTTCATCTAATGGCTGAACTTCTACGCCCATTAAATCGGCTATTTTTTTGATAGTGTCTTCACCGCCTGGCGCACACTTGTTAATAGCTTCACCATTAGCAACCGCTTCAGCGTAAGGTTTACAACCAGGGTAACCACATTGGCCACATTGGGTTTGTGGCAAAAGAGCATCGAGTTGCTCAGCAAGTGGGTCACCTTCAACTTTAAATCGCACTGAAGCGTAACCCAATAGGGCGCCAAATAATGCGGCGAGAACGCCGAGAACGAGTATTGCAATAACAGTACTCATTAGAATTTAACCAAGCCAGTAAAGCCCATAAATGCCAACGACATTAATCCAGCAGTGATCATAGCTATTGCAGAACCTTTAAAGGGAGTGGGGACATCGGCATTCGCTAGCTTTTCGCGCATGGCTGCAAACATAATTAATACCAGTGAAAAGCCAACTGCAGCACCAAAACCATAAATAATTGATTCGAAAAAGTTATGCTGCTTGTCGCGGTTTAACAGTGCAACACCAAGTACGGCACAATTGGTTGTAATCAGGGGTAAGAATATACCTAACAAACGATAGAGATTTGCGCTAGTTTTGTGCACGACCATTTCAGTAAATTGTACCACCACGGCGATAACCAAAATAAAGGTCATGGTTTCTAGGTACTCTAAACCTAATGGTGTGAGTATATAAGTGCTAACAACGTAGCTGAGTAATGAGGCTAAAGTCATGACAAATGTTGTAGCAAACGACATACCGATGGCCGTTTCTGTACGCGAAGATACCCCCATAAAAGGGCACAAGCCGAGAAAATTAACCAGAACAAAGTTATTTACTAATACTGTGCCAACTAACAGCAGTAGGTAATCAGTCATTTTAGATTTATTTTACAATGAAAATTCACGCTATTATCCGTGTTTATCAATGAATAAACAACATATGAAGAGTAAGGTTATTGAAATTTTATCAGTAAGAATTTTATTGTGATTGAAATTCGTACACAAAGTGTAAGTGCGGCAAATAGCTTTTGAAGTAAGTTGTTGGCGGTATTAGGTAGAATAACGACCAACGGCATAAATTGTTGGTCGTATTGAGGTTGATTGAATTAAGTAGGCAAGTTTAGAGAGCAGATAGACTTTTAGGTTTACCAATATAAAAGCCTTGGCAGCCATCTACACAAAGTTTTTCTAGCATAAATTTCTCTTCTTGGCTTTCAACACTTTCAGCTAATACATTAATGCCTAATCGATGCGCTAAATCTACCATCAAACGCAAGAAATATTGGTTATTTTTATCTTCATCTATATCACGAGTGTAAGTGCTATCCATTTTGATAAAGTCAGGCTTTAAATCTCTAAAGAACTTAAATGATGTTAAGCCAACACCGAAGCGCTCTACAGTTATACGTGAGCCAACTCGATGTATCATATCAATAAAACTTTTACTGGCTTTAATATTTTGCTGCAAGCCAAACTCTGTGATTTCAAATACCAATTTTGATGCAATGGTTGCATCACGTAACAAACGACGCTCTAACCAAATAAGAAAATGACCATCAGTAATTGAACGGGCGCTGATATTAATACCAAAAAAATGGTTTTGCATATTCTTATCGGCAATTTCTTTTATTGCCGCTTCGATTATCATGCGATCAACGGCAACAATTTTGTCAAGCTTCTCAGCCATTGCGAAAAATGACGCGGTTGGCAACGTATCTTCACCACTATTTAAAAACCGGGCCAAAATTTCAGCATAGGCTCGACTATTTGGGCTACTTGGCTTAATCGGTTGTACTAGCAGGTTAATACGCTGATTTTCAATGACGCTATCGATTTCTTGACGCCAATTTTGATTACCATAACTGGCACTAGAGTTTTCTAGAATACTGTCGTCAGTTTGAGCAAACCAAGCATTAACCTGTTGTGTTTGTGCAATGCTAATACCGGTATCAGCCAGCGCTAATAGCTCCCCTAAAGGTTTGTTTTTATCGAAATAGACCAAACCTGTATAACCAACAGAATCTAAATCCGATTTCTGTTGGTATTCATTGAAACGCCCAGTAATATCATTAGCAAAATTTTCTGCACTTTTTAATGTCACATTCGGGATAAGCGTAGCGAAATCAGAACTGTTTAGTCTAAATACTTGTGCGCCTTTATATGGACTTGTTGCTTGTTTCATTATATCAGCAACCGCGCGAATATATGTATCACCTTCGTGATAGCCATGAACTTGATTAATGGTTTGTAATTCCGAACAACGAGTAATGGATAACACACCAAAGTCAGAACGGCTGTCAGCGTTTTCGAAAAATTGAATAAAACGATTACGATTTTCTAATTTAGTTACGGGCTCTATATATGCGTTTTTTTCAAGTAAGGTCGTTGCTGATAGTCTGCTGGCTATCAAATCTTTTAATTCGGTTAAATGCTGCTGAATTTCAGGTAAATCAATTTCGTCGTCTTTATTATCTTCTAACGGCTCTTTGCCTGAAATTATCATGGCAAGATCACGTTTTATTTGTAGGTTGATTTTATTTGCTAAACGGCGGTAGCGCGAAATACTATAAAAGGCAGCAATCACAATGAAAATGACAGATAGTACAAATACCGTCAGAACCATGTTTAATAAATAAAGTAAACTTTTGCTAACGGCTAACTGATAACGAATGGTTAGTGCCGAATTAGTCAACTTGACTTGATTGACAGGGGCCAAAACAAACTCAGCTAAAGGCAAACTTTTTTGTTGTTTATTTATAACTGTAGCACCATCACTTTTACTGATGTCAATAAAGTGGTATTGGTGAGTACTAGTTAATAGCTTGGCCATTTCATCAGCATTTACATCACTACTTGTTCTGTCAAAAGATAATAAGGCTTGTTGATGAACTTGCTGATTTTGAGAAGCTTGTATTGCTACAAATACAGCACCTGCTATGCCAACAACAAGACTAAAAGCAAATGCAATAAGTAAATTTCTTAACAGTAATTGTGTATATGTATACATATAAATTCATAATGCCTATATGTTGCTTAAAAAATTGTTTTTTATTCGTTGTTATTTTACGGCAATTGTTAAACTTTTAACATGAATCATTATAATTTACTAACTATATGATAATGCCACAATAAATATTATAGTAGTGATATGTAACGATGTGTAACTTTGTCTCGCTATTTTCTTTCACACAACTCTTATTAAAGGCTTGTTTTAGCGTAAACACTTAGGGAAAATTAGCTTGCTATAGCGTAGGCAACTATATATAATTCGCCCAGCTTGAATATAACAATATTTCACTGAGAAGATAATTTAACCAGTTTGGCAAGATTATCTAAGATATTGTTGTAAAAAGCCAAGTTTTTAATTTGGCTTACATCGTGGGTTCAGTGAAATAAGCCCCGCGTAATGGGGCTTTTTTGTATCTTAAGAACATGAAAAGGTGCAATGACAGCAAGGTGTATCGCTGGGCTATATGCCCTTTTTTTGTTTCTGAACTCTTCCAAATTGGAGAAAAATGATTGGCTAAATTTGAACACAAACTGACTGCAATGTTGCGTCCTGCCGTTGAAGAAACTGGCAAGGAGTTATTAGGCGTTGAATTTATCAGTGCAGGTAACCACTCGGTTTTAAGAATATTTATCGACCATGAAAATGGTATCGATGTAGATGACTGCGCAGAAGTTAGTCGTCAAGTAGGAGCTATTCTAGATGTAGAAGATCCTATTAGTAGCGAATATAACTTAGAAGTTTCATCACCAGGACTTGATCGTCCTCTTTTTGAAAAATCGCAGTATGAAGCGGTTATTGATGAAACTATCGAAGTAAAAATTTCAATGCCATTAAATGGTCGTCGTAAATTCAAAGGCAAATTAGTTGCTATTGAAAACGATAGTTTAATCGTCATGGTTGATAACGAAGAGTATGAACTTGTTATCAGTAATATAGACAAGGCTCACCTTGTTTATAACCACAAAAAATAATTTAAAATAATGAGAAAGGCTAACTAGCATGAGTAAAGAGATATTACTGGTTGTAGATGCTGTTTCTAATGAAAAGGCATTACCACGAGAGAGCATTTTTGAAGCAATGGAAACCGCTTTAGAAACTGCGACTAAAAAGAAATATGAAGGCGACATCATCGTTCGAGTCAGTATTGATCGCGCAAGTGGTGAATTTGATACCTTCCGTCGTTGGTTAGTTGTTGATGAAAGCGAAACGCCGATGGAAAACCCATATGCAGAAATTAGTTTAGCTGCAGCACAATATGATGATCCAGAATTAAATGTTGGTGATTTCGTTGAAGATCAAATTGAATCAGTTAAATTTGACCGTGTAACAACGCAAACAGCGAAGCAAGTTATCGTACAAAAAATTCGCGAAGCGGAACGTGGATTGATTGTTGATGCTTACCAAGAACAAATTGGTGAGATTATTACCGGTGTAGTGAAAAAAGCTAGCCGTGATAGCGTAATTTTAGATCTAGGTAACAACGCCGAAGCGATTGTTTACCGTGACGATATGTTACCGCGCGAAAGTTTCCGTCCGGGCGATCGTATTCGTGGTCTACTTTATGACATTAACCCTGAAGCACGTGGCGCACAATTATTTGTTAGCCGTACTAAACCGGAAATGTTAATTGAACTATTCCGCGTTGAAGTGCCAGAAATTGGCGAAGAGATGCTTGAGATCAAAGGAGCAGCTCGTGACCCTGGCTCTCGTGCGAAAATTTCTGTAAAAAGTAACGACAAGCGTATCGACCCTGTTGGTGCTTGTGTTGGTATGCGTGGTTCACGTGTTCAAGCAGTATCTGGTGAACTTGGTGGCGAACGTGTTGATATCGTTTTATACGATGATAACCCAGCACAATATGTTATCAATGCAATGGCGCCAGCTGAAGTTGCTTCAATCATTGTTGATGAAGACAAAAACACCATGGATATTGCCGTTGAAGAAGGTAATTTAGCAATGGCAATTGGCCGTAGTGGTCAAAACGTTCGTTTAGCAAGCCAACTTACTGGCTGGGAACTTAACGTCATGACTGTTGCAGACATGAACGAGAAGCACCAAGCTGAAAACGATAAAGTATTAACACTATTCACTGAAAAGCTAGATCTTGATGAAGATTTTGCCTTGATGTTAGTAGAAGAAGGTTTTACTTCATTAGAAGAAATTGCTTACGTACCTGTAGCTGAAATGCTTGATATTGATGGTATGGATGAAGATACAGTTGAAGAATTGCGTGAACGTGCTAAAGCAGCAATTACCACTCAAGCGTTAGCAAGTGAAGAAACTCTAGAAGGTGCTGAGCCTGCAGAAGATTTATTAAATCTTGCTGGTTTAGAACGTCATTTAGCGTTTGTATTAGCAAGTCGAGGTGTGAGAACACTTGAAGACCTTGCTGAACAAGGCGTTGATGAAATATCAGATATTGAAGAATTAGATGAAACCAAAGCGGGAGAGCTAATCATGGCTGCTCGTAACATTTGTTGGTTTAACGAAGAATAACTCACCGGGAGAAAAATATAGATGGCAACCGTAACAGTAGAACAACTTGCCAATGAAATCGGTACACCGGTGGATCGCTTAGTTAGCCAATTGGCTGACTCTGGCGTGAATAAATCGGCCACCGATTCTGTTTCGCAAGAAGAAAAAGAAACCCTGCTTGATCATTTGAAAAAGCAACACGGTGATGATTCAAACGCTAGCCCAAGTAAAATGACGCTGAGCCGTAAGAAAAAATCAACACTAGTACTTGGTCATGGTAGTAAGGCTAAGTCAGTGCAAGTTGAAGTTCGCAAAAAACGTACTTACGTAAAACGTAGCGACGTAGAAGAGCAACAACAAGCTGAAGAAGAAGCAAAAATTGCTGAAGAAGCACGTATCAAAGCTGAAGCAGATGCAGCAGCTAAAGCGGTCGCAGATGCTAAAGAAGCTGAAAATGCACGTGCAGTTGCAGCTGCTAAAGCTGAAGTACAGGCAGAAGCTAAAGCAGAAGCCAAACTTGAAGCAGAAGCTAAAGCTAAGCAAGCAGCAGTAGCAAAAGCGAAAAGCATTGAAGAGTCGGCTGCTAAGCCAACTCCGGCAGCTGAAACTGAAGATGCGAAAAAATTACGTTTACAACAAGAAGCAGAATTAACAGCAAAAGCTGAAGAAGAAGCTAGATTGTCAGCAGAAGCTGCTCGTAAGCTTGCTGAAGAAAACGAAGCCCGTTGGAAAGAGCAAGAAGCCGAACGTAAAGCGAAAGAAAAAGAAGTGGTACATTTAACTTCTTCTAAATACGCACAAGAAGCGGAAGATAAAAGTGACTCTGCCGATGAAAGTGGACGTCGACGCAAGAAGAAAAAACCTGCTGGTCAAGACAGAAACAACCGTGGTCGCAATGCCAGAGGTAAGGGCAAGTTAAGCTTATCTTCACCTCAAAGCTTGAAGCATGGTTTCACTAAGCCTGTTGAAATTAAGCTGAATGAAGTACGCATTGGCGAAACTATCTCAGTTGCAGAATTAGCAAACAAAATGTCTGTTAAAGGCGCTGAAGTTGTAAAAGCTATGTTCAAAATGGGCGCTATGGCAACCATTAACCAAGTTATTGACCAAGAAACTGCGGCACTAGTTGCAGAAGAAATGGGCCGTGAAGTGGTACTAGTAAAAGAAAATGCCCTTGAAGAAGCGGTATTATCTGATCGTGGCCATTCAGGTGAAGAAATTACTCGTGCACCTGTTGTTACTATCATGGGTCACGTTGATCACGGTAAAACATCATTACTTGATCACATTCGTGAAGCGAAAGTAGCAGACGGCGAAGCCGGTGGTATTACGCAGCATATTGGTGCTTATCACGTTGAAACTGGTCACGGTATGATCACTTTCCTTGATACTCCAGGCCATGCCGCGTTTACCGCTATGCGTTCACGTGGTGCTAAAGCTACGGATATCGTAATTATTGTTGTTGCAGCAGATGATGGTGTAATGCCACAAACAGTTGAAGCTATCCAGCATGCGAAAGCATCTGAAGCGCCAATTATCATCGCTGTAAACAAAATGGATAAAGAGGGTGCTGACCCAGATCGTGTTAAGAGTGAATTGTCACAGCATGACGTTTTATCTGAAGAATGGGGCGGTGACGTTCAATTCTGTCACGTATCAGCTAAAACAGGCTTAGGTATTGACGAATTACTTGACGCAATATTGCTACAATCTGAAGTTTTAGAACTTACAGCAGTTGTTGATAAAATGGCGAACGGTGTTGTTGTTGAATCTAAACTCGATAAAGGACGTGGCCCAGTTGCTACCGTACTTGTTCAAGAAGGTACATTGAACCAAGGTGATATCGTACTTTGTGGTTTAGAATACGGCCGTGTACGTGCGATGCGTGATGAAAATGGTCGCACCATTCAATCAGCTGGTCCATCTATTCCAGTAGAAATCATTGGCTTAAGTGGTGTTCCACAATCAGGTGATGAAGCGACTGTTGTTAAAGATGAGAAGAAAGCGCGTGAAGTTGCTTTATTCCGTCAAGGTAAATTCCGCGATGTGAAGCTTGCTCGTCAACAGAAGTCTAAACTTGAAAACATGTTTGCTAACATGGCAACAGGTGATGTTTCTGAAGTTAACGTGGTACTTAAATCTGATGTTCAAGGTTCACTTGAAGCAATTTCAGATTCACTAGTTAAACTTTCAACAGATGAAGTTAAAGTCAAAATCATTGGTAGTGGCGTAGGTGCTATCACTGAAACTGATGCGACATTAGCTGCAGCGTCAAATGCAATTGTTGTTGGTTTCAACGTACGTGCTGATGCTACTGCTCGTAAAGTGATTGAAGCTGAAAAAATCGATTTACGTTACTACAGTGTTATCTATGCCTTGATTGACGAAGTTAAATCAGCAATGAGCGGTATGCTTGCTCCTGAGTTTAAACAAGAAATCATTGGTTTGGCACAAGTACGTGATGTATTTAAGTCTCCTAAAATTGGCGCTATCGCTGGTTGTATGGTTACTGAAGGTATTATTAAGCGTTCAGCACCAATTCGTGTACTACGTGAAAACGTTGTAATTTACGAAGGTGAGTTGGAATCTTTACGTCGCTTTAAAGATGACGTACAAGAAGTTCGTAACGGTACTGAGTGTGGTATCGGTGTTAAGAACTACAACGATGTACGCGTTGGTGACCAAATTGAAGTATTTGAGACCGTTGAAGTACAACGTACATTGTAATTAATATTATTGCTGTTGCTAGCGATAGCTGCATTAAAAGCACTCGTAGACATGTGTCAACTACGTGCTTTTTCATTGCACTAGTTATCAACAGCTTCAATAGTTAATCACAATCGATTTATTAAAATGGGGGCTTAGCCTCCATTTTTTGCTATAAGATTTACCTATCTTATCAATAAGTTTTATAGCGTTAATAGGAGTAGCCATCATGGCAAGAGAATTTGCTCGTACTGATCGAGTTGCACAAGAAATTCAAAAAGAAATCGCGATGATTATTCAACGCGAAGTAAAAGATCCGCGCTTAGGAATGGTAACGGTTAATGCGGTAGAAATTACCCGTGATTTAGCTTATGCCAAAATCTTTGTCACGTTTTTTACCTTGGAAGGCCGAAATGTTGATCATTCACTCGAAGTACTAAATGAAGCATCAAGCTACATACGCACATTGTTAGCTAAGCGTATTAAAGCTCGCATTATGCCAGAACTTAGATTTATTTATGATAGCTCTATGGTTGAAGGTGTTCGCATGGGTAACTTAGTTGATAAAGCCGTTGCACAAGACGTTAAGAACCATGAAGGCGAAATAGGCGAAGTTGAAGCTGACGAAAGCCCTGAGAGTGAATAACGATGGCGAAGAAAAGAAAAGGTCGTGCTATTAACGGCGTTTTACTACTTGATAAGCCATACGATATGTCGTCGAATAGTGCTTTACAGAAAGTTAAACGTATTTACTTTGCTCAAAAAGCTGGCCATACCGGAGCATTAGATCCACTTGCAACGGGCATGTTACCGATATGTTTAGGCGAAGGAACTAAGTTCTCACAGTTTTTACTTGATACCGATAAAACCTATCAAGTAACGGCTAAATTAGGTGTTCGCACGACGACAAGTGATGTTGATGGTGAAATTGTTTGTGAAAAATCGGTTGATGTTTCTGAAGAGCAATTAGCTACAGCGCTAGATTCATTTCGTGGTACGACAAAGCAAATACCTTCTATGTATTCGGCGTTAAAGTATCAAGGGCAACCGCTTTACAAATACGCACGTGAAGGCATTGAAGTACCAAGAGAGTCTCGTGATATTACGGTATTTAATCTTGATTTATTGCGCTTTGAAGGTGATGAAGTCGATTTAGATATTCATGTCTCTAAAGGTACTTATATTCGTACTATTATTGATGATTTAGGTGAGTTATTGGGCTGCGGCGCTCATGTTGCCAAATTGCACCGCAGTGCGGTCGGCAATTACCCAACTGATCGTATGATAACGTTGGCACACTTAGAATCATTGCTTGAACAAGCTGAAACAGAAGAAGTTGCACCGTCGGTATATTTAGACCCATTGTTATTACCAATGACCACTGCATGTGACGGTATTCCTGCGGTATTTATTGATGATATGTCGGCTAACTTTTTGCGTCACGGTAATCCCGTACAATGTTCAAATGCACCAAGTGATGGCTTAGTTCAAGTATTTATTGGTGATGACGTTGAAACCGGTGAGTTTATCGGTGTCGGGCATATCGATGATGATGGTTTAGTTGCGCCGAAACGTATTGTAGTTTTACCAGCGTAAACTCTGGCGCTAATCCCACACTTGCTATTAAGCTAAGTTAATGGAATTTAGTTGCAATTACGGAGTATATTGCTAGAATACGCGCTCTTTAGAACGTCTTGCTGATTTAGTGTTCGGCTCGACGCGATTTTTTAAACACTAAAATTAAGGTAAATATTATGTCTTTAAATGCTGTAGAAAAAGCTGCAATCGTTGCAGAATACGCTCAAAAAGAAGGTGATACTGGTTCTCCAGAAGTACAAGTTGCTTTGTTAACTACACAAATCAACCACTTACAAGGTCACTTTAAAGAGCACATCCATGATCACCACTCTCGTCGTGGTTTATTACGCATGGTAAGCCAACGTCGTAAATTACTTGATTACTTAAAAGGCAAAAACGTTGAACGTTACACGTCTTTAATCGGTAAATTAGGTCTACGTCGTTAAGACAAGCTTTATTAAAAGCAAAGATCTGCAAAAGGAGCCTAACGGCTCCTTTTTTTATGTCTTAATTTTGACCATCCTTTGAAATCTCAACAATACTATCTGCAAAGCCGGGAATGATAAATTTAGCTCAATAATCTTGATAACTTAATGACGAATCGAATTTAGTTGGCTGGAATCTGCATTAAAGCTTGATCAATTTTAGCTGCTGTCAGCGTTATTATTACGCCAAATCAAAGAATAATTTACTGATTGAACTAGAATATTACTAACTTTGATGAGGAAAATTTTATGACATCTATCCCTGAATTTATGACCACGAAACATCGCGAATGTGATGAATTTTTTATTGCCGCAGAAAACGCAGTTGCAGACAATAATTGGTCGTTAGCTAAACAAACTTTTAGCCAATTCTCTGAAGAATTAGAATTACATTTGCAAGCTGAGGAAACTATTTTATTCCCTGAGTTTGAACAAGCAACTGGGATTACTCAAGGTCCAACGCAGGTGATGCGTGGCGAGCATCAACAAATGCGTGCGTTAGTCGCTGATTTGTTACAAGCACTTGGCACCGATGATAAAGAGGCATACATTGGCGCTTCTGAAACATTAATGGTACTGATGCAACAACACAATATGAAAGAAGAAATGATGCTTTACCCGATGACACAACAACGTGTGCCAGCACCAGAGGCATTACTAGCAAGTGTTGTCGAACATTGCCAAACCCCCGTAAGCAGTTAAGACTACTTAATGGATATTATTGAAGTTAATGTAAGTGCATTGGCTCCACCTGAGCCGATGCAAGTGATCTTATCTTCACTTGCAGCATTACCAAGTGATGCGGTGTTAAAGGTTTTTCATCGACGTGAACCGTTTCCGTTGTACGAGCAACTAATTGCCAATGGTTGGCTTTATCATAGCAAGCAATTGGCAGAAGAAAGTTTCGTGATCTACATCGCCAATGAAAAAGACAAGTTATCATTCAGTGACTTTATTATCCTAAATGCTTAAGTTAATAGCGCCTAAGTTAACGGTACATAAGAACAATATTCTTACTCATAATTACTTAAAGTTATCATAATTATGAATATCGCTAATCTATCTTTTAGTGCTTTACCCCCAATTAGCGTACCTTTTCGTTATTTTATCAGTGCTGCTATCTTTCTAATACTCACGGGTTTTTTAATCCTGTTTTCCGGCGAAGCGGTATGGCTTAGTCGTTGGCATCCGACTATGTTGGCTATCACTCATTTATTTACCCTTGGGTTTATTTCGATGGTGATGATGGGAGCGATATACCAATTTTTACCGGTTATTGGTGGTGTTGGTATCGCAAACGTCCGCATGGTTGCCACTATATCTCATGCTTTGCACACTATAGGGACATTGGCTTTGTCGTGGAGCTTTATAGTCCCTAATACCGTTATAAGTGTGATTGCGATGTTAACCTTAGGCGTGGGTTTCACGCTTTATGTCTGTGCTGTTGCCAATGTACTGATTAAAAAATTGAGTCAAGGACAAACCATCATTGGTATGAGGTTGGCTATGCTATCGCTAGTAGTCGTTGTGACATTTGGCATACTTTTTCTCGCACAAAAAAACTTAATGCCAATAGAATTAGGCGCTATTAGTGATAAAAATTTCACTGATATTCATGCTTTACTCGGTGGTTTCGGCTGGGCGGGAGTACTGATTTTAGCGGCTAGTTTGCAAATAATACCGATGTTTCATGTTACGCCTAGCTTTCCTAAGCTGTTGGCGAAATACATGCCTGCAGCTTTAATAGCATTATTATCACTGTTGTTTGTTTTTAAACCTAGCAGTACAAACGGGCAGGTGGTTATTACTTTGGTACTTGTTATGTACAGTATTTTTAATCTGACATTTTTGAAGTTATTTAAGCAACGAAAACGCAAGGTTGTTGATACTAGTATTCAATTTTGGCAGTTCGCAGGCATAAGTTTTATCGCGTTGACCTGTTTGCATTTTTTACCTGATACTTGGTTTTTAGAGCTGTTTGCGGGCAATAAAGCTTTGTTGATAAGCGGAATGTTTATCTACTTTTTCCTTGTTAGCATAATTGAAGCGATGCTGTTAAAGATCACACCATTTTTAACTTATACTCATTTACAAACCTTGTGCTTAAGTAATTTTACTGCCATGGCACATTTACCCCATATGCATGAATTACTGCTAAAAAAGCATGGTCGCTGGTTGTTTTATCTGCACCTTTGCTCCTGTTCTACATTAATATCTACGCTAGCATTCACGCAATTATATCAACTATTTGCGTTAACGATGTTAGCAGAGTTTAGCTGGTTACTATTTTTGATACTGCGGTGTTTACATCTATATAAGCAAAGCCTAGCCAAAATTAATAACTGTGTTTAAATATCATCCTATTGCACTGTTTTCTAACTTTTAACCCCAACATTTATACTTTGACGCTAGTAAAAAACCAACCGTTAAGTATAATGTGCGTGCAAAATTTATAATTGCAAAAAACTAATCAATCAGCCTGTATAATTTTTTGTTCTACTTAGCGTGTGCAAACGCGTGAATTTGGTTAACACCTTAATCTTTAAATAAATATTAAGATGACTGACTAAGTGAATAAATAATTGTACAGATTGATTAAAATCAAAAATATTTAAGGAACTAATAATATGTTCAAACCAGTTACTAAATCATTTGAGTTCGGTCAACATACCGTAACTCTTGAAACGGGCGTTATTGCTCGTCAAGCTACTTGTGCCGTTATGGCAAGCATGGACGATACTTCAGTATTAGTCTCTGTTGTTGGTAAGAAAGAAGCAAAACCAGGTCAAGATTTTTTCCCTTTAACAGTTAACTACCAAGAGCGTACATACGCAGCGGGTAAAATCCCTGGTGGTTTCTTTAAGCGTGAAGGTCGTCCTTCAGAAGAAGAAACATTAATCTGTCGTCTAATTGACCGTCCAATTCGTCCATTATTCCCTGAAGGTTTTACTAACGAAGTTCAGGTTGTTATCACTGTTGTTTCTGCTAACCCAGAAATCGCACCAGATATCATTGCTTTATTAGGTACTTCTGCAGCATTAGCTATTTCAGGTATGCCTTTTAGTGGTCCTGTTGGTGCAGCGCGCGTTGGTTATACTGACGGCAAATATATTCTTAACCCATTACAATCTGAATTAGCAACGTCGCAACTAGACTTAGTTGTTTCAGGTACTGACTCTGCGGTATTAATGGTTGAATCAGAAGCTGACGTATTGTCTGAAGAAGTAATGCTTGGCGCTGTTATGTACGGCCATGAGCAAATGCAAACAGCGATTACTGCAATTAATGAAATGGCTGCAGAAGTTAACAACCCTAAATGGGATTGGACTGCACCAGTTAAAAACGCTGACTTAATCGCGAAAATTGCTGAGCTTTCTGAAGCACAAGTAAACGAAGCTTATCAAATTACTGAAAAAGCAGTTCGTTATGAAAAAATTGCTGAAATTCGCAACGCAGTTGTTGAACAGTTACTTGCAGCTGACGCTGAACTTGACGTTCAAGAAGCAAAAGATTTATTCCACGACTTAGAAAAAACAGTTGTTCGTGGTCGTATCACGCAAGGTTCACCACGTATTGATGGTCGTGATCCTGAAATGATCCGCGCATTAGACGTAATGACTGGCGTATTACCACGTACTCATGGCTCTGCTGTATTTACTCGTGGTGAAACTCAAGCTTTAGTTACTGCTACTTTAGGTACGCAACGTGACGCTCAACGTCTTGATACTATTATGGGTGAGAAAACTGATGCATTTATGCTTCATTACAACTTCCCTCCATACTGTGTTGGTGAAACAGGTTTTGTTGGTTCTCCAAAGCGTCGTGAAATCGGTCACGGTCGTTTAGCGAAACGCGGCATGTTAGCTGTAATGCCTTCAGCTGAAGAATTCCCATATGCAGTTCGTGTTGTTTCTGAAATTACAGAATCAAACGGCTCTTCTTCAATGGCTTCTGTTTGTGGTACTTCATTAGCGCTAATGGATGCTGGTGTTCCAATTAAAGCTTCTGTTGCCGGTATCGCAATGGGCCTAGTTAAAGAAGGCGATGACTTTGTTGTTCTTTCTGACATTTTAGGTGATGAAGATCACTTAGGTGACATGGACTTTAAAGTAGCGGGTACAACTGGTGGTATTACTGCTCTTCAAATGGATATTAAAATTGAAGGTATTACACAAGAAATCATGCAACTTGCTTTAAACCAAGCAAAAGCTGCACGTACTCATATCTTAAGTGTAATGGACGAAGCTATCGGCGGACATCGTGATGATATCTCTCAATTTGCTCCTCGTATTCATACCATGAAAGTTAGCCAAGATAAAATCCGTGACATCATTGGTAAAGGCGGCGCAACCATTCGTCAATTAACTGAAGAAACTGGCACTACGATTGAAATCGAAGATGACGGTACAGTTAAAATTGCGGCAACTGACGGCGAACAAGCCAAAGATGCGATTGCACGTATTACAGCACTTACAGCAGAAATTGAAGTAGGTACTATTTATACTGGTAAAGTTGTACGTATCGTAGACTTTGGTGCATTTGTTAATGTTTTACCTGGTAAAGATGGCTTAGTTCATATTTCTCAAATCTCTGAAGAACGTGTGAATGCAGTTAGCGATGTATTAACAGAAGGTCAAGACGTTACTGTTAAAGTACTTGAAGTTGACCGTCAAGGCCGTGTACGTTTGAGCATGAAAGAAGCTGCTGAAAAACCAGCGGCTCCTGCTCCAGAAGCTGACGCTGCTGAGTAAGGCATAAAGTAAATAACCTCAACGTTATTTGGCAACAATTAATAACGTTTTTGTGTTGATAAAAAGGGAGCTTATTAGCTCCCTTTTTTATATACTCAAGAAGTTCATATTTACTAAAGGTTCTATTTTTCGTGCACTTACTTTATAAAAAATTATTTTCTAAAATACAACTTTCTAATACTCAGTTTTCAAAGGCTGTACTCTCCAAAGCATTGATAGTTTCTGGTTTATTACTTTCTCAAGGTTGTGTTAGCACATCGGTTGAAAAGCCATCGGTTATTGGCCAACTTATTATTGCTGAGCCGAATGCCATTAGTTATAAAAGTGAGATAGCGTTAGCGCGATTATCGCAAGTTTTACAACGTGCTGAAATTAGCGATGGCCAGCGTGCTGAGTTGTTTTATCAACGTGGCGTCGAGTATGACAAAGTGGGTTTACGCGCTTTAGCAAGATTTGATTTCAACCAAGCGATAAATTTAAAGCCAGATATGGTTGATGCTTATAACTTTATTGGTATTCATTTCACGCAATTGCAAGAATTTAATCAAGCGTACGATGCTTTTGATTCGGCAATTGAATTGGCTCCCGATCATGAATATGCCTATTTAAATCGTGGTATTGCCTTGTATTATGGTGGCCGAGCGAATTTAGCTTCTGATGACTTTAAAGTTTTTAGACAATATCAGCAAAATGACCCTTATCGAGTGTTATGGCAGTACTTGGCCGATTTAGAAACTAATCAGCAACAGGCTGCACAAGACTTATCGTTATATGCCGAGCTGATTGATGAAAGTGTTTGGGCAAAAAAAGTTATTGATTTGTACCTAGGTAAGATAAACCAAGCAACATTCATTGATCATTTAACTGACAATGTTAGTTCTAATAAGGCCTTAACTGAGCGTTTATGTGAAGCCTATTTTTACTTAGGCAAATACAACCAAATGAAAGGTGATGTAAATGCCGCAATTAATTTTTTCAAGTTAGCACTAAGTACTAATGTTTACGAATTTGTTGAGCATAGATATGCCAAACTTGAATTAGATCTTATGCGTCAAACAATGCAACAAAATAAAGCACTTTAGTCTTTAGATTAATTTTCCAACTGACATTGATGCTTTCAAAATACCGTATTTTAATGAGTTTAGTGATAATGATATTGCTAGGCTCATTTTTTTTAGTGGATAGCTACCGTCAGAAAATAATTCAAGCCACTATATCATCTGAGCAATTATCACGATTAGATTCAATTGAATTTTTTACCAATTCCACTGAACGACTAAACAAATTATTAACGGCAGAAAACCGAAGCGCGTGGTTACATCTAGCTAAGCTTTATGCGAAGAAAAATGCTGATATTGCCTATCAGCTTGGTAATTACTACCTTATAGATGGTCGTATAATGTATGCGAAAATTTGGTTGAAGGAGTCTGTTCGCCAACATCATCAAGGTGCAATGCTTGCACTCGCTAACCATTACTTTAAAACCAAGCAATATCAAGAAAGCAAAAGCTTAGTATTGCCTATTTTAGAAAATGACGCTGCCTTAGTTTTGTTGTATAAGCTTGCAATTCAGCAAGGCGACACAGCGTTTCTTGCAGAGCATCAAGAAGCGCTGTCAGGGTTAGAGAATAGCGACTTTTATCAAGAGTTGGTTAATTTTTCTGTTTTTACTGCTGAAAAAAATAAGTTAAACCCGCAGTGCAATGTAAGTGTGCAGCTTTTTGCGACCAATTTAAACGGTTTACGCCACGGGACAAAACTCATTACGCAGTTTCAACAGCATAAATTGGCGCCATATATTTGCTTACTAACGCCTAAATATATTCCCTATGAACTAGTTAATTGCCAAGATAATTCACATGAAAAAATTTCTTGTAAGGCAAATGTTTGGGCTAATCGAACAGATATATCAAGTCGTTATGTTGGCTTAATTGTCGAGCAAGGAGGTGCCAATGTTGATAACGGCATCATGTATATAGATCAACAGGACAATGTTGAGGTGCTTGCCCATGAGCTTTCGCATTTGATCGGTTTTATTGATGAATACCCATTGCCTAGCCAGCATCAAAAATGTCAACAAAATCAGCAAATACCATTTTCTTATAACGTTGTAACATTAACTGAAAGTTACTTTGGCGAAAGGACAGAAATAAGAAAGCGACTATTGGCAAAATTACCATGGGCAAGCCTAATTAAAGACAGCACTCCAATTTTGACCAAACAGGATCAAGGTTGGAAATTAACTACACCGGTAGAATACTTAAATGAAATTGGCATTTTCTTGGCACGCTCTTGTGATAAAAGTGCAAATATTCAAAGTTATAAACCTTATTATCACCGCACTCAATTGGAGTATTTTGAACTCGATTTCCCTCAAAGCTATATTGATATTATGGCTTTGGCACCGAAGCAATATCTAATGCCAAGTTATCACTTTAATGTCAGTCGTGATTTGGCTCAGCAGGGTGAATATAAACAAGCTCGAGAAATATTACGCGCGACACTTTTTCGTTAGTTAATCTTAGGTGGGCTTAATTTAAGGTTAAATTACTATGGTAAATACTTGTTCGTTTAATTCACTTTGATAAAACTTCAGATGCAATTTTATTATTAATAAGTAAAGTAATAGTGAAGGCTTAATCGCTAGCTAATTCAACTTAATGCTATGTTGAATTAGCTAGGGCTTTTTAGTGTTGCTCAATGGTTGAAGGGCTATTTTCTTCAAATGTTTTGATATCATTAACATTTTTTAAGTGTGTTGCAGAATTTATATATTCTTGTTGCTGTACAACTGTATTTTTTCTTACTTTGGCAATAGGCCACATGGTGTTGTTATTAAATGTTGTTAGTTCTTGTTCTAATGACGCCTTATTATTCTTAGGGGATTTAACTTTGGTTGTACGAATAAACCATGAAAATAATGACATAAAGCGGACTCCTTGTATCACTTACTACTAAGTTATAGCGCAATTTTCCAATTTTCGCTGATTTTGCTGTGCTTATTTATTAAATATTTCAGGTTTTACTGCTATAAAAATATTTTAGGCGGCAAGGTAAGATATAATAATAACAATTTTATGTTACTAATATTATGTTTTTTTATGACAAAATGTATGGCAAACTTTTCTTCTTCGATTTTTCGTCAGCAATTCCCTATATTAGCTCAATTTGTTAACGGTAAACCTCTAGTTTATTTTGATAATGCAGCAAGTACTCAAAAACCTGTAGACGTTATTGACTGTTATCAGCATTACTATCAAACCAGCAATGCTAATGTTCATCGTGCTTCACATGCGTTAAGTTCAAGAGCGACAACTGCTTATGAAGAAACTCGTCAACATTTAAAGAACTTTATCAAGGCTAAGCATAGTAAAGAGATCATCTGGACTAAAGGCAGCACTGAAAGTATTAATTTAGTGGCACAGTCATGGGGTCGTAAAAACTTACAGCCTAATGATGAAATTGTTTTAAGTTATAGTGAACATCACGCTAACATCGTACCTTGGCAAATTGTAGCAGAGCAAACTGGTGCAAAAATTAAAATTCTGCCATTAACTAGTGAAGGTAGAATAGACACAACTAGATTAGAAGAAACCATCGGAGAGAAAACCCGTATTGTTTGCTGTGGTCATATCTCGAATGTGCTTGGACGCATTAACCCTATTGCTGATGTTATTAGCTTTGCTAAGAAACACAAGGCGCTAACCTTAATTGACGGCGCACAAGCCATTGCTCACTTACCTGTAGATGTTCAAGCTTTAGATTGTGATTTTTACGTGTTTTCTGCCCATAAAATGTATGGTCCAACAGGGGTTGGCGTTCTTTACGGCAAACGTGAAATACTAGAAAAAATGTCACCATATCAAGCTGGTGGTGAAATGATAAAGTCAGTGAGTTTTGAACAAACTAGCTTTAATGATTTACCGCATAAATTTGAAGCAGGCACACCAAATATTGCCGGTATTGTTGCCTTTGGTGCAGCGTTAAAATTTATAGACGTTCAGCAGTTAGCGGCATTAGCGCAATATGAAACAAACTTGGCCCAATATTGCTTTGCGCAGTTATCTCAAGTGCCAGGGCTTTGCTTTATAGTTGAAGGACAACCGGATATTCCAGTGTTTTCATTTACCATGACAGGGTATCACAATCATGATGTTGCGGCAGAGTTAGATAGTCAAGGTATTGCGGTAAGAGCAGGGCATCATTGTGCTATGCCATTGATGCAGTATTTGAAAATTGATGGCTGTATTCGCCTTTCTCTAGCGGCGTACAATAGTGTAGAAGAAATTGATAATGCAGTATTAGCACTCAAAAAAATGAGTCGCCAAAGTCTAGCTAACGATGCTGATGCTATGACTAATGACGAGTTAGGCCAACTATCACTGCAAAATTTACAGCAAGTTGAATATAAAGCGAGTGAAGTCGGTAATAAAATCCAAATCACTGATACTGCACACAGTCTTAATGTTGATAGTATTTTAGCGTTATTTAGTAAAGCGAAAAGCTGGGATAGTAAACATCGTGAAATTATGATGTTGGGCAAAAAGCAAAGTGGTTTGAGCGCAGAGCTAAAGACTGATCAATCATTAATTTCAGGTTGTGAAAGTAAAGCATGGCTTATCCATCAAAAGAACGAGCATGAGTGTTATATTTTCACTGGCGATAGCGATGCTAAAGTTATTCGAGGGTTAATTTCGGTTGTACTTGCGGCTGTTAATAATAAGACCAGCGAGCAGATATTAACATTTGATATGCAGGCCTACTTTAATGATATCGGCTTATTGCAGCACCTAAGTCCATCTCGGGGTAATGGACTTCGCGCTATTGTTAATAAAATTTATCAGATAGTCGAAGAGTGAGTTATCTAAATTCTACTATTTGTAGATAACTCAAGACTTAAACTGAATTTCAAACTTAGTATATTGCTCGGAAGATTTAATTTATTAATGCCCGTTTTAAAAACTTATCTATGGCTTTTCCAACGGCAAAAAATGCAAAACAGGCGGTAACATGGGTGGCTGCGCCAAAGCCGCCACTGCAATCAAGCCGCATTGCTCCATCATTTGATTGTTTCGCATGACAAACATTACCTTCATTGTCAGGGTAACGTAATTGCTCACTAGAGAATATTGCGTCAATTGAAAACTTTCGTTTTACATTACGAGAAAAATTATACTCTCGACGTAATTGATTACGTACTTTTGCTAGCAGCGGGTCTTGAAAAGTTTGGCTTAAATCGGCAATGGCTATTTTACTTGGGTCAACCTGGCCGCCTGCGCCACCAATGGTGATTATCGGCAGTTTATTACGTTTACAATGAGCAATAATGGCGCTTTTTACATTCACAGAGTCTATCGCATCAACAACATAATCGATGGAATTGGTTAATAGCTCGCGAATATTTTCTAATGTCACGAAATCTTCGACAATATTAACCTGACATTCAGGGTTTATCTGTTTTATCCTCTCTGCCATTACATCGACCTTACTTTGGCCAACGGTGTCAGTAAGTGCATGTATTTGACGATTGATATTAGTGATACATAAGTCATCTAAATCAATGAGTGTTATTTGGCCTACACCATTTCTGGCAAACGCCTCAGCAACCCAAGAACCAACACCGCCAATACCGATAACACAAAAGTGACTTTGCCTAAGGGCTTCAGCACCATTGTTACCATACAAACGCGCAATACCGCCGAACCTTAATTGATAATCAGACATAAACTTCAAGAACCATTAACTAAAAAATGCTCGCGCATTATAGCAGTCTCAAGAAGAAAATATTAAGAGTGCAAACAGCAAATTCCACGATAAATACGGCATTTCTTTTTATCAAATAATTGTTGATGGTTATTTATTGTCTCTTCGTATTTATTTAGTTTATTTTCAATATTAAAACTTATGATACCTAACAAGAGAAAACTGATAGGTAAATAGACAAAACTTGTCGTTATTTCTGCATTTAATAGCAAAGGTAGTATTGAAAGCGTACATAACGATAGAAAAAGCAGCAACAAATGTAATATTTTTATCGATCTGATCAAAGTTTTCATAGAAAAAATCCCTGTTTAATTTGCATGAGTCGGTAGAAAACTTATTTTAACGCTTGTAGTGCTTATTTAGAGGTGGCATATTTGACATTATTGTAGTCATATGTGCCATGAGAGACAGGTAGATAAAAATGAAAATAGTCGTTCTAGCCTCTAATCAATGTGTTGTTTCTGCCGTTTATGGTTTAGTTGATGTTTTTTATGCGGCTAATTACTGCCATCAACAGCGTTATTCTACAGCTGAGCAAAGTGAAGTATCTTGTAAAATTGTCACCATCGATGACCAATCAGTAACAGGTTACAACGGCGTCAGTATTTCGCCTTCAGCCACTATAAACAGTGTCGATAAACCAGATATTGTTATTGTTTCTTCGTCTGTGCGCGCGGTAATCGAATGTTGTGCCGACGATGTACTTGTTGATAATTTACCTAAAGTTAAGCAATGGCTTAGTCAATGCCACCAACAAGGTACTGTGATCGCCAGTTATTGCACTGGGAGCTTTTTACTAGCTTCTTGTGGTTTACTAAATGGTAAAGTTGCAACGACACATTGGCGTAGTGCAGATTTATTCAAACGCATTTTCCCCTCTATCCGTTTAGACTGCGACCGAATGTTAATTGATAATGGCGATGTTATTTGTTCTGGCGGTTCAATGTCTTATATCGATTTGGCCTTATACCTTATTGATAAATATGTCGGTAAAGATATCGCTTCAGATTGTGCAAAATTACTGGTTTTTGATCCGGTTCGACAAAAGCAATCTCCTTATGTGACCTTTCAGGCACAAAAATCTCATGATGATCAACCTGTATTGAAAGCACAGGAATGGATAGAGTCTCATTTTAGTAACGAAATACTGATAGATGAACTTGCTGAACTTGTTGGTTTAGGCGCACGAACGTTTAAAAGGCGCTTCAAACAAGCAACACAAGAAACGCCGTTAAATTACTTACAGAGAATTAGAGTTGAGCATGCAAAAATGCGTTTAGAGAAAACTACAGAGCCAATTAACCAAATCATCTGGTCAATAGGTTATGAAGATATTAGTAGTTTTCGACAGTTGTTTAAGCGCTTTACTGGCGTGACACCAAAAGATTATCGACAAAAATATGCCTAAAATTAATGATGCTTTTATATTAGTGAAAAAGGGGTATTTCGAACTACGCTAACGAACTACTTAAGAAAGTAAACGCATGAACGAGCTAAGCTGAAGGTAGTTTTACCACAAACATAGTTTGCTGTTCGTCGATAATATCGAAGTAAATTTCGCCGTGTTGAACCTCAGTCATTAACTTTGCTGAATAGGTACCTAAACCTGTACCAGACTGACGATTTGAGCTGCTATATTTATCAAATAATGTCTCGCGTATTGCTTTTGGAATAACGCCGTGATTAATAACTTGAAAGGTTACATGGTCATTTTCATGGGTTAGAGAAATTTTTATAGGCTCATTATTGTTGGAGGCTTCAACAGCATTCTTGATCAAATTATTAAAGATTGATAAGCATAATAAAGGCTCAGCGAGAATGTGCTGGCTATGTTCAAACCCTGATAAGGCAATATTGAGTGACTTTTCTTTTGTAACAAACGCGACTGCATTGACGGCGTCTTTGATCATTTGATTCAGGTCGATACGTTGCGGTGTTAACTGGTAAATATTTTGCTCTATTTTATAGAGGTTTAATGAATTGTTAATCATATCAACAACGTTATTAACCGCTTTATTAATCGACTTTGCTGCTATTTTGTCTGCCAAGCGATAGGTTTCAAATAGAATATTATTAAGCGGACCTTTTAAATCATGATGCGTGATTTTTTCAATGTCTTCGCGCAGTTTCGCGTTTTCACGTAGGGTACTTACTTGGTCTGCTAATGCGGTATTTTGCTGCTGTAAACGTATGTGCGTAGCAACTCTAGCTCTTAGTAAATCACCATTAAGAGGCTTAGTAATATAATCAACCGCACCTAAATCGAAACCATATTTAATATCGGAAACTTCAGACTTTGCACTAAGAAAAATAACCGGAATATTAGTGGTTTTCGGATTGTTCTTAAGCGCCGAACATACTTGATAACCATCCATCTCTGGCATCATAATATCAAGTAAAACTAACTCTATTTTGTGTTTGCCGCTGTTTATTATCTTTAACGCATGTTCACCAGATTTAGCCGCAATTACGCGGTAGAGTTGACGTAGGTTACCAGCAGCAACATCAATATTACTACTCTCGTCATCAACAACCAAAATAGTAGGCTTTATTACTTGTTGGGGTGCTTTATTTTCTTTGTCATGCAGTGCCTCAATAGCGACATTTATTGCTGGAGTATGCTCTGGCTTAGTTAATAAAGGCTTAAATGCATCAAGCTGAGTTAAGGCGAAAAGTGCACTAAGAACATATTGCTGTTTAAAGGGTTTGAACAAGCAAATACGATTGTCTGCTATTTCTGTCGATGTAGCGATAACCTGGCTTCGTGGCTCGTGCGATTCTTGTTGAGATAGCACTAATAACGGTAAGCGCTTAACCGTTGAGGTATCAATTATTTGTGCACGAAACTCTTCAGGGCTTTTATCACTATAACTATCGGAGCATATTAATAAGCTTATCTTTGAAAATTGTGCGAACTCTAAGGCATCATCCATATCTTCAATGCATGCAATGGCTGATTTACTTACCCCACAAGAGAGTAACATTTTAGCTATTGCTTCACGAACTAACCGACTTTCATCGATAATTAAAATATGGTCGAGCACTGATAGAATACCGCTTAATTCTTTAAAATTATTGTAAGGATATAGTGATTGTAACCGGAATGTACAGGAATTTATTTACTTATAAAAGAATTAGATAAGAAAAAGGCAACCAAGAGGTTGCCTTTAATTATTGCTTTATGTGAAGCAAGTATTATCTGTCACTTAATGGTACAAATTCACGATCAATTTCGCCAGTATATTTTTGACGAGGACGACCAATTTTTTGTCCCGGTTGACCTAGCATTTCATCCCAATGTGCAATCCAACCAACCGTACGAGACATGGCGAAGATTACTGTAAACATATTGGTAGGAATACCAATTGCTTTTAGGATAATACCTGAGTAGAAATCTACGTTAGGGTAAAGTTTCTTTTCGATAAAGTAAGGGTCTTCTAACGCTACTTTTTCTAACGCCATTGCTACGTCAAGTAATGGATCTTTAATACCCAATTCACTTAATACTTCATGACACGTTTCACGCATTACTGTTGCGCGAGGATCGAAGTTTTTGTAAACACGATGACCAAAGCCCATTAGGCGGAAAGAATCTGATTTATCTTTCGCTTTCGCAACGTATTCGTCAACACGGTCTAAAGAGCCAATCTCTTCAAGCATAGTTAAACAAGCTTCGTTAGCACCGCCGTGAGCAGGGCCCCAAAGTGAAGCAACACCAGCTGCGATACACGCATATGGGTTAGCACCAGAAGAACCGGCTAAACGCACAGTTGACGTAGAAGCATTTTGTTCGTGATCTGCATGTAAAGTAAAGATACGGTCCATTGCACGAGCAACAGTAGGGCTAACTACATATTCTTCTGCAGGTACTGAGAATAACATGTGTAAGAAGTTTTCTGCATAGCTAAGGTCATTGCGTGGGTAAACGAATGGTTGGCCAATGCTGTACTTGTATGCCATTGCAGCGATAGTTGGCATTTTAGCGATTAAACGATGCGCACTACGCATACGTTGGTCTGGTTCGTTAATATCTAAGTCACTGTGATAAAACGAAGATAAAGCGCCAACAACACCACATAACATGGCCATTGGATGCGCATCAGGCAAGAAGCCATGGAAAAAGTGCACTAACTTTTCATGAACCATAGTATGGTTAGTGATAATTTTAGTAAATTCATCGTATTGCGCTTTAGTTGGCGCACTACCGTTTAGCAAAATATAACAAACTTCTAAGTAATCAGCTTGCTTTGCAAGACTGTCAATTGGGTAACCGCGATGTTGTAAAACACCTTTGTCGCCGTCAATAAAGGTAATTTCAGACTCACACGAGGCTGTTGCTAAAAAACCTGGGTCATATGTAAAATAACCTGCACCGCCTAGTGTACGTATATCTATTACATCGTTACCGGCACTACCTTTAAGAATTGGCAAGTCCGCAACTACATTACCGTCGATACTAAGAGAGGCTTTTGAGTCAGCCATATGTTTCATCCCCATTAAAATTTATTTATCTTGAAATTGTCAAAACCAAATGTTTAGTCAATTTTTGTGAATATTAAACTAGGGCTATTCTACTTCAGATCACCCCCCATAAGTCAATTCGTTTGTTAATCCCTTAGACTAAAGTCAAATGTAAGGAATGAATTTAGTTACGTATGGTTAATAATTAGTCGCAAGCCTTGAATTTAGGCTAAAACTTGTCGGTGAAGAAAATTGTAATTAATGATTTTCACCTATATAATCAAGCCGATCTGAATTCTGTTTTTGCATTCGTATGTAAAGTGTAAAAATATAATTCAAATCGGAGGGGGGTTATCTAGCATAATAATGCGGTTAGATAACGTTACAATAAGTTGAAGGCTCTAAGAGCTCCTTAGGCAACAATCGTGAAAAAACAACGTCCTGTAAACCTAGATTTGTCAACAATCAAAATGCATGCAGCAGCTAATGCATCTATATTACACCGTATATCTGGTGTGATCATGGTATTCGCTATCGGTATTTTATTGTGGACGCTTTCTTTATCTCTATCTTCTGCTGAAGGTTTTGCCCAAGTAGAATCTCTACTTAGTGGTGTATTCTTCAAAATAATTATCCTTGGTTCGCTTTCTGCGCTTATCTATCATTTACTTGGCGGTATTCGTCACTTGTTTATGGATTTAGGCCACTTTGAAGAACTTGCTTCGGGTAATGCTACGGCAAAACTTATTATCGCACTTTGGTTGGTGCTTACTGTAGTAGTAGGAGTTCGATTATGGTAAACAACGCAGCAACAGTAGGCCGTAGTGGCGTACATGATTTTATTCTTCTTCGTGCCAGTGCCATTATATTAGCACTGTATACCTTTTTTCTTGTTGGCTTTTTCGTTACAACTTCGGATGTAACATTTGAAGTCTGGCAGGCATTTTTTGGTTGTATCAGCACAAAAATATTTACCATCTTAGCCATTATCGCGTTATTAATTCACGCATGGATTGGTGTATGGCAAGTACTTTCTGATTACATTAAGCCAGCGCTTTTACGCGGTGGTTTACAATTTTTCTTTTCGGTTTTGTTGCTAGCATATTTCGCAGCAGGCCTATTAACAGTGTGGGGTGTGTAAGTGAGCGTTCCTATTCGTGAATTCGACGCCATTGTAATTGGCGCCGGTGGTGCAGGCATGCGTGCTGCCCTAGCAATCTCTGAATCTGGCAAATCTTGTGCTTTGATTTCAAAAGTATTCCCTACTCGTTCTCATACGGTTTCTGCACAAGGTGGTATCACTGTCGCCTTAGGTAATGCCCATGAAGATCACTGGGAACAACACATGTACGATACCGTTAAAGGCTCTGATTATATCGGTGACCAAGACGCTATCGAATATATGTGTAAAACAGGTCCTGAATCAATTATCGAACTTGAGAAAATGGGCTTACCTTTTTCTCGTACGGAAGAAGGTAAAATTTACCAACGTCCATTCGGTGGCCAATCTAAAAACTTTGGTGGCGAGCAAGCAGCTCGTACCGCAGCTGCAGCTGACCGTACAGGCCATGCATTATTGCACTGTTTATACCAACAAAACGTTAAAAACAAAACTAACGTTTACTCAGAATGGTATGCCTTAGATTTAGTTAAAAACAGTGACGGTGGTGTAGTGGGTTGTACTGCTATTTGTATCGAAACTGGCGAAGTTGTTTACTTTAAAGCTCGTGCTACCGTACTTGCTACTGGTGGTGCTGGTCGTATCTTCGCATCTACTACTAATGCTCACATCAACACTGGTGACGGTGTTGGTATGTCACTTCGTGCTGGCATTCAAATGCAAGACATGGAAATGTGGCAGTTCCACCCAACAGGTATCGCAGGCGCTGGTGTACTAGTGACTGAAGGTTGTCGTGGTGAAGGTGGTTACTTATTGAATAAAGACGGCGAACGTTTCATGGAACGTTATGCACCAAATGCTAAAGATTTAGCAGGTCGTGACGTTGTTGCTCGTTCAATGATGACAGAGATCCGTGAAGGTCGTGGTTGTGACCACCCTCAATACGGACCACATATCAAGCTGAAACTTGACCACTTAGGTCGTGAAACACTGATGAAACGTTTACCAGGTGTTTGTGACTTATCTGAAACCTTTGCTCATGTTCATCCAGCAGAAGAGCCAATTCCAGTTATTCCAACGTGTCACTACCAAATGGGTGGTGTACCTTGTAACGTTAATGGTCAAGCACTTAATGTTGCCGCAGACGGTACTGAAACAATCGTTGATGGTTTATTCGCTGTTGGTGAAATTGCTTGTGTATCAGTACACGGTGCAAACCGCTTAGGTGGTAACTCACTACTTGATTTAGTGGTATTTGGCCGCGCAGCAGGTAACTTCTTAGGTACCTACCTAAATGAAACTCAAAACGGTAAAGATGCATCTGAGTCTGACTTAGAGGCTTCTTTAGCACGTACTAACCGTTGGGAAACTTCATCTAAAGGTGAATGTCCAACGCAAATACGTAAAGATTTACAACAGTGTATGCAACTTAACTTCTCGGTATTCCGTGAAGGTGAAGCAATGGCTCAAGGCATGAAAGAGTTGACGGAAATCCGTGAACGCTTACAGCATGCCCACTTAGATGATAAGTCTAGTGAGTTCAACACACAGCGTATCGAGTGTTTAGAATTAGATAACTTGATGGAAACAGCTTTCTGTTCTGCAAAAGCAGCTAACTTCCGTACTGAATCTCGTGGTGCTCATGCCCGTCAAGATTTCACGGAACGTGACGATGAAAACTGGTTATGTCATTCAATCTACACACCAGATAACGAAGAAATGAGCAAGCGTACTGTTAACATGGCACCTGTTCACCGTGAAGCTTTCCCACCGAAAGCAAGAACTTACTAGGAGCGTTGTAATGAAACAAATTTTTTCTATTTACCGTTACAACCCTGATGTTGATAACAAACCTTACATGAAAGAATATGAGCTGGAAGTTCCAGAAGGCTCAGACATGATGGTACTAGATGCGCTAATTTTGCTGAAAGAGCAAGATTCAAGCTTATCATTCCGTCGTTCATGTCGTGAAGGTGTTTGTGGCTCTGATGGCTTGAACATGAATGGTAAAAATGGTTTGGCTTGTATCACACCTTTATCTGCAATTCCTGCAAATAAAATTGTGTTACGTCCATTACCTGGTTTACCGGTAGTGCGCGATTTAATTATTGATATGACTCAGTTCTATAACCAATATGAAAAAATCAGACCTTACCTAATTAATGATGGTAAAGAACAACCAGCACGTGAACATTTACAATCAATTGAAGAACGTGAGAAGTTAGACGGTCTTTATGAGTGTATTTTATGTGCATGTTGTTCAACATCTTGTCCTTCTTTCTGGTGGAATCCTGATAAATTTATCGGTCCAGCGGGCTTATTACATGCTTATCGTTTTCTTATCGATAGCCGTGATACTGCAACAGAAGAGCGTTTAGATGATTTACAAGATGCCTACAGCGTATTCCGTTGTCACGGTATCATGAACTGTGTTGACGTTTGTCCGAAAGGGCTAAACCCAACAAAAGCCATTGGCCATATTAAGTCAATGTTGCTGACAAGAGCGGTTTAATTTAAATAGCAGAGTGCAAGAAATTGTACTCTGCTTTTTTCGTTAAACAATTTGTTTTTATTGCTTTTATCCCATAAAGGAACAGGCAATGCCCGAAGGTGCTATGAAGGCTTGGATAGAGTCTTCCCATTTAAGTGGTGCAAACGCTGCTTATATTGAAGAATTATACGAATCTTATCTGGATAACTCGCAATCTGTCTCTACAGAGTGGCGTGATATTTTCCAACAACTTCCTAAAATTGAAGGTGCTGACGTTGAATATCGGCATTCTGAAATCCGTGATGAATTTAAAGAATTGGCCCAACAAACACAAAAAACCGTGGTTGTTTCAGGTGGTTCTGACGCTAAACAAGTTAAAGTTTTACAACTTATTAATGCGTTTCGTTTTCGCGGACATCAAAATGCTAACCTTGACCCATTAGGGTTATGGCAACGTGATAAAGTACGTGACCTGCAATTATCTCACCATGAACTATCGGAAAATGATTTCGATCGTGAATTTAAAATAGGTTCTTTGGCTATCGGCCAAGACACTATGAAACTTGGTGAATTATATAAAGCACTTAAAACTACTTACTGTGGTTCTATTGGTGCTGAATATATGCATATCACGTCAACTGATGAAAAGCGTTGGTTACAACAGCGTCTTGAATCAGTGCAGTCACAAGCAGTGCTTAGCGTTAGTGAAAAGGAAGAAATTTTTAAAGGCTTAGTTGCGGCTGATGGTCTTGAAAAATACCTAGGAGCTAAGTTCCCTGGTGCAAAACGCTTCTCTCTTGAAGGTGGCGATGCATTAGTACCAATGTTAAAGCAATTAATCACTCGTGCCGGTACGCAAGGCGCTAAAGAAGTGGTTATGGGCATGGCTCACCGTGGTCGCCTCAACGTGCTTGTTAACGTTATGGGTAAGAATCCGTCAAAGTTATTTGATGAGTTCGGTGGCAAACACGACGAAATACTTTCTTCAGGTGACGTTAAGTATCACCAAGGTTACTCGTCTGACTTTGTAACTCCAGGTGGTAATGTTCATTTAGCATTAGCATTTAACCCATCGCATTTAGAAATTGTTAACCCAGTAGTTATCGGCTCTGTACGTGCACGTTTAGACCGTCGTGATTGTAATGAAGGTGATTTAGTATTACCTATTACTATTCATGGTGACTCAGCAATTGCTGGTCAAGGTGTTGTACAAGAAACCTTTAACATGTCGCAAGCGCGAGCATTTAAAGTTGGTGGTACTATTCGTATTGTTGTTAATAACCAAGTTGGTTTTACAACATCGGATCCTGCAGATACTCGCAGCGGTGAATACTGTACTGAAATCGCTAAAATGGTTTCTGCGCCAATTCTTCATGTTAATGGTGACGATCCAGAAGCAGTGATCTTAGCAACACAAATTGCACTAGATTACCGCAACGAATTTAAACGTGATGTGGTTATCGACCTTGTTTGTTACCGACGTCACGGACATAACGAAGCTGATGAGCCAAGTGCTACGCAGCCAGTTATGTACAAAAAAGTTAAAAAGCATCCTACTCCTCGTCAGCTTTACGCTGATAAGCTTAATGCTGAAGGCTCGCTTGATAAAGCTAAAACAGATGAGTTAACAGCTTACTACCGTAAATTGCTTGATGAAGGGCAGTGTACCGTAGAGCAATGGCGTCCAATGACAGAGCATTCTGTTGACTGGTCACCATACTTAGGCCACGAGTGGAATGACGATTACGACAAAGAAATCTCAATTGATAAGCTAAAAGAGCTTGCTACTAAAGTTGCTGCTATTCCAGCTGACCATACCGTACATAATCGCGTGAAGAAAATTTACGACGACCGTGCGAAAATGGCAAGCGGTGAGAAGTTACTTGATTGGGGCATGGCAGAAAACATAGCTTACGCTTCAATTGTTGATTTAGGTAAGCGTGTACGTATTACCGGTCAAGATGCTGGTCGTGGAACATTCTTCCATCGTCATGCCGTATTGCACGGACAAGAAGACGGAACTCGCTACCTACCGCTACAAAACATTAGTAAAGACCAAGGTCCATTTGATGTGCATGACTCAGTACTTTCAGAAGTATCTGTACTTGCCTTTGAATATGGCTATACCACAGCTGAGCCTGCAGGTTTAACTATTTGGGAAGCACAATTTGGTGATTTCGCTAACTGTGCACAAGTAGTATTTGACCAATTCATTAGTTCTGGCGAACAAAAGTGGGGCCGTTTATGTGGTTTGACTATGTTGTTACCGCATGGCTATGAAGGTCAAGGTCCTGAGCATTCATCTGCACGTTTAGAGCGCTTCTTGCAACTTTGTGCTGATCATAATATGCAAGTTTGTGTACCATCAACACCAGCGCAAGTATTTAATATGCTTCGTCGTCAAGTGGTTCGTCCTATGCGTCGTCCACTAGTAGTGATGTCACCTAAATCATTATTGCGTCACCCATTAGCGGTTTCTTCACTTGAAGAAATGTCGACAGGTGTTTTCCATAATGTTATTGGTGAAGTTGATGATATCGAGCCTAGCGGTGTTGAACGTGTAATATTTTGTAGTGGTAAAGTTTACTACGAACTACTTGAACAACGTCGTAAGAATGAGCAAAGTAATGTTGTTATCATTCGTATCGAACAACTATACCCATTTCCAGAAGAAGAGCTAAAGGCTGAAATTGAAAAATACAGCCACGTGAAGCAATTCGTTTGGTGTCAGGAAGAACCGCAAAACCAAGGTGCTTGGTACTGTTCACAGCATCACTTTAGAGCGGCTATCCCAGCGGGTACTCATTTGTCATATGCAGGTCGTAAGGCTTCTGCAGCTCCGGCTGTAGGTTATATGTCAGTTCATGTTAAAGAGCAACAAGCGCTAGTTCATGACGCGCTTAATGTAGAATAGACCCTCTTTTTTATAAAGAGATTAATTAAGAGTGTGTAAGGAATATTATAAATGACAACCGAAATTAAGGTTCCCGTTTTACCTGAATCAGTTGCAGATGCAACAGTAGCGACTTGGCATGTACAAGTAGGCGATAAAGTTTCTCGTGATCAAGTACTAGTTGATATTGAAACTGACAAAGTGGTACTTGAAGTACCTGCAACATCAGATGGTGTTATCACTAGCATTTCTGAAGCTGAAGGCGCTACGGTTTTAGGTGAGCAAGTTATTGCTATTTTGTCTGAAGGCGATGCGGCTGAAACTGCTGCTCCTGCAAGTGCACCAGCAGCGGCTGCTACAACTTCGTCAGCTAAAGTAATTGACATTGAAGTACCTGTATTACCAGAGTCAGTTGCTGATGCAACAGTAGCATCATGGCATGTTGCTGAAGGTGATACTGTATCAGTTGACCAAAACTTAGTTGATATCGAAACTGATAAAGTGGTTTTAGAAGTCGTAGCGCAAGAAAACGGCGTTATCGGCAAAATCATTCACGTTGAAGGCGATACCGTACTTGGCGCACAAAAAATTGGCGAACTTAACGCCGGTGCAACCGCAAGTGCAGCGCCTGCAGCATCAGCTGAAGAAGCAATTAGTTCAGATGAACTTGCTAGCCCATCAGTACGCCGTTTAATGACAGAGAAAGGCTTAACAGCTAACGATGTTGTTGGTACTGGCAAAGGCGGTCGTATTTCTAAAGAAGACGTTGAAGCAGCATTAAATAAGCCAAAAGCAGCACCTGCAAAAGCCGCGGCGCCAGCGCCAGCAGCACAAGCTTCTGCAGCATTAGGCGAGCGTACACAAAAACGTGTACCAATGACGCGTTTACGTAAAACAATTGCAACACGTTTACTTGAAGCGAAAAATTCAACGGCGATGTTAACTACATTTAACGAAGTTAACATGAAGCCAATTATGGATCTTCGTAAGCAATACAAAGACGTTTTCGAAAAAACACATGACACGCGTTTAGGTTTCATGTCTTTCTACGTTAAAGCCGTAACTGAAGCACTTAAACGCTACCCAGCAGTTAATGCGTCAATTGACGGTGATGATATCGTTTATCATAACTTCTTCGACGTATCTATTGCGGTATCTACTCCTCGTGGTTTAGTTACACCAGTATTACGTGACGCAGACCAATTAAGCATGGCGGGTATCGAAAACGGTATTCGTGGTTTAGCTATTAAAGGTCGTGACGGCAAATTAACCATGGACGAAATGCAAGGTGGTAACTTTACTATCACTAACGGCGGCGTTTTTGGTTCATTAATTTCAACACCTATCCTTAACTTGCCACAAGCGGCAATTTTAGGCATGCACAAAATCCAAGACCGCCCAATGGCTGTTGACGGAAAAGTTGAAATTTTACCTATGATGTACTTAGCACTTTCTTATGACCACCGTTTAATCGATGGTAAAGAGTCAGTTGGTTTCCTAGTAACAATTAAAGAATTGCTAGAAGATCCAACACGCTTATTACTTAACATATAGTTAACATCTAATAGGCTTTATCAATTAAAACCTTTTGTTTGATTTAGACTATAGTATTAGGCTCTAAGGACTATGTTCCATAGAGCTTTTATACTATAATCGATCGACTTTTTTCGATGATAGTAATTAAATCATTAATTACTATCATCTTCATCTACAGATAAATGGAAAAAACACCATGAATTTGCATGAGTATCAAGCGAAACAATTATTCGCTGAATATGGATTACCAGTTTCTGAAGGTTTCGCTTGCGATACCGCTCAAGAAGCTGCCGAAGCTGCTGATAAGATCGGCGGCGATATGTGGGTTGTTAAAACTCAGGTTCACGCTGGTGGACGTGGTAAAGCTGGTGGTGTAAAGCTAGTTAAAACTAAACAAGAAATCAAAGATTTCGCTGAAAACTGGTTAGGTAAGAACTTAGTTACTTACCAAACAGATGCAAATGGTCAGCCAGTAGCTAAAATTTTAGTTGAAAGCTGTACTGATATTGCTAACGAATTATACCTAGGTGCAGTTGTTGACCGTGGTTCTCGTAAAGTAGTATTTATGGCATCTACTGAAGGCGGTGTTGATATTGAAAAGATTGCTGAAGAAACTCCAGAGTTAATTCACCAAGCTGAAATTGATCCATTAGTTGGCGCTCAACCTTACCAAGCTCGTGAACTAGGTTTTAAACTAGGTTTAAACCCAGTACAAATGAAGCAATTTGTTAAGATCTTCTTAGGTCTTGCTAAAATGTTTGAAGATTTCGATTTCGCATTATTAGAAATCAACCCGTTAGTTATCACTGACGAAGGTAATCTTCACTGTTTAGACGGCAAAATTGGTATCGATGGTAACGCTTTATACCGTCAACCTAAAATCCGTGAAATGCACGATCCATCTCAAGAAGATGAACGTGAAGCTCATGCGGCACGTTACGAATTAAACTACGTAGCATTAGACGGAAACGTTGGTTGTATGGTTAACGGTGCAGGCCTAGCAATGGGTACTATGGATATCGTTAACTTACACGGCGGCAAGCCAGCTAACTTCTTAGATGTTGGTGGCGGAGCTACTAAAGAACGTGTTGCTGAAGCATTCAAAATCATCCTTAGCGATGATAACGTATCAGCTGTTTTAGTTAACATCTTTGGTGGTATCGTACGTTGTGACATGATCGCTGAAGGTATTATCGCTGCTGTTAAAGAAGTAGGCGTTCAAGTACCAGTTGTTGTACGTTTAGAAGGTACTAACGCTGAAGCTGGTCGCGCTGTATTAGCTGCATCTGATGTTAACATCATTGCTGCTGAATCATTAACTGACGCAGCACTTAAAGTTGTTGCCGCTGCGGAGAGCAAATAATGTCTGTATTAATTAACAAAGATACTAAAGTAATCTGTCAAGGTTTCACTGGTGGCCAAGGTACTTTCCATTCAGAACAAGCGCTTGAGTACGGTACACAAATGGTTGGTGGCGTAAGCCCAGGTAAAGGCGGTCAAACGCATTTAGGCCTTCCAGTATTCAACACAGTACGTGATGCAGTAGAAGCAACTGGCGCAACAGCTACAGTTATCTACGTTCCAGCTCCGTTCTGTAAAGATGCTATTTTAGAAGCTATCGATGCTGGCATCGAACTTATCGTAACTATCACTGAAGGTATCCCAACTTTAGATATGGTTGACGTTAAAGTTAAGCTTGAACAAACTGGCGTTCGCATGATCGGTCCTAACTGTCCAGGTGTTATCACTCCGGGCGAGACTAAGATTGGTATCATGCCAGGTCACATCCATTTACCAGGTAAAGTTGGTATTGTTTCACGTTCTGGTACATTAACGTACGAAGCCGTAAAACAAACTACTGATGCTGGTTTTGGCCAATCTACTTGTGTAGGTATTGGTGGTGACCCTATCCCAGGAACTAACTTCATCGACGTATTGGAAATGTTCCAAAACGATCCACAAACTGAAGCAATCGTAATGATTGGTGAAATTGGTGGTACTGCTGAAGAAGAAGCTGCAGAATACATCAAAGCTAACGTTACTAAACCTGTTGTATCTTACATTGCTGGTGTTACTGCACCAGAAGGTAAGCGTATGGGTCACGCTGGCGCGATTATCGCTGGTGGTAAAGGTACAGCTGATGAGAAATTTGCTGCTCTTGAAGCGGCTGGTGTTAAGACTGTTCGTTCTTTAGCGGATATCGGTGTAGCACTTAAAGAGAAAACGGGTTGGTAAGCGATTCGCTTACAGCTTGTAAATCTTGATAAAAACCCGCTTTTAGCGGGTTTTTTAATATTTAAAGTGCTCTAAATGGACACTCTGTCAATGTTATCTCTGGTTCTATTTTGTGCTCTTTACAAAAGTAATCTAAACCAATTTTTGCTTCTTGTTCTGAATTTGAAGGACCTATTATAATTTCTTCAATTGAATCTATATCAAATGGAACTTCTATATAGGGTACTAATACCCCATTACTTGTTCGGCATTTGACTATGTAATCAAAATAATTTTCTTTGTCTAGCTTATCCATATTGCAATCAGAAGAATAATAATCTTGTGGGTGACTTCCATTGACTGAAAAGTTTGCAGGAGAAATAACTATTAATCTATTTTCTTTTTCATCGGCATACTTTTTGTTTTTAATTGATGAACAAGTAAATAAAAAATGTAGGTAAATATCAAATAAACCTCGACCTAGTAAAAACTCAGGCTCGTCATGAGGTACATTATTTAAGTTGTATAACTCCATAAACGATTCATACATAACTGAACTTAATTGATTAAAACAGTCACTCTCTAGATCAATGTTAATATATTCTACATCCAATACATCTTGTTGAGTGTCTTTCAATAAGTAGGTTGGCGATACTAACTTATCTTTGTTAATTTTAAGACAATATGAAGTTTCATTGCTGCCATATGAAAGCCAGTGAGTGAGGTTATCTCTTTCTGTTGTAAATGAAGTGATAAATATAGGTTCATCTTCTATTGCAATTTTGTTGAATTGGTTAAATTCTTCAAAACGCAATTTAATGTTTTCTTGAATTTCAGAAGTTATGTCTGATTCATCAACCATATTCAGTATCGAATCTAATAATCTCTCTTTATTTTTCAAAAAATATTCAAAACCTTCTTTAATTTCTTGATAATCATTTAAAAATCTAGTGTGAGTTGCCCAGATGTTTTTATTTTTAATAATACCCACTAAGCCATTTAGGCTCGTGTAATGGTACAAATATTCATTATCTCGATTCATTTTACTATCTATTTATGTATGAAAATTTTTTACTTGTTAATTTAAACTATTCTAACATACTAATAATGTGAATGTTTCTGTACTAATTTGAAAGTTCACTGAGTCAGATAGCTCTATTGGGTATCGTTGAAGACGCTTCTGTTCTGCTTATTTTATTCGATAATTAAGTTGACGCACACTCTAAATTAGTTGTTTGGGGCTTGTTTATCTGTTTGACGTCGTGGTGCCGACTGCACCCAGAGGGAGGCTAGCGCCGGCCTCCCTCTGGACTCCCTCGGCGCTGCTGCATTAAACGTGTTTCCTCCATGATGTCCAACATTCTTCGACGTACCAGCGCTGAACGTGCATCCATGCACTACAGCGCTTTCACTGGCATCCATGCCAGTGATACGTGAATATTGACCATCATTCCGGCGTTTAATGAAGCAGATTTGGTGTTTGATTCTTCTGTAGTGTTTATTACTTTTCTCTTTTTTATTATTTTAAGTTTTAACTAAAGCAATAGCAGTAACACTCACTTTAACTTGCTGTTGCTGTATTAAAGAAATTAGATGGACACTCGCTGTAAATTGATCGGCTTGGAGTTTGTTTATCTGTTTGGCGTCGGGGTGCCGACTACACCCAAAGAGGGTTAAACGCCGAACCCTCTCTGGACTCACCCGGCGCTGCGACATTAAACGTGTTTCCTCCATGATGTCCAATATTCTTCGACGTACCAGCGCTGAACGTGCATCCATGCACTACAGCGCTTTCACTGGCATCCATGCCAGTGATACGTGAATATTGGTCATCATTCCGGCGTTTAATGAAGCAGACTTAGTGTTTGATTCATCGTTCGTGATTCTCCTTTTGCTTATTTAAAAAACAAAACTGCAACGATCACTAAATCCCATCTCAGCTACGGAAACTTAATTTAGATAGTTGACCGCGATGCCAAGCAGTGAATCAAGTTCCAAGCCATTCAACTTTAAAAATTTTCAATTCTATTCATTTTGAGCGTTGCCGTTTATAATGCCGCCATTAATTTTATAGCCTTGAAGAGTCATATGAACTTCCCAAAAGATGAAACAGGTAAAGTACTATTTGAAATGCAAAAAGCAGGTATCGATTTAACCGTGATGCATACAATTGTGTTTTTTCACTTATTTGAAAAACAAGAGCAAGCAGAAGCTATGGCGGCTCATCTTGCTGAAATTGCACCTAATATTACTTGTGATGTTCACATTAATGAAAATCCAAAAGTATGGGATTTAGATTGTTCAATAAAAACAGTACCGCTTTATGATGCAATTATTGCTCAAGAAGCTCAGTTTGAACAAATCGTAACTCAGTTTTATGGTCATACTGATGGTTGGGGAATTGAAGCTTAAATTACTAGTGCTTTAGCTGAAACTTATTTTACGTCAGGGTGCCGACAATACTTAAAGAGAGCTTGATGCTGAGCTCTCTTTAGATTTCTTCTAGTGCAGTATTGAAAAATGTTTATTCATGTTTTTAGTGAGTTGAGCTACGTAGTACTTCAAGGCCAAAGAACAACGTGAAGGGCATCTTCCTTACTTTTTTGGCATTTGCGCTTTCACCATTATCAAGCATTAATCTGTTTGCTCTGTTTGCTCTGTTTGCTCTGTTTGCTCTGTTTGCTCTGTTTGCTCTGTTGTTGCTAGTACTTCACGACTTTCTTGAATTACTTTCTCTCGCATTTCAGCAAGTTTCTCCAATGCTTGTTGTTTTTCTTCAGGGCTCATATTTTCGTTTTCAGCGATTTTTTTCATTAACGCGTCGAGCTCTTCAAGTTTTTTACGATCAACACCTATACGTTGATCTAGAATGCTTTGCATGATTTCATTAAAGCGATTATCAATAACTTTTTTATCTTCATTCAAACTATCATTCGTGTCTTCTACTGCTTCATTTTGTGCTAAAAGTGAACGAGCTGTTTCAGGTCTTACATACGTTGGCGCTTCTTCTTTATGCTCTTTACCATTCATCATGGCTACAGCACGGTCGGATAAAATTACCGTATCTTTTTCAGCTGGAATTGACGTTATAGTTTGGGGATTATTATCAAAGCTAACGACTGTTGCTTGTGACGATTTTGCTAGAGCAACTTGCTCGGCGTAGTTTGTATTTATCATCATGGTTTTAGTTGTCCTTGTGTACTAAATCTAGATATAAATTTATTTCTTAGAACAAAGCATTTTACATGCCATTACATAATTGATTTTCAACGTTAACTTTTAAGCGCCGTTTGTGTGATGAGGGCTGAGATCATGGAGATTATAAGAACATAGTGATGTCATGTGAGATAAAAAAACGGCAGATATTGCCCGTTTGTTGGAAAAAGGTTGCCACTTCAGGCTAACTTGGTCGCTATAGGTATTCTAAAGAGACATTTGGCGTATAACGCCCCTCTTTTTTGGGGTGGTGTTGTCGCCTCGACAATTGCTCTATGTACTGCAATAACTCCTGCATCCATACAGTTAACCGCGACGCCAAGCAGTTAAAGAAACTTCAAGCGGCTCAGCTAAAAAATATTATAAACCAACACTTCTTATGTATTACTTATAACGAACATACGCTAACACTTTCATTAATGCCCACGTTAGTATTATAGAGCTTTTGATTTATTGAAAAAAATTATATAGTTGCACTCTTTTATAATACAGAACTATCGCTTTGAAACTTTAAAGCTGATATCTAAGAAAACTTTGCTGTTCAAAAGTGCTTTGCTTCGCAAAAGTTATTCTTGTTAGCTAAACCAAATATCTGAACTAAAAGGACTTAAAATGAAAAGTTTACTTATGGCATTTCTCACAGTTTTTCTTTGTGGGTGTCAAACATTACATCACTCTTTACCAAAAGGTTATAGTGGCTCTACGGCTAGTATTGTCGATAGTTATAAACGTTATGACAACAGCAAAGCGGCTATTTTCTTTGTTGAACAAATTAGCGATAAGAAAGTTTACAACGCATACATAGCTACTTTTGGTGCTTCTCGAAATCAAGGTCAAAACTTAGTATTGGCTGGGTGGTCTAGAAAGGTAGCGACTCCATCTGTAAAGGTTAAACTAAAAGGGGCTTTACAATATTCAGCACCAATAAGTGAAATTTTTGATAATTCAGATTTAATCTCAGTTGAAGGAATAGTGGACTTCTCTCCAGAAGAAAATAAAGAGTATATAGTGAGAGGGAAACTCTCAGAGAACACGTCTTCTGTATGGATTTCCGATCAATACGGCAATGTGGCTTCGGACATTGTAGTGGTAAAAAAAGTCACAAAGCAGCTTAAAACCGAGCTGGTGAAAAGTGAGATAAAAACTAATAATAATCATGGGGGAAGCCGTCAAGACGTATTTAATAATCTTGTTGGCGGTGAAACTGACAAGCTAGTGAAAGCAAAACTAGGTACGCCTAATGATATAGAAGTGTATGAAGGAAACTCTTTTACTTTTAGAAAACCTCATATTACTTATTTTTATGACGGATTAGGGAAATTACAGTTTTCTGCAGCCAAAATTAATTCTGAAATCATACCGAGGTTTATCACTAGAGTTACTCCTGAACTAGTTAATTTAGCTGATAAACTTACTCTGGAAAAGCAGTTAATGTCAGTGAGTGGAATTGAACTTCAACAACTTGCTAAGCAATTTTACTTAAGGAATAACCTGAATCAAGAAGTCCTCGATTTAGTTGCACAAAAAGCTTGGTTGGAGCGTAAGTCAGAAAATACTTATACTGCAGATGGGGTTGCTTGGCTTTGTAAAGTATTAGGGAAAAGTAAGAAACCTCGATATAGAGATTTGTTGTCAAAACTTCAACAAAAGCAATTTAATAGTAAGATTAGGCGCCATTCAAAGGCTAGTTTAAAGTTATTACCTATGGAAGATATTGAACAATTTATGCCGGAAGAATAATTGCTTACTGCAAGGTTAGTAAAAGTATCCCTTTGCTAATAATAAGCAAAGGGTAGTTGTTCCTTCAGTCAAAACCACTCGTATATCGAAGTATAACTGAGTCAAAAATTAAAGTTGGTTTACCCATAAACGTGTAGCACTTAAAATACGATATATACTTCATTTTTATTTATGATTGCGCTTTTAGCCACTTAGCAATATCGTTGCCTAATGTATTGACTGTATGGTTTAAAACTGAGCAAGATCCCTTGAATCCACCTAAAAAACCGCCGCCTGAGTTTCTAGACTTGTTTGTTCGTGCGATCACTTCACCATTATCGGTTAAATGTGCACTAACAGTTGCTTGTTTTCTATGACCAAGAAAAGCATTGCCTCCACTATAAATATTGTCGATTGAAATATTAATTACTTTGCCTGCTGTCGGTAATTTTGAATCGACTTGTACAACATTCAAATTATATGCCTGAGCATATTTAATAATTGAATTAGAAAAGTTAGTGCCTAATTGGTGACATTCATTTTTAACATTATCAGCAATATTGTTCTCTTCTTTAAATGGTACAGTTTTTAAAATGAAGTATGTACTTTCATTATTTTGAGTAATATTTTGCTTAACAGCAGTTTCTACTACGTTTACATCTGTTGTTTTTGTTGTTTCTGATGTTTTAGTTGATTTACAAGCCGGTAACGCGGCTAGTATTATGACTAATGTTAACACTTTATTCATCGAGCTATTCCCTTAAAGTTTGATTCTACAATTTAATAATATCAATATTATTAGTTATTTATAAGTGTTTTTAACTATTAAAATCAGTGACTATTTATTATCATGGCAGTACATAATTGAATATGTACTCAAATAAAAATAAGAAGGGAAAAATGAAAAAATTAATCTTACTAGCAAGCTTTGCATTAATTCAGGGGTGTGCGCCAACATCGTATATCGTTAAAACTCCTACACCATCGAATATTACATATATAGATGCAGAAAAAGTAGCGAGTAAAGCACTTGTTGTTAAAGATAATCGTGCTGAAGGGGAAAAAGTTTTCAGTTCAGGGATACTTAGCGCAGAACTAAAAATAGGTAAAGCTCCTATTGAACCAATTAGCTACCTAAAGAAAAATATTGAGTTAGAATTGTTAGGGCGCGGTATTCCAGTAAACATTGAGTCTGGCGAAGCTTTAGATATTGATGTAGACAAACTTTATATAAAAAACCATAGATTGAATGGCTTCTCTCCGTTTGTAACATTTACCTATTTAAAAGCTGCTATCGTTCATGATAATGTAAAAACACCTGTAGGTATCTTTATACGTCGAGGAAAAGTACCTGTATGGAGTTTTGATGAGATAGTTGAACCAACATTAAATGAACCATTAAGTTTATTGGTAAAAGAGTTAACAGCTAAAGTAAATGCTACTGTATACAAACAGTCTATCTCAGACGCTGACGTAGAAACTCTTATTGCAAAACTAAAAAGCAAGGTTAAAAAAGGTTCATCATATTTAGATGTATATCAATTGGGCTTTGGTAACAATCCATCAGCTATACCATTTTTGAAAGAACTAACTTCTTCGGATGATGAGTACAAACGCCAAGCAGCAATATCGTCACTTGGTATTCTTAAAGCTGTAGATGAGTTAGAGTTGCTAAAATCTTTATATGCTAATGGGAAGTCATGGTCTGATAAGGCAATGTCACTAAAGGCTATAGGTGACTTAGGAACAAAAAAAGGGTTAGATTTCTTGAGAGAAGAGCAAAAGGCCATTGTAAATGATAGTAAAAAGTATTGGGTTAATGATTTAATAAACCTATATTTATAAGTACAATCTATTAAAAAAACCGCTTGTCAGCGGTTTTTTTATTTTCAAAATTCGTTCCATAAAGAAATTAGCGCTTAGAAAATAAGGTTAGCTTTTAATACATAAATGAAAGCCATTCTTTAACTTTGCGTTGCGGTTTTAACATTTCTCTTGAGTTAAAGTTGGCACCGGTAAAAACAAAGATTAATTGATGTTTCGGAGAAATGAATAAGTATTGACCGCCATTACCCCAAGCAAAAATTAGCTCAGGCTCGGCTGTTGTAATATTTTTCGTTGTGTTTGACGGTAATAACCACCACCAATAACCATATTCATAAGGCCGTTCGTACACCTTAGTATGCGAAGTTGTCATTTTTTTGATCCAATGGCTAGCGACAATTTGTTGGCCATTGAAATTTCCCTTGTTAAGAATCATTTGTCCAATTTTTGCTAAGTCACGTGCCGTCATGAAAATATGGCCGCCGGTATCAACGACACCGTAGGGTGTTTTGCTCCATTTGAAGTTTGTGATATCGAGTTTGGAAAATAGAATTTGTTGTGACCAGCCTTCAAAATCATTGTTGAGTGTTTGATTTAGCAAATGCCCAGTTAAAACTGCGCCACCAGTGCAATAAGAGAAGTGCTTTCCGGTTTCATGACTTAATGGTAGCGCAATGAAAAACTTCGCCCAGTTAGGGCTTAAGTACATTTTGTCTTCATTGCCCAGTGATGCAGGCACCCAATCGTCACAAGCTAGGCCAGTACGCATGGTAAGTAAATCGCTAAACGTCATGTGCTTAAGGTTAGTATTATTAGCACCTATGCTATTGATATAAGGTGTTACTTTTTCAGTGGGTTTGGGGAATATATTTTCTTCAATTGCGATACCGACTAATATTGCGGTTAGCGATTTTGTTACTGAGCGCAGATCATGGGTGCTATTTTCATGAAAAGTTGGTGCATAACTTTCATAAAGGCGTTGCTTATTTTTATAGGCTAAAAAGCTAGTAACACCTTGTTCATTCCCTTGGTTTACGCGGGCTGCGTATTGCTTCAAGAGTGTTTCTATTTTTCCTAGTTCTGCACTATAGCTGTAAGCGCTGATAAGCCATATTAATAAAATATATTTCATAATAATCCTATACTTTTATTAGCTTAGTGACCGCTAGGTAGTAAAAGGTTTAAATCAGTTAATGGCTTAATAATTTTTAGTTTTGCAGGCTTGTTGGTGACTTTCTTGTATCAACAGAGCATGTCGAATATTGGCGTATTTCACGGGCAACTATCGGCAGTTATGAACTGTAAATTAACATTAGTTTGGCGATATAAGTCGACTTTAATGTTAGCATTGTTGTTAATATCAATAACCTTACCAGTCGATGAGTTACTGATAATTTTAATCTATACCTTCTCGCTAACTAGCGTTGGAATTGTGCTGACGAAATCACTACCGTTAACGTTAAATATCAGTGAACATACAATATTAAAAAGAAGAAAACATGGCATTACCTATACTTTACTCATTAAGAAACTGTCCTTATGCCATGCGCGCACGGTTGGCTATTTTCAAGTCGCAGCAGCCCGTGGCGTTGCGTGATGTTGTATTAACCAATAAACCTGCAGAAATGATTTTAGCTTCACCAAAAGCAACTGTGCCTATTTTAGTTTTAGAAGAATTAAGTGCTGCTAATGAACAAAGCGGAGTAGGGGCTAGTGCTGTAGTCATAGATGAAAGTTTAGATATTATGCTTTGGGCGTTAAAAGCGGCTGATCCGCTAAATCTATTGCATCGTGATAATCTTGATGGTGTACAGAGCGATAAGTTAACTGAAATGTTGGTATTGATTAACGACTTTGACGTGGAATTTAAAGTACGTTTAGAAGCCTACAAATGTGCGAAACGTTACCATGAAACTACGTTAAGTGATTGCCGAATTGCATGTGAAGAATATATTCAGCGACTAGAAGTTCGTCTAACTGAGCATGATTTTTTATTTTCAGAGCAAGAAAGCTTAGCCGACATTGCTTTACTACCATTTATTCGCCAATTTGCCCGCATAGAGCGCCAATGGTATTTGCAATCACCATATCCAAACGTACAGCGGTGGTTAAATAGCTATCTGCAAAGCCCAATGTTTACCAAAGTGATGGCAAAGCATCCACTTTGGTTAGAGAGCGGCGAAGAGGTAGTTTTTGTTGGCAAGTAGCTAACTGAGCGTTCAAACTTGTTTGAGCTAGGTTAGCAAAAGCTTTAGAAAAATTGAGTGAATATTTAAAAGTCTGCGTTTGGCTTAGGCTAAGTCTATTATTTTCGTTATGAGTATTTTATTGTTAACTAACTTAACGGTATATATTGACCAAACGGTGCGCTTAATAGCTTCTGAATAGCGAATAACCCTAAACTCACCATTGTTTGCAGGCGTAACTTTGAAACCAAAAATATCGATATCCCGATCTTTTTTTCCGTCTTTTAGCTGTTTAGCCAATTTACTCATTAGTTCAACATACTGAATTTTATTAAAAAACAGTGTAAATCCTTCAGCATTAGAGCCAAAAACTGTCTCTACTTCTATGTCATTTGAAAGGTGGGGGATCAGCTTTACGGGAGACTCTTGGGTTTCCTTTATTACAAACTCACTAAATGTTTTTAACTGTGCCGTATCTAACTGTTTCGCAGAACTTTCAAATGATAACAGTACAAAGAAAAATAGTACTGTTGTTAAATGCCGAACCATACCAATAAATCCAAAATTATAACGCCTATTTGAGAGGCAAAAAATATGTCGTTAAAATAATCGACAAAGAAGAAAAAGCCAACTGTTTTTTTCTTTTATTGTGTCAAGAAATCCTATACCGCTATAAAGTCTTATTTCTGCTTACATTGCCATTGAAATAACCGCGTTTTAAACTCTTAGGTATTTTTTACAAGCACCGATGTATTCCTTGAGCCTGCGGTTCTTTTTTGTGGGTCATAAAAAGTATCAACAAGTTTAAAAGAAGCTTTTCGCATCATTCCAGCTGATGCTAAATTTTCTTCGTGGCGTTCAATATAGACTTTTTCACACTGTGCATTGCCAGCCAACTCAATGGCCGTTTGTAATAAAGCACTACCAATGCCTTTACCGTTATAATTCGCGTTAACGACGACATCATTAATGTATGCCATTGTTGATAAAGAAGAGTATTTTTCTAATTTTGCTGGGCATGCTGCTTTAAAAATTAAAACAGCGAAGCCTGTAATTTCTTGTTCTTCAGCTAGAACTGCAAGCGCTTTACCCTCTTGTATGAGTTGGAACTGTTGGCTAATACTTTCTTCGGTAATGTAATTCCATTCGTTTGGACCATCTCGGAGTAAAATTTTTTTCATTTGTTCAAAATCAGCGTCGTTTAGTTGCCTTGAGTGTACGTTCATCTTTTGCCTCTTTTTATGTCTATGCGCGTCTAACTATTTCTTATGCATTGTTGCTACAGAATCAAAGTCATTTATGTCTACTTCGATTTCTCTAGCTCTGAAGAATTTAATAAATTTATTCGGATAAATAAAATAACCGTTATAACGACAAATTTTAGTGCGTAATAAGTGAAAAGATAATAATGCGATATAACCTAAATAGAAGAGTGGCAGTGAGCCTAAAAAAGTAGCACTTATTGTTTTTAAGCCAAGATATATTAAAAAAGCACCGAAAAATAAAGCGATATACTTATGTTTAGTGTATTCAGGATATTCATTGAATTGGAAGTAGTCGAGCCTATTCATGTACCAGTTTCCTGTTTTGGAGCCTGATTCATTTAAGTATCTACTTTCTCTGAATTTTTTGTTTGGCATTGTCCATCTCAAAAATTTAGCTTCGCTTACCGTTTATAAACAAAAAGATACGTGTTCTTTTCTGTTTTAGCAACTTAGGAAAGTGTAACGTACGAGGTAATAACAAATAGTAATACCGACAAACAGAACAAGCCAATATATAACCAGTTTATGGCTAATACCAATAGCCAACCTTTTGATTTAAATGAAAAGTAACGTCTATTTTCGTCGTTTAATAGCATAAATGAGCTTGGTATAACAAGAATAAAGAAAGCGCCAATGCCAAAAACGCAAAATATGATTAATGACGCTGTAATATAAGACGGTGTATTAGGTTCATGACTTCCAAACAAACTATAGGAAAGCAGCGCGAGAAAAAGAGGGCTTAAGTTACCTAATAATTGCAAAGCTTTCATGGCGAATTTTTACACCTGACATTCTATAATGGCGACTAATCGGTATTGACCGAACCATTATTTTGATTACTAATTACTTAATATTTTCATAGTTTCAACATATTAGAAAGGTTAAATGAATATATTATTTGATTGGATGTAAACGAAAAGCATTACTTAGATTGCAGTATGGTGTGATAAATCTATACATCAGTAATTTGCATAAAAAAAGGCGATAAATGCACTACATTTATTGCCTTTGGTTATTACTAAATCAACGTACTAATTTCACGAATTTTCAGTATTTTTAATGATATAAAACTTACTGCACAACAAAGATGTTACTAGTGTCATTTAGGTCTAGTACACCAATACAAGTATCACTTTCATCAGTAACCATCATACGGTCGCCAACAGCCCAGAATGTTTCAGTATAAATTTCACCTTCTGCAAGGGTGGCGTAAACGCTACTTAGTAATGGTTCGCCAGTGTTATTGTTGATCCAATATAGTTTAACCGCTGTGGTTAGGGTGTTCGCTACTTGTAAATCTGGTGCATTTCCTGAACCTCGGGTATAAGGTACCGCTAAATCGCAACTGCCAATTTCAGCGGTAGGCTCCGGAATTTCTACTGGTGGCGCTTCGTCCATCGCATTTTCAACCATAGCTTCAGTGACGGTAAAGCCATTGTTTTCATCGTTTAATAATGCAACACCTAAACAGTTGTCTGCACCATCGGTAAGCATGATGCGATGACCAATATCCCAATCGTCAGCCGTGTAGCTTTCGTCTTTTGCTAATGTGGCGTATGAGTTACCTGATTTATCGCCTGAGCTGCGGCTTAACCAGTACACTTTCACAAGTTTGTCAGTTGGGTTAGTAATTGACAGATCAAGTGCTGGCTTGGCTGAGTCATAATAAGTTTCACCTAAGCTACAAGTACCAATAGTCCCTTTTTCTGGCCAATGTGGTAGGTAAGGTTCTGTTGCAACAACTTCAGCTAATTGCTCAGGTAACATCACTTCACAGTCGGTGCCGGCACAAGCGCTAAAATTTAGGTCGATAATATCAGAGCCAACAAAGTCAGATGAAATGGCGACATAATATTTCCCAGACTCTGGTGTGGTTAACGTACATTTTTCTTCATTGCTGTCATCAGTGATTGATGTGCAGGTAAAGGTATCGGTCAGCGCAGGATGTATCGCTTCGCCTTTATTTACCCACATATCAACATTACCTGAGCCACCACTAGTGGCAAAACTAACGGCTTCTAATCCTGGAGGTACGTCAACCGAGAATAACCAGCCGCCACGACCATTAATTTGTTGATAGTCACCTAAAGTTAATGTTTCAACGCTTTCCTTAAATTGTTCAGGTAGCGTGGTAGTTGACCATGTTTCAAATTCGCTTTGGTTATCGCTAGCAATTGTGGCAAGTAGGGCATCAAATTCAGTCCATTCGCCAGCGCGCATGTGTACTAGCATTTGGTTGACTAGTTCAGGGTGCGATTCAATTAAAAAGGCAACAGCAAGTTGTCCCCACGTGTAGTAGTTAGCGTCACCAGCAAATATTTCTGCCAAGGTATACGGATTATCACTACTAGCCGTTGTTACGCGAGTATAAGGTAATTGGTAGAAGGTACTTAAGTATTCCGCAAGGCCTTCACTCCACCAGCCCATGCTACTTTTGTAACCACCTTCTTTGTTGTATCTGCCATCTAATGCATGAATATATTCATGATTAAGTGAACGAATAACCGTGCGGCCATCACTCCATTCTAGGGCGTTAAAGGTGAGTATGTCTGAACTATGCCACCAGTCTGTAGGGCTAGTTTCGAAGTAAATACCACTAGTATTGCTGGTCTCAAAAAGGTGTTCAGCCCACGAAGCATGATTAGATAAGCTTTCGAAAATATGGATATTGGTAACTTCGTTTAGATCAAACTCAACGGATTGTTGAAATTCAGGCGTAATGTCTGAGCTCAATACTTCGTCGAACACGCGTTTAGTTTGGCTAATAACGGCACAAGCTTGTTCAAGCTCTTCCATCGTCATTGCTTGTGCACGAATACGTACAGGTTCATCACAAAGTATGTTGGCGCTAAATAATTCTGTGGTAGCAAACATTGAAGCGTCAACTGCATCACCACCTTCATAGGCATCGATGAATATGTGATAACGTCCTGCAACAGGTTTATCGATGATACAAGTTTCGTTGTAATCTGAGCCGTTGTAAGAAACACAGTCAAATACACCATTTTCACCGGCACTGGCTGCTTCTTCAAATTTTACATAAACATCTGGATCACCTAAGGCTTTATTTTCAGTGCCGCTGAACAAACTGACGACAAGGGTTTCTGCGTCTTCAGCAACATCAACATAGTAGGAAACGCCTTCGCCCTCAATCGTGTTAATATGGGTTTTTACTACGCCAAGTTTAACTGCTTCAACCTCGGCGCTGGTATAGTCAACCTCAGGCTCAGGCGTAACAACTGGGGCTGGCGGGGTTACTTCAACCTCTGCTTTTTTTGAGTCGCTTCCTCCACAACCTGCTAATGCGATCAGTATTGCACTGGTTAACGTTAGTGTTTTAAAAGACATTTTACTTTCCCTCGTGTTTCTTGTTTTTATGAGTATCTATTTTTGTTATTTATATTCAGTTGGTTAACGTTTTTTCTTTCAATGGTTAACTTCTATTGCTCGTTAAATATTGATTTTGAAAGTTCTATTTTTAATCAACGCGAACATTTGTAACACAAATTCAAATATATTGTAAATTGTATGCAATATATTATTTTGAAATAATAAATAAAGTAAAATGCAAATATGTACTTAAAAATGGCAGGTATTAATTGCGTAGGCTGCAAAATTATTTGATAAATAGCAGAGTAAATACAAAAAAGTTAACTAAAGAAAATGGCAATGAAATAGTTTAAAAAGGGCTAGTTATACTGAATTTGGGTGGGGTTAAGTCAGCATAAGGGAGCAATAAAAAAGCCCATCACTAATAACTAGCAATGGGCTTGATAAGTTTTTCTATTTGTGATTATTTCACTTGTTGGTATATCGCAAAGCTAAGTGCTGGCATTTCAATGCTGAACTCACCATTCTCTGAGTTGGCATTTTTAGCAAGTTTGCTACTACCTGCAACTTGTTTATATTCATTGCCATTAACGCTAATATTTGCCGTTGCAGTGCTATCGCCAACATTAAAAGCCACTAACATGGTTTGCTCATTGCTAATCGTACGCGTGATGGCAAAAATGTTGTTGTCATCAGCCTGAAATACTGTTGCTTGTTCGCCTCGACGTAGCGCCGGATATTGATAAAAAATATCAGCAAATTTTGCAAAGCTTTGATAAATTGGGTGCGTAGTATCAAAGTTATCGTCAGCTGTTGTGGCATCAGTTGCTAGCAAATCATCGTCATTATAGCTCGCAACTTGTGATGGCATCATGTCTTGACGTGAGGCTTGATCACCACCGTCACCAACAAAACCTTGTTCATCACCGTAGTAAATAATTGGCACGCCGCGCATGAAGTAAGTCATGGCGTGAGCCAATAAACTACGCTTGATTTTTTGCTCTTCGCTGTAGTTGAATTTACTTTGCTGTAGCATGTAGGCAAAGCGGCCCATGTCATGATTACCGGTAAAGTTCATCAGTTGATTTGCGTTACTGTCGTGATCAAGGTAGTCACCGTCGTTAGCAAATAATGTCGCTAATACTTTGGTGCCTTTTTGATCTATCAAGCTTTGTGTCATAGCGCTTTGAAAAGCAAAGTCTAATACTGATTGCATATTGCCGTCAGTGGTATATTCACTCAATTCTTTACTGCTAAAGCTATAGACTTCACCAAACATAAAGAAGTTTTTAATACCTTCTGCTTGCGCATGTTTAACCAGTGCAGGGGAGAATTCAGCCCAAAACTCAGTATTAACATGTTTTACGGTATCAATACGAAAGCCGTCAGGTTTAAATTCCGTGATCAGGTTTTTGAAAATCTCGGTCATGCCTTTAACGACTTCAGGATCGTTAGTATTAACGTCATCAAGACCAGCAAAATCACCTCGTTTAGAGCTCTCGCCTTGCCAAAATGAGTCACCTTGGTTGTGATAATACTTGGTATCGTTTAGCCAAGCTGGCGTTTTTAATTGTTCTTGGCCTTTTGGAATAACCGTGGTGTATTTATCACCTGCTGCTAGTTGCGCGACAGATTTAAACGGACAACCTTTATCAGTTTCAACTAACCATTGTAAGCCGTCTTCACCATGACATTCAGTGTATTTAATAACATCAGCAGTGTGGTTGGTAATAATATCAAAATAGATTTTAATATTTTCGCTATGAGCGCTGTCGATTAGATCTTTTAAATCATCATTGCTGCCTAAATGCGGGTCAATTTCGGTAAAGTCCAACACCCAGTAGCCATGATAGCCAGAACTACCCGCTTGCATCGCTTGGTTACGCAAAATAGGGGTTAACCAAATAGCTGAAATACCTAACTCTTTTAGGTAAGGGAGTTTATCTTTCAGGCCTTGAATATCGCCACCGTGGAACATACCTTTGTGGGTTTTATCTAAACCACCGGCAGAAATGGGCTGAGTTTTTGAGCCTAAGTCATTGTCAGTATTTCCGTTGTTAAAACGGTCAGGCATGACGAAATAAAATACTTCTTCTTGCACATCGCGTTCAAGGTAATGAGGTAAATCTGCAGCTGTTTTGTTAGCCATACTTGGCGACTTTTGAACTTCAATCGCTGTTTTACTTTCAATCGCTGTTTTACTTTCAGTTGCTGCTTCACTTTCATTGGCTGTGACGCCGGCGTTCTCACACGCCATTAAGCTCAGTGAGATCGCCGTTGAAAACAGTAATGTAGATATTTTATTTTTTTTATACATTTATCTATCCTATTTAAGTTTTTGTTTAGTTATATACCCAAACCGCTTGAAAATACAGGATTCAGCAAATCGAAAAAGGGTTAGCACCAAGACATTGATTGAAAGGAATGGTTGTTCCATTGTAAAAATCAATAACGCCGGAGATGACCCTTTATCGCCTTGCCCTGCGGGAGCTAAGCTAGAAAACCAGTGCAGCGTTGCAGCACTTGATAAGGGAATAACCATTACCTGCGTGCCGTGCCTTGCTCTGATTTCCGAGCGTAACTCTGAAACTGCATTTTCAAGTGGCTTGGGTATGCGCGAGGACGTGCTGTTCTCATCGCCGCCGCTAAATCAGTTACAGATTCTGTTTGATCAAACGCTTCAATACTGACTGGCAATTTCTGTAGCCAATTCGGATGTTCATCAATCGTGCCTGGAATGTTAACTTGCTCAATAACCTCTAAAGCATCTTCCAATGGAATTAATTGAATATGACTTGGTGCTTGTGCCATGTATTTTTGTATCGCTAAGCCGAGTTCACGATTCATTTTTGCTGGCGCTTGCATTGGTGCTTTATTCATATCGATAACATTTAAGTCATCTAATGCTGAAACCAGTAACTGGCGGTCTTCAATACGGCTATTACGCTCGTTTGGTCCCATTTCTTCATTCGGGTAAAGGTTTAGCTTTTGACGCCATTCAAGATCTTTACCTGTCCACCAACCGGCAAGCGTTGGTAAGTCATGGGTTGATACCGTTACCATCGACTGTGCCGGGTATAAGTCTGGACGCATAAAGAAACCTGAATCCCAACGCTCAAAAAATAATACTTTGTATGACAACAAACCTGCACGCGCCATTATTTCGCCAAAACCGTCCGGTACAGTTCCTAAATCTTCACCGATAACGATGCAGTTATTACGGCGAGATTCTAGCGCAATAATGCGTAAAATGTCTTCTAGTGGGAAAGTGATATAAACACCTTCATCAGCTTTCATGCCTGGGGCAACCCAATATTGGCGCATCAACCCTAGAATGTGATCAATGCGCAACGCACCCGCATATTGCATATTGCTACGTAAAGCTTTTACTAAGGGTTGGTAACCTTGTTTTTGTAGGGCAACGGGGTTAATTGGCGTTAAGCCCCAATCTTGTCCTAATGTGTTCATCGCATCAGGCGGAGCACCTACCGCAGCGCCGGCAACATAAACGTCTTTGTCCGACCAAACGTCAACACCTGAGCCATCACAACCTACCGCTAAATCAAGGTATAAACCAACAGGCATGCCCAATTCAGTTGCTTTATTGGCAATTGATTTTAATTGACGGTGAGCAAGCCACTGAACAAAACAAAAGTAATTAATACGGTTTTTATTTTCTTGCTGAAAAGTTTTAACTTCATCGCTATTTGGCGATTGGTAAGCGCTTGGCCAACTTGTCCAGCCGTAAGCATTGAAGTCAGTTTTTCTAAAATGTTCATAAAGCGCTTCAAAGGTAGCAAGTTGCAATAAGTCAGCGCCTTGGCTGGCAATAAAGTCGTAAAACTCTGTCGTTTCATTTTGCTCAGCGCTGATGAAGTCTTGATATAAAATTTCTAATAAATCGAATTTAATATCCGCAACAGCAGGGTAGTCAATCAAGTCAGTTTGCTTTGCGTAAGCAATTTTGTTTTGTACTTCTTCACTATTAAAACGTGTTTGTGCTGCTTGGCATGACACAAAGTTTGGTACTTGTTTTACGTCAATGTAAAGCGTGTTTAAAAAACAACGACTCGTTGGTGAATATGGGCTGCGATGCGCTGGATTATTTTGATATAAAGGATGCAGTGGGTTTAAACCAATCGCAGAGGCTTGTTGCGCTGCTGATTTCTCAACCAGTTTAGCTAAATCACCAAAGTCGCCCATGCCTAAATTGTCTTTACTGGTTAAAGAATAAAGTTGTGCGGCATAGCCCCACATTTTCTCAGCTGATGCTTCTTCTGGATTATAACAAGTTTGCGGCGCATAAATTAACGGACAACTTGCGGTATTCTCACCGTAATGCAGTGTTAGTTGATGATAACCTTGCGCTAATGTAGGCAACGCTAATGCATATTTGTTAAAGCTATGACCGTCAAAATTTGCAGACTCTACAAGCGTTAATTGCGAAAGTAAAAGCGTGTCATTAACTTTTTCACCAGACTCTAAACTGATTTCCCAGCTAAGTTGTTCGATATCTGCATCAGCAAGGCTAATGGTAATATGGTGTTGCTGTGCTTCAAGTTTAGCAATGTGTGCTGGTGGTAGCAGGTTGCGCCATGTGGCTTGCTCTAACTCGACAATGCTAGTACTGATTTTTTCATCAGATGAAAGGTCGTAACCCATAGCGTTAAGTAACGAGTGTCTCGCCTCATCTTTGGCGTAAACTTGTTCACCATATGAGTTAATGTATGTCGGATGAAAACCAACGAGCTCTGCAAGTTTCTCAATTAAATTCATTCTATGCTTCTCTTTGCTTATCGCTACGCAGATTCGCGCTAGCGCTATTATTTGTCAATTTTGATTCGGGTAATGTTGAGTCAATATTTAGCTGATATTGTGGGCCAAAAAAGCTCAGTACTACGCAACTATGTGCAGCAACAGTGATTGTTGATGCCGTAATATTGGTTTGCTCAGTATTTGTTATATTTGTCGATGAAACGTTTGCCTCATCAGCGGTATTAATCAGTTGCTGCCAGTAACCATTAAGTACTGGTAGTTGGTAATTTATTTCGCATGGATGAGCATTAAAAATAACCAGTAATGCATCATCTTGGATGGTGTTATCGCTATTTTCTGATAACTGCTCGTCAGTTTGCGCGAGGAGCATGGCAAAGCATTTAACTTCTTGGTCTTGCCAGTCAGACGTTTGCATGATTTCACCACGGCAATTGAGCCAATCAATATCCTTTAAGCCGGTTTTATTCGATATTTGTTGGCCATGATGGTAATGGCTACGATTCAACAACGGGTGTTGTTTTCTTAATTGAATAAGCTGTTTAACAAACGCGATATCATCTCTTTCGCTGGTATTTGAGCTGATATTTTTGTTGATATTTTCTGCAGCCAAATGAGGCCAGCCAAGCCAAGATATTTCATTGTCTTGGCAGTAAGCATTGTTGTTACCCTGTTGGCTGTTTCCCATTTCATCTCCGGCAAGCAGCATAGGTGTGCCTTGAGAAATGAATAACGTGGTTAATAAATTGCGTTTTTGTCGGGCTCTAAGGCGAACAATAGTTGCGTTATCAGAGTCACCTTCATGGCCGAAGTTACAGCTAAAGTTGCTGCCGTGGCCATCGCGATTGTTTTCGCCGTTGGCTAAGTTATTTGGCGTTTGATAACTGACTAAATCTTCAAGCGTGAAGCCGTCATGAGAGGTAATAAAATTCACGCTAGCGCTAGGGCGGCGGCTCGGTTGTTCAAAAATATCACTTGAACCATGTAAACGTGCGGCAAACTCAGGCGCAATACCTGCGTCGCCTCGCCAGAAGCGTCGGCAAGTATCTCTAAACCTGTCGTTCCACTCTAACCAGTTTTTATCAAAACGGCCAAGTTGGTAACCGTCTTGGCCAATATCCCAAGGCTCAGCAATCAATTTCGTTTGCGCTAAAATAGGATCTTGTTTTAATGCGCTAAAGAAAGGGTTGTTGGCATTAAAATGGGGAGCTTCACGGCCTAGAATTGTTGCAAGATCAAAGCGGAAACCATCAACACCCATGGTTTCTACCCAATAACGTAGGCTGTCTGTTACAAGCTGCATTACTCGTGGCTGAGCGATGTTTAAGGTATTGCCACAACCAGAATAGTTTTCATAAAAACGTTTGTCTTGGCTTTGCAAGCGGTAATAGCTGGCGTTATCGATGCCTTTAAAGCTTAAAGTTGGCCCAAGCTCGTTTCCTTCTGCGCTGTGGTTGTATACCACATCAAGGATCACTTCGATGCCATGTTGGTGAAACGTTTCTACCATGGCTCTAAATTCTTTGATACTTTCTAGAGCGCCATTGGCAAAACAATAACTTGCCTGCGGTGTAAAAAATGACACGCTATTATAACCCCAGTAATTACTGAGATTTTTTTCTTCAATAAATGCTTCGTTTAAAAACTGATGAACCGGCATTAATTCAATACTGGTAACACCGAGCGCAACCAAGTATTCAATAATGTTCTCATCTGCCAAAGCAGCAAAAGTTCCTTTTAATTCAACTGGTACATTTGGGTGCTGGGCAGTAAAACCTTTAACATGCATTTCATAAAGTATGCTGTCGCGTTGGCGAACTTGTGGATAGGTTTTACAAGGTTTAACAATGTTTGCGTCAACAACAATACATTTAGGCATCACCTTGGCATTGTCGTGAAGATCTAAAGTGAGATCTTGCTGCGGACACTTTTGCGATTTTCCGTCATCAAGACTTTTTTGGTAAGCATAATGTAGAGGTGAATTTTTAACTTCACCATGTAATGCTTTTGCATAGGGGTCGAGTAGTAGTTTCGCTGGATTAAAGCGATGACCATTATGTGGTTCAAACGGGCCGTAAACACGATAGCCATATAGTGCGCCGGGTTTGATACCTGCAACAAAACCATGAAATATATCATCAGTATATTCAGGCAACTCTAAGCGCTGTATTTCGTTTTCACCATTTTCATCAAACAAGCATAACTCGACCTTTTCAGCATGAGCAGAAAATAGCGCAAAGTTAGTACCGCCGTCGTTTTCTTCGCTTGCGTTTAGTTGATCGCTAGAGATAAAACTCGCGCCAAGCGGGAAACAACGACCTGATGTGATGGCAAATTGGCTCACAGGATCAATTCGCTCCTTGTAAGCTAAATATCACCGTTGCCATTGGCGGTACAGTAACGTTTATTTGATGAGGCTGTCCTTGCCATGCTGATGCAATGCTTTGTACTGCCTCAGTATTACCTTGGCCTGAGCCTGAATAAATTTCCATATCGGTATTGATTAATTCTTTATAATGTCCGGCCTCAGGTACACCAACGGCAAAATTATGTTGAGCTTGAGTGCTGAAATTACAAAGTACAACAACTGGTGCTGCGGTGTTATCGCCAAAGCGAATAAAGCTGTAAATAGACTGCTGTGCGTTTTCATGGTCAAGCCAAGTAAACCCTTCTTGCTGGCAGTCTTTTTGATATAACGCAGGTGTCGTGGTGTAGACCTTATTTAAGTCTTTCACTAAGCGTTGTACACCGCTATGCCAGTGGATATCGAGTTGATGCCAGTCGAGAGATTGGTCGTGATCCCATTCTTTACCTTGGGCAAATTCACAACCCATAAAGAGTAACTTTTTACCCGGGTGCGCCCACATAAATCCATAATAAGCACGTAAGTTGGCAAACTGCTGCCAAGCGTCGCCCGGCATACGAGCGATAAGAGAGCCTTTACCATGAACAACTTCATCATGACTTAGCGGCAAGACAAAGTTTTCATCAAAGGCGTAAACTAAGCCGAAACTTAATTCATTATGGTGATGCTGACGATGAATAGGATCACGTTTCATGTATTCTAGACTGTCGTTCATCCAGCCCATATTCCACTTATAACCAAAGCCTAAACCACCATTGTCGGTAGGGCGTGAAACCCCCGGCCATGAGGTTGATTCTTCTGCGACAGAAAAAGTGCCAGGGTAGAGCGAGTAGAGCTCTTCATTAAAGCGTTGTAGAAATTCAACCGCTTCTAAATTCTCTCGACCACCGTCTTTATTTGGGATCCATTCACCTTCTTTACGGCTGTAATCTAAATACAACATTGAAGCGACTGCATCAACGCGAATACCATCAACATGAAAAGTATCAAGCCAATGTAAGGCACTGGCGCGTAAGAGGTTTGCCACTTCAACACGGCCATAGTTGTAAATTAGCGTATTCCAGTCAGGGTGGTAACCTTGACGAGGGTCAGCATGTTCATATAAATGGCTGCCATCAAATTGGGCAAGGCCATGCGGATCACTTGGAAAATGGCCGGGTACCCAGTCAATTAGCAAACCTAAGTTCGCTTGGTGACATTGGTCAACAAAGTATTGAAAGTCTTCTCGACTGCCAAAACGTGAACTGGGTGAAAATAAACCTACCGGTTGATACCCCCAAGAACCATCAAATGGAAACTCGCTTACTGGCATTAATTGAATATGAGTAAAGCCCATTTCTAAGGTATAGGGAATAAGCTTATCGGCAATGGTGCGATAGTTTAAATACTGGTTGTTTTCATCTCGTTGCCATGAGCCTAAGTGTACTTCATAGATAGAAATTGCGGCGTTACGTGCGTTACGCTGTGCACGCTCGTTTAGCCATTGTTGATCTTGCCATGGGTAGTCTTTTTCATTGGCGACAATAGATGCTGTATCAGGTCGATATTGCGCTTGAATGCCAAAGGGGTCAGCTTTTGCGGGCTGTGAATTCCCGTCATGGTCTTTTATTTCAAATTTGTATAAGGCGCCCGCTGCAATGCTTGGAATAAATAGCGTCCAATAACCGCTATTTTCGCCGTGATGAGTGGCGTTGGCCATTGGATGACAACGTCCATCCCACTGATTAAAGTCGCCAATTACGCTAACATGGCTAGCGTTTGGTGCCCAAATAGCAAAGCTACAACCAGCAACTTCTCGACCAACATCCGTGTTTAATGTTATTAGGTGTGCGCCAAGTTTTTTATAAGCGCTTTGATGATTACCTTCACGTAATAAATGTAAGTCGAGCTCGCCTAGTACGTGAGTCGATGAAAACGCAAAAGCGTCATCACAGATAACGCTTTGTTCTTCGCCGCTTATATTACGGGTAATTTTCAGCTGATAATCAAAAGCTTTCTTTCTTCTTAGCTTGAGTGAGAACAAACCTTCATTGTTAAGTCGTTTAAGCTTACCAAGCGATTTTTGCGTCTTATTATCTAGTATTTCAATGACAGGATCAGTGTTGCAATCAGTAGAATTTTTGCTAATTAAATGAGGCATGAAAACTGTGATCACCAAATAGCCTTTTTCAGACTCTGGGTGTAAGCCCAAAATCTGATGTGGGTTAGGGTGACTAGCGCTTAATAGGCTAGAAATATCACCGTTTGTTATTGCCATGGTTTGTCCTTTATATGCTCTTTATTCATTCTTGATTGCAATAACACCTACAACCATTGTGAGGTGTTATTTATCGATTAAGCCGCTGCTTTAAACGCTAGGCGTTAGATTCCAAATGTTTTGCACGTAATCTTCAATTGAGCGGTCAGAGTTAAACTTACCCATTAGCGCGGTATTTAAAATCGCCATTTTTGCCCATTGCTGCTGATTTTTATAAGCGCTGTCTAATGCTTGGTGCGCATTAGCATAGGTTTGAAAGTCAGCTAAAACTTTGTAAGGGTCGCCGCCTTCTAGAAAACAGCGTTTAACTGCTGATAACTCACCTGGATTACCTGGCGTAAAGTAGTCAGTGTCTAACCAATCTAAACAAGCACGAATTTCGGCATTATTTTCGTAATACTCAGCCGAGTTATAGCCTTGTGCGTCTAGTGCTTTAACTTCATCAACCGTTAAACCGAAAATAAAGATATTGTCGTCGCCAACTTCCTCAGCAATTTCAATATTAGCGCCATCAAGTGTGCCAATAGTTACTGCACCGTTAAGCGCTAGTTTCATATTGCCAGTACCAGAAGCTTCTTTACCTGCGGTTGATATTTGCTCGGAAACATCAGCTGCTGGAATGATTTTTTCGGCTAAACTGACGCGGTAATTTGGTAAAAACACCACTTTCAACTTGTCTTGAATGCGAACATCGTTATTAATTTTTTCCGCAATTTTATTGGTTGCGTAAATAATCTCTTTTGCTAGTTCGTAACCTGGTGCGGCTTTAGCACCAAAGATAAACACGCGAGGTTGCATATCTAATTCTGGATTCGCTAATAATCGGCGGTATAACGCGATGATATGTAACAAGTTTAAATGTTGGCGTTTGTATTCATGTAAACGCTTAATTTGTACATCAAAAATAGCGTCAGGGCTTACGGTAACACCGGTTAGTGTTTTAATTTCTTTAGTTAAGGCAATTTTGTTTTGATGCTTTATTGCCATAAACTTTTTCTGGAATGTTGCGTCATCAGCAAACTTTGCTAATTCGCTTAAGCTGTTAAGGTCTTTCGCCCAGTCACCGTCGATAGTTTTATCGAGTAATTCAGCTAACAATGGGTTACAAGCTTTTAACCAACGACGTGGCGTAATACCGTTAGTCACGTTAGTTAATTTTGTTGGCCATAATTGATTAAATTCAGGGAATAAATCTTGTTTCACTAAATCAGAGTGAATTTGTGCCACGCCGTTAACTTTATGTGAAGTAACAACACAAAGGTGCGCCATGCGTACTTTGCGTTCATGACCCTCTTCAATCAGTGATAAGCGCGCACGCATTTCATTATTGTTTGGCCAAAGTGCATCAACATCGTTATTTAAAAACGCTTCGTTGATACGGTATAAAATCGTTAAATGGCGCGGTAATACACGTTCAAATAATGCTATTGACCACTTTTCAAGGGCTTCAGGCAATAATGTGTGGTTAGTGTAAGCAAAAACTTTCTGACAAATGCCCCAAGCGTTGTCCCAATCAATATTGTGGTTATCGATTAAGGTGCGCATCAATTCAAGTATGGCGATAGTTGGATGGGTATCGTTTAATTGAATAGCGACCTTTTCACAAAATGTTGCCCAGTTTTTACTATCGCTAATTAAGCCGTATTGGTTTTCAAAACGGGCGATAATGTCTTGTACCGAACAGGCACAGAAGAAGTACTGTTGAACAAAGCGTAATTCTTTACCGGCGTCGTGTTCGTCATTTGGGTAAAGCACTTTAGAAACCGTTTCAGCGGCAACTTGCTGTTGGTGAGCATTTAAATAATCACCATGGTTAAATAGGTCCCAGGCAAATGCGCTATCAGCTCGACATTCCCATAAACGTAATGCATTTACCGTTTGAGAGTTGTAACCAACAATTGGCACATCCCAAGGAACACCTTTGAGCATTTTACCTGCATGCCAAACCGATGCGGTGGTACCGTCAGCTTGGGCAATTTCTTCAACATGACCATAAAGCGGAATAGTTTGGCTTGATTCAAGACGACAAACTTCCCACGGGCTACCAAATTCACGCCACATGTCAGGGGTTTCAATTTGGTGACCATCAACAAAACTCTGTTTGAATAAACCGTGTTGATAATGCACGCCGTAACCCATAGCGTTGTAATCTAAGGTTGCTAATGAATCTAAAAAACACGCTGCTAAACGGCCTAAACCGCCGTTACCAAGGGCCAGATCAGCCCCTTCTTCACATAGGTCAGCTAACTCAAAGCCCATATTTTGTAGCGCTTTTTCTGTATTGGTATATAAACCTAAGTTATGTAGATTGTTCGATAGCAAACGGCCCATTAAATATTCGAGTGATAAATAGTTAACTGACTTTGCTTCATTTTGATTTTGACGGGCTTTAGTGCTCTGTAATTTTTCAACGATAATGTCGTTAAGCGCGAGTGACGTTGCACGCCAATAAGCGGGTTTTTGATTAGCACTGCTTTGCTCACCCATGGTGAACTGTAAATGGTGTTCGATACGTTGGCTAATGTCTGCCACAGTGATTGATTGTTTATTGCTTTTTACTGCAGGCTTTTTAGTTGACGCTTTTGTTTTGGAAACCATATAACTACAAACTCTTCTTTCGGACATAATTATGTCGGTAAATTAATGTCGGTAAATTAATCTCGATAAATTTTCACCGCTGCGATTTGGCAACAAGATGAAAATACGGCATGTCTAGTATTAGTCCCTTAATGCGACAACATGTAATTGATGGAGCGACAATCAAGTTATAATTTTATTTTTTAAAGTTACGATCTGACAATAAATTAGTTAGTGGCAACTTAACGCTCAATATATTTATTCATTTAATCTGTAATTTAACTGATGAATTAATTATGCCGATGTCTGACGGTAGAGCAATGAACTACATACGTATGCACAGCAGATATTTTTGATATTGCGCATGCATACGTATGTATTTTTTATCTATTACTGAAGTAAACTTCTCGATTGTCGGTCTATCCTTATCGTGTGCTTATATAAACGATTTATAGAAAATTAGTGTTAGCAACCTTCAGGTAAAATTGAGGCGTAAGTAATGATATTCGCGACATGGCATCACTAATTAAATTATGTACTTAGCCAAAGTGCTCGGTTAAGATGAGTTAATAATTTTCACTTGTAGGTAAATTGTGAAATCAAAACAAACATCATTTGATATTGCTTATCGTGCTGGCGTTTCTCAATCGACAGTATCTCGAGCATTACGTAATAGCCCTTTAGTTAATGAAGAAACACGTCGTCGTGTACAAGAAATTGCGGCAGAGCTGAACTATAAAGTAGATAAAAATGCCAGCAGTTTGCGTACTCAGCAAAGTGGTACGATTGCGCTGTTATTGTTTGAAGACCCAACTAATGACGATTCATTAATTAACCCTTTCTTTTTGTCGATGCTAGGCAGCATTACTCGTGCTAGTGCGAAAAAAGGTTATGACTTATTAGTTTCTTTTCAACAAATGAGTAATGACTGGCACGCTGATTTTGAAGATACCCGTAAAGCTGATGGCATTATTTTATTAGGCTACGGTGATTACACTGACTACGAAGAAAAACTGGTAAAATTGATTGAGCAAGAAACCCATTTTGTTCGTTGGGGCGCTGATGTTAAAGGTTTATCGGTAGTTTCTGTTGGTTGTGATAATTTTCATGGTGGTTATCAAGTCACTGAGCATGTAATAAAACAAAACCGCAAAAACTTTGCTTTTTTGGGTGGTGTTACTACTGGCTCGCCTGAATTTTTAGACAGATATAAAGGCCATTGTCAGGCGCTTAAAGATAATAACCTTAATGTTGATAGCAACTTGCAAATTGATGCAGTGTCAACTGATGAGTCAGGTTACCTTGCCGCTAAAAAGCTACTTGAAAATGGCGTGGCCTTTGACGCTATTTGTGCGGCAAGTGATTTAATTGCTATTGGCGCAATGCGAGCAGTGCAAGAGGCGGGTTATAATATTCCTAATGATATTGCTGTTGTTGGTTTTGATGATATTGCAACGGCAAGCTTTACTTTTCCAGCAATGACGACCGCGAAACAAGATACTGTGTTAGCGGGGGAGTTATTAGTTGATAAATTACTGCAATTAGTAAGTGGTGAAGAGGCACAAACGCAACTTATGCCAACCACTTTAGTTGTGCGTAAGTCTTGCGGTAGTTAATTTAAGTTAAACCAAACCAATGGTCATTGAATTAGGCTTTACAAGGTGTAAAGTCTTTTACTGCGCCGTTATCACATTTCACACAATTAAGTTGTTGTCCTAATTTTTCCATTCTTGTTATTTTATTTATTACCCAAGGGCGATTAATGAACGGCGGTTGGTGGCGAACATGTTGATTGTGACCACAGTGTAATTTCGCAACCCAGTGATTTTCTTCATCAGTTTCAAAACCGATAATTTCTTGTAGCATAATGGATGATTTCTTGATTAATATTGGGGAGGTAATACCAAGATCACAAACTTAATGAAATTGGTATAAGGTTTTAATTTACCGCACTTGGTTGCCAGTGCATTCCCTCACATTCTGGACGGCTTAGAACAAATCCAAACTTTTTATAAAGTTCGGGCACATCAGCAAGCAAGGTAATGTAAGCACCTTCTGGCGCGTTCTTATTCAAATATTCCATAATGTTTTGCATGATGATGCTACCTAAGCCTTGACCTTGATATTGTGGGTCAACTGCTACATCAACGATTTCAAAATTAAGCGCACCATCACCGACAACTCTGCCCATGCCAACGGTATCATTGTCGATAATGAGATGTACACCAAATAAACTGTTAGGTAAGGCTTTGGTCGCTGCTGCCGCAGGGCGAGGAGTTAAGCCGGAAATCACTCTTAAACGTAAAAAGTCATCTACTGCTGCAACTTCTTTAATAACTGTTATTTTCATGATTCCCTTCTTCTACGGCTAATTCTTATTAATGTTATCAAATATTAAAAACGATAACTTACTTCGGCGCTAATACCATTAATGGTAATGTTACTGCCTAGGTTTACGACATCATAGCCTATTTTTAGGCCTATCCCCATATCATACTGATGCTTCCAGCCAGCAGAAAAACCAAAGTCTGAGCCATCGTCGCTAAAAATCGTTTCATTATCATCAATGATGTCATAGTCGTATTGCAGTGCATTAATTTGTACGTAAAAACTATTACGTTTAGAAAGAGGGTATTGGGCCTTCGCGCTAAGCATGAAAGCGTTATAGTCGAGTTCTGAATCGGTAAAAATATCCACAAGGCTAGTAAATGATTTACTATCGCCATTTAAATAACCAGCACCGACAGCGAAATATTCATTGATATTGTATTGATATGACAAGGTGTAATGCGCCGTGGTAACGTCATTTAATTCACGAGTATTGTCGTTGTTTTCAGTATCGATAGCGCTAAAATCGACTTGAATACCAACAACATGAGGAGATTCTTGTGCATAAATTGTTGTTGAAGTAAGAGAGCAAACGGAAAGGGTAAGTAAGCCAACGTTGACAAAACGGTTCATAATATTTCCTTATATTTAAAAGTTAGCGGGATGTTAACTTATGGCAATATGAAATACTATGATGTTTTGTCATGCAGTGTATTTATCAGGTGTTTTTTAACGGGCGAGTATCATGCTTAGGCAGGTCACAAGTTTCTTCATACCAAGGTGCTCTTGACTGCCAAAATATGCTTCGCTGAGGTTTTATGGATAGTTCATCGTCTAATGTACCTGCAGGTACGACTATATTGGCACCACCTTGTGTTGCCCATGGCAGAGATGAACCACAATTTTTACAAAAACTTGTTGCAAAGTACTTTGCATCAGGTTGTTCAAAGCGGCCAACAAGTTCTTCGCCAGTAAGCCATTTGAACTGAGTAGGAGGTACAAAAAAGTTAGCGGCATGGGCGCTGCCGGTAAATTTTCGACAACGTGAGCAGTGACAATATTGAAAAGTTCTAATTGGCTCATTTATTTCATAGCTAACCTGACCACACAAACAGCTGCCTTTCATGTTTTATCCTTTTAATTGCTCATCATTCATTTTTAAGGGGAATGGTTACTTTAGCATTCGTCAGTTTCTAGGCCAACTTCTGCAGCGCGACCATCTTCATGGTTAAGATAGTAAACACCACATTGATCATTAAAACTATAGCCACGAGGGTAAACTTTGCCTATACGTCCGGGAGACGTTGTTGCAACACCGCTTGGTATGCTAGTTTGATTACCTCTGCCACACCAATCCACGTCACATATGGCTGATGAGCTAGAAAAGTTCACTGTATCTAAACCAACAATATAGCGAAATCCGCCTAGCCAGTTTCCAATTGGGTAGCCCGAATGCAGCGCAATGTTAACGCCACCTACACTTAATGTACTTGCTCCTACAGTTTGGTTTTCAACAATAGCTTTTGTATAAATCATTCCAGTACCACTTTTCATGGCACCTTGCATACCTTCAAGTGTTGCTATTCTTGCCTCTTTTTGTAGATCAATATATTTTGGTACAGCGACTGCGGCAAGAATGCCAAGTATGACAATAACAACAACGAGTTCAATTAACGTAAAACCTGTTTGATTTTTCATTTTAAGTCCTTTTAAATTATTTTGCCCACTTCTCTGGCTTGCAAGCCTTTGCTTTTTAGAAGCGCTTTATTGAATATAATTCATTTTTCTAAAATAGCACATTACAACTATTTTATTTTAAAATTGTGAACTGGAATTACCTTAGGAAAACTGATAAAAAACACTGTTTTTTGTATTTGCTTTAGATGACTTCATGCCTTGTTATTTGTATTTAAATAAGTACTTTTATTGGCGTGTTTGACCCTGTAGTGCATGTGAGTTATCGGCATAATCTATTTTAATTATTACGGTTTATTGCCTTGGTGTTTGCTTTTACGGGTAACAAGAAGCTACCCGTAAAATTAGTCAGCTATAACGTTATTCTATTCATACTCTGAAGAATATGTTTCTGAATAGGTATGAGAGTAAAGTTCAAAAAGATTGCCAAAAGGGTCTTCTAAATAAACCATTTTGTACGGTTTATTATCATCTTCTGGGTGATATCTCATGGTATCCATTCTAGCTTTTCCACCGTATTGTTTAACTTTTTCAATAACGCCATCGAAATCGTCTGTTTCTAAGCAATAGTGGAAAATACCAATTTTAGTAAAATCTACATTGTGCTTTTCTTCTCTTTCTTTCATTTCAAATAATTCAAATCCAATACCGTCTGAAGTCACTAAATGTGCAATATTAAAGCCTTTAAAGCCTTCGCCAAATACAGCGATACACATAGCGCCGATAGCTGTTTCCTTTTCTTCAACAACTTTAGAATTGCCCATGACAACTTCAAGACCTAAGGCTTTCGTATAAAACTCAACCGCTTTATCCATTTCGCCAACCATTATTCCTACATGACTCATCTTCATATTGTTCTCACTTTTACATTATTAAATACTGATTTGTTTTGCTGTGGAAAGTATAGGGGGGTATAGTTAATTAATAAAGTTATCATAAATTATGATTTTAATAATTTATTGTAATAATAATTTAAGTTTGAAGGTTTATATGTAGATATAAAATCTAATTGGTATTGCCAGAAGTAATAGGGCGCTTTACGGAATATATGGAAAATTTCTAACAGAACTGTACTAAGTTAATAGTGGAATGATAACGATGATATACTTTGTCATGCACTTAATTTACCAATAAAAAAGCCTACGCTATGTAGGCTTTTAATCGTTTAACTTAGTTTTTTGTTTACTTTAAATTCAGTAAACATTAAGCCTTAACAGCGTTCGTAGTGTCTTCAAGTGCGCTATCGTCGTCAGTTTCACTGTCTTTAACAAAGTACACTGATAACGAGCCTAAAATCATCGAAACGCCTGCAAGCATGATTATGTATATTGCTTGGTTGTTGAAAATGCTACTTAATATCCAGCCAGAAAATATGCCTGAAACTATTTGTGGTGCGGCAATGGTGAAGTTAAATATGCCCATGTAAACACCCGTTTTACTGGCAGGTAATGAGCCCGCTAAAATAGCATACGGTAATGACAATATAGCTGCCCACGCGATACCAATACCTATCATTGGAATAAATAAGTCAACAGCGCCTTGTGGTACTTCAATCGTGGCAATTAATAAATTAACCATGGTCGGCTCTGAATTAGTAATAAAGTAAAAGCTTAAATAGCCAACGCCACCGGCTAATAAAGATAATGAATATATCAACTTACGACCAAACTTATTGGCAAGTTTAGTTAAAAAGATAGAGAAAATAGCAGCAAAGAAAGAATAACCCGCAAATAAAATACCAACCCAATCACCAGCAGCACCTTTAGCCGCTGCTATATGTTCAGGGATACCACCGGCGCTTTCAATGAAAGCAGGATCAAACCATTTAGCTTCAACTCCCCAAACATTTTGAGCAATGGCAGGCATGGTATAAACCCACATGATAAATAATGTAAACCATGAGAAAAATTGCACTACGGCAAGTCTTTTCATGGCATCAGGCATGGTAGTAAATAGTCGCCAAAAAGCAGATAACTTTTCAGCAATTGTTGTAACTTGTGCTTGTTCTTTAGCTACCGCTTCAGCGTCCATTCCTTTGTAAGCATAATATTCTTCAGGCGGATGCTCTTTCGTTCTAAAGACAGTCCAAAGTACACATATCATTAAAACAGAGGCGCCAATATAAAATGCCCAAGTAACAGACGGTGCTACTTGACCGGCTTTCGCTGTGTTTTCAAGACCAATAACATTAGTAAGAACAAAAGGTAAAATAGAACCAATAACAGCACCTATGTTAATCAAAAGAGCTTGTAATGAATAACCGATGTTACGTTGATTGGAAGGCACCATGTCAGAAACAATTGCGCGAAACGGTTGAAAAGCTACGTTAAAGGCCGCATCCATTAATGCCAGCATTAAGGCACCAAATAACATTGGTGAAATTAATTCAACAAATAATGGCGCATTAGGCATTAATGACATGCCAAACGCTGCTGCCACTGCACCAGCTAGAATATAAGGGCTACGTCGTCCTAAGCGATTCCAAGTGCGGTCAGAAGCAGAGCCAACTAATGGTTGAATAATTAACCCCATGATTGGTGCAACGAGCCAAAAAAGAGAGAGGGAATGAAGATCTGCCCCTAAATCAGAAAGAATCCTACTAACGTTAGCGTTTTGTAATGCAAAACCAAATTGCACCCCCAAAAAGCCAAAACTTAATGTCCAAATTTGCCAGAAACTCAGCTGTGGTTTTGTGGTCATAAATAAACTCTTATTGTTTTCATATCGAAGTAAACTGTTGCATTGAGCTAAATTTATCTCAATTGCGCCGAATCATTATTGATCTAATTAGCTAGCATCTTAGCAATAGTCATCAGCATACAACATTAACTGCATACGTATTCACCCTAGAGTAAAGGTAAAGATTGATATAAAGCTTGAATTAAAATTTGACGAAACGTAGCGTGACTTACCTAGCGCGACTTACTTCGTGCGAATTGTTTAAGCAGATTCATTCATATAACGTTCACGCCACTGCTGTTCATCAATAGCGTCACTTTCATTATCAAGTCGTTCAATAAATGTGATGCCATCAAGGTGATCAAGTTCATGCTGAAAAATACGAGCAGGAAAGCCGGTTAAGGTTTTATTATGCTTAGTGCCTGTGTCATCAAGGTAGCTGACTTTAATATTGGTGTAGCGAGGAATAAGTGCTCGTTTACCTTTAACGCTTAAACAACCTTCCCAACCTAACTCTTGCTGTGCGCTAGTTTGATGTATTTCGGGGTTGATAATAACGCTAATAGGTAATAAAGGTGCGTCAGGGTAGCGCTCACTCGGCGCTGAGCACATTAGAAATAGGCGTAAACTTTCACCGACCTGAGGCGCAGCAATACCAACGCCATTTGCCTCAGCCACGGTTTGTTTTAAATCGGCAATAAGTTGTTTAACTTTTTCTGAATCTATATCAGTAACCGCGTCTGCTACTTGTGCTAAAACCGGTTCACCGCGTTGTAATATAGTTAAATTATTTCTGCTATCACTCATTATTAGGTTTCTTTTTCAAGGCTGCTTTCTAGGTTGTCGATATTTTCAATAGCTTGTTTTGCATCATTGCGCTCTTTTTTAAAGTAAAACCAACTAACAACAAACAAAATGATAATAAAAGGTAAGCTGGTTAATACCACAACATGCCAACCGGCTTTAAATAATATCCACCCAGCCATTAACGATGCCGTTGCTTGAAAACCAAAAATAATGAAGTCATTAATCGCCTGAACTTTATGACGCTCACTTGCTCGGTAGCTTTGTGGCAGTAAAGAAGTGCCGGTAAGGAAAAGAAAATTCCAACCAATGCCCAGTAAAATTAGCGCCCACCAATAATGCATAACTTGCTCGCCTGATAAAGCTACCACAGTCACTAGTGCATAAATTATAGTGCCAGCGAGCATTAAGTTTTTCAAACCAATACGTTTTACTAATAACGCGGTGAATAATGAAGGGATAAACATGGCGGCGATATGGCTTTGAATGACCCATTTTGTGTCATTTAAACTATGCCCATGCAAGTGGTGCATACTCAAGGGTGTTGCCGTCATTAAATAGCTCATCAGCGCAAAACCTATGGCGGCAGATAATATCGCGATAACAAAAATAGGTTGTTTGATTATTTCGCTCAATGGTCGAACGTCGCCCTGGCTTTCACTTTGTTGAATTTCTGGGTTTTTAAATTTCAACATTAACACCATGGCGACAACGAATAAGCCGGCTAAAAATAAAAACGAGCCTGCATAACCGTGTGGAGAGCTTAACCAGTCTTTAGCGGTTACCGCAATTTCAGGTCCTAAAAACGCGGAAAAAATACCACTTAACATCAATATTGATAAAACCGTCGGTACGTCTTTACTGTTTGATATGCTTTCAATAGCGGCAAAGCGTAACTGTTGAATAAAAGCCGTGCTTGCGCCAAACAATAAACTTGCTAGCACAAATAATTCGAAGCTGGCATTTAACGCCGCCACCATTGCCAACAAAGTGCCAAATAAACCTATGCTAAAACCTGTATAAGTGGCAAAACGTCGACCTTTCTTTTTTGCCAATAATGCCGCAGGGATGGCTGCACTTGCCACGCCTAGAATCATTACCGTTACGGGTAGGGTGACTAAAGCTGGATCTGCATTCATGCTGGTGGCGAGTATGCCACCAATAAAAACAATCACTGGGGATGCCGCCATCACTAACGGTTGCACGAGAAACAATAGCCAGACATTTTTTGGCAGCGTAAATACACGCTGTAAACTAAGGAAAGTGATGAACAATACCGCTAGCGTTATAAGAATGTTAGATAGCATTAACTGCCCTTAATTTGAAAGTTTTGAGAGAACATTGTTGTCACTTTTATATCTTGAAAACTATCATACTGAAATTTTCGATGATTAGGTGAAATTACAGACCTGAATGAGACTAAAAATCTTTTTAATTAATGATTATAAATTTTTTAGTCGAGTGCTAAACTGCCAATCCTCAGTGTTTACCGTTTATTGATCGCAATTACTGCAGCAGTTTTAAAATACTTGTTGAGGTGTAACGGTTGGTTTAGTTTATTAAAATTTTAAAGAGTCGTAATGAAATTTAGTCCTTTAGTTCAAGAGCTTATTGATTCACTAAAATGTTTACCTGGTGTTGGCGCAAAATCAGCACAACGTATGGCATTTCATTTACTTGAAAGAAACCGTAAAGGCGGAAGTAAGCTTTCTCAAACCTTAGGGCAAGCAATGGAGCATATTGGCCATTGTCAGCAGTGTCGAAATTTTACCGAAGAAGCCCTCTGTGATATTTGCCAAAGCCCGAAACGAAAAATAGCCACACAGTTATGTATAGTTGAAACTCCGGCTGATGTTATTGCTATTGAGCAGACGGGAGAGTTTCAAGGACGTTATTTTGTTTTAATGGGACATTTATCACCGCTTGATGGTATTGGCCCAGACGATTTAGGCTTAGATGTACTAGAAAAGCAACTGGCGACAGGGCAATTTAGTGAAGTTATTTTAGCAACTAATCCCACCGTAGAAGGTGAAGCCACCGCGCACTTTATTGCTGAGCTTACTCAAGCCCATGAAGTTGAAATATCTCGTATTGCCCATGGCGTACCTGTTGGTGGTGAATTGGAGTATGTTGATGGCAATACCTTGTCGCACGCATTATCTGGCCGTAAAAATTACAACTTTTAAGTAAAACTTACCGTATAAATCTCTGTATCAGTCTCCGTATAACTCACTATGATAATCACCAGTCGATGGTTGTCATAGTCACTTCCTAGCTGCTCAATTTCTTAATTACTCGCTTTTATAGCGCTAGCTTTTTGTAATTCTACATACATGTTTACTCTGGCATGTAACTTGTAATCTATATATCTGAAATGAAGAAATGATTGGAAACTCAATACAATAAGCATATTAATAGCAATTTCTTTTAGATTTTTGCAAATTGATTCGCAATTTGCATGTCGATTCGCAAGTGGGAGAAGTGTATGTCTGAACTTGATAAAATAGATAGTTTTGCATCTGCTATGTTAGAGGCGGCTAGTATCGATGAATTACTGTGGACAATAGCAATAAACATTGGCGAAATTCTGCAGTTTGATGATTGTGTTATCTATCTAGAAGAAGACGGTGTTTTAAAACAAAAAGCTGCCTACGGTATTAAAAACGCTGAATATGGTGAATTATTTAATGAAATCACTATTGAATTTGGCAATGGTATTGTTGGCGCTGTTGCAAAATCTGGTGTGGCGGAAATTGTTCCTAATACTGCAGATGATGAACGTTATATTTGGGATGAGTTTTCTGGCAAATCTGAATTAACTGTACCTATTACTTACGAAGGAAGAACTATTGCGGTGATTGATACGGAATCGCCTTACGTAAATGGTTACAGTGAAAAAGATAAGCAGCGATTACAAGTGATTGCCAATATTGCTGCTCCTCGAATAGCGTCAGCCCAATACTGTCGTCGATTGCAAAAGGCTCAAATAGAGCTTAAAGAAAGTAATCTTCAATTACAGTTTACAATCAGTCAATTAAAACGAAATCAAGAGTCTTTAATTCACTCAGAAAAAATGGCTTCTGTCGGGCTAATGGTTGCAGGTATTGCGCATGAAATAAATAATCCACTAAGTTTTTCCTTGAGCAACTTAACAGTAATGAAAGATTACTATCAAAGTATTAAAAAAATGAACGAAGAAATACTGGCATTAGATGGGTTACCTGATGACGTGAAAAGCATCGTACAGTTGAATGATTATGACAATATTATTGCTGACATGAAGTGCATTGTTAATGAAACGACAGATGGCATGATCCGAATTAAAAATATTGTCGCAGACTTATGCGGTTATGTGCGCACGAAAGATACACAGAAAAAAGAATATGATCTAAATGATAGCGTTGGTGTTGCTGTAAATTTATTACGTGGCGAAATGAATGGTCACTGTCAGGTTGACTTAAACCTAGCCGCTATTCCTAGTCTTTATGGTAACGGTGGAAAAATTAATCAAGTGCTAATGAATATTCTTAATAATGCGATACAAGCTAGTCCAAATGGTGGAATGATAAAAGTTTCAACTTATGTTGATAGTGAAAATGCTAATATCGATATCAGTGACGAAGGTACTGGCATTATGGCAGACAATATTTGTGATATTTTTACGCCATTCTATACCACTAAACCTGTCGGAGAAGGGACGGGCTTAGGGCTTTTTATATGCTATAAAATAATTAAAGAAGAGCATGAAGGCGATATTAATGTGGTTTCGTCAAATAAAAATGGTACGACTTTCCGAGTCACTTTACCTTTACCTACTTGTCATCATGTTTCGCTTAAAGTTGGCTAACTTAAGGTTAGTTAAATTGCCTAGTGATAACATTTTATATCGTATGAATAGAGCGGTTATTTTAATTCTGTTTCAACGATTATTATTTCTGTATTGCCGCTATTAATAACATTGTGTGTAGTGGCAGGTAAAAACAAGGTTTGACCGTCTACAACGGTTAAGGTTTTACTTGCCTTACTATGGTCTTTAGGCACTAAAGTTAACGTACCGCCTTTGACAAAATAAACAACTCTATTGTCGAAAGCATGGTTATGCATACCTGATTCTGTACCGACAGGATAAGTAAGGCGAACTACTTGCACTTGTTTATTTTCAAGCACAATTTCTCGCTTTGGCATTGCTCTATTAGTTGTTTCTGTTTTTTCTAATACTGGCTGCGTTGCCATAGCGTTAAACGATATCAACGGCATACAGCATAGCGTAAAAGACAGTATTGAAATTATTCGTGAACATCTTTGTTGTCGTTTATTACTCATCTAACTTCCCTTTAGGTTACATCATCAAATTATTCTAGAAGTATTTGTACCCAATAAATAAGTTTGGGCTTTCTTTATGTTTTCCTCATAGCTTACCTTGAAGCTGGCTATCATGAAAGATGATTACTCGCGGCCAGCAATATTGCTGATAGAAGTAAATAAGTACGGCCAAACTTTAAGGCGCAATCATAATGTCGAGCATAGGAAAAAGCTTATTGGCGATAGTATGCTTTACTAACTACGCTTTATACAGACGGGGTTGACGACAATTTATGCTGTCTAAAGGGAAGGATGAGGAAATGAATATTCAGAATAACTCGCCAGAAGACAAAAATAATACCAGCCAAAATCAGTTAAAAAATGAACTTAAATGGCTAACGCGAATGCTACCGTTTATCACTAAGATCATTTTAGCGCTGATAATTTTCTTCTTTAGCGCAACCGTTTACCAACTATTTTCCCTCAATAATCGTGTAGACAACGCGCCACAATTAACCGTTGAGCAATCTTTATTGGAAAATGTTAGCGATAAGGATACTCATTATCAATGGAAAACGTTAATAGTGCTTGAGTCTCATGCACTACAGCAACGTTATCATCAAGCCAATGTGTTATTAATGGCGCGTATTTGGGTACGCTACTTAGGATTTGTCACCGGTATGATGCTAGCGATAATTGGTGCTATTTTTGTACTTGGAAAATTAAGAGAGTCGAATACTGAAATGGCAGTTGGCGGCTCTGTGCAAGTGCAAATAGTAACGCAATCGCCAGGCATAATTTTAGTACTTTTAGGCAGTACCATTATGCTAACAACAATATTAAACCATCCTAGAATTTCCGTTATGGACGCACCTATATATATTCCACAATCATTTAGTTTAACTAACACTGACTCTCGGCCTACGTCATTAGAAGAAATAGGTAACTTTGATGATAGTGATGAGCTAATGATGTTCCTAGAAAATAAGCAGAAAGAAGAGGATCAGAAAAAGGAAAAAGGAGAACAAAAATGAAACTGTTCACGGTAGCTCTTATAAGCTTATTTGCGTTATCACATTTTGCTGGCGCTTCCCAATTTGAAAAAGCACAACAACATTGGAAAAAGCAAGAATACAAAAGTGTCATTGATATTTTGCCACCATTACGTGATGAATTTTTTGGCAAACGCGTAGATGTTGATTATATGTTGGCAACGAGTATGTGCCGTTATAAAGATTATCATGTTGGCGGTAGAAATTATCTTAAACGTATATTACGGGTTTACCCACTTTCAAATAAAAACTATGACATTATTTTTAATGAACTAACGCAATGTCCGGTGCAGGGTAAGCCGAACCTTATTGCTTTTAACTCGGGCCGTGGCATGGCTGGCGTAAGCGGAAAGTCGTTTTACTTTTTAGGTGGGGCGAATCAGTCGATTGGTGGTAACCCATTGCAAGTGGAGCGCGCTATTGCACAAAGCGAAATTGACCAACGATTAGTTGCTATTTCAGAGAGTGAAATAGCGACAGAACGAGTAAAAAAACGTTTGAAAAAGCTAGGCTATAACGGAAAGGTTTTTGCTAGCGGTCGGTTTGTTGTTGGCAGCATCAGTAACCATACGCAAGGCGAACTGGAAAAAACAGTTTCACTATTAAACAGAGCGTTGAATTTCCTACAAACAAGTTACCAATTTCAACTTCCTGAACAATTTTTTACCATATACTTGGTACCAGACGGCTTAAAACTGAGAGCATTTGGTGATAAGTTACACGGGCTCAATGTTAACCGTTCTACTATCGGTTATTCGTTTCGCGATGATTTAAGCCTTGCTGCGGTTGTTAATGGTCCTTATGTTGGCACACTGAAACATGAATTGGCGCATTTATTAGTTCGAACTAATTTTGGTGACGTTCCACCTTGGTTGGATGAGGGGCTTGCCGCACTGTATGAAGTTTCAAGGCAAGAAGGCGATTACTTAAGGGGATTACCCAACTGGCGAGGCCAAGTGCTTGATCACTATTTTGAACAGTATCCGGTTGGCCTTGTAAGATTAATGACCATGGACTGGATAGACTTTGACGCCCGTAAAATAGCAAAAGAGCAACAAGCAGTGAATCACGCGCTAGCGAGATATTGGGTACTTTATTTGCAAGACAAAGATTTATTAACGGCGGTTTATAGCGCTTTTAAGAACGTTACCGTTGAGCAAATTACTGACAACTACCAAGCGGAAGTGAAAGGGTTGATCAAGCAAGCGACAGGGCAAAGTTTAATGCAACTAGAGCAAGACTTCTTTGCTTGGTTAGATCATGCTCAATTGCCAATAACCCGTGAACAAGTAATAGACATTCAAGAACGACTTACAAGTTTAGGTTATGACGTTGGCACTATTGACGGTTTGCATGGCTCACTTACAAGTAAAGCGATAAAAGAGTTTCAGCGCAGCAATAATATCGAGCCAGATGGCAGAATTGATGTCAGCTTGATCAATTTATTAATGAGCAAAACAGGAAAGCTATAATCGGCAATGGGTGGCTTGTCGTTTATAGTTTGCTTGCGAGTTGGTGATTACCCATTAAATTTGCTTTTGCATACTTAAGCAAGAGTATACCTATCCCAACAATAGCAGCGGTGACATAAAGCGCGGCGTTATAGTTATTAAATTGCTCAATTAACGCAACACAATATAATGGCGCGATTACTTGACCAACGCCGTAAGCAGCGGTAATTAATCCCATTATAAAGACCGGATTTTTACCCGCTAATTGGCCACCGAAATTCATAAATAAAGCCACTAGACCAATAAAAGTACCGCCGAATAATATACCGCTGATCAAATTCAATATAATGTTGCTAGAAAAGGTTGGAATTAAAATACCAATCACTTGTAGCGCCATGGCTAGCATCATAATATCGATACTGTTATAGCGATGTGCTAATCGCATCCAAATAATACAAGACGGAATACCTGCTAAACCCACTGCTAGCCAAGCATAGCCGCCATACCCAGCTAATCCTTCTAATGAATTAACAATGTCAGGTAAAAATGTTGCTTGTACCACCATACCAACCCCTTCAGTAAAATAGGCGAGGGCAAGAATAATCACTAATGGATTAAATAACGATTTATCGAAGGTATGTTTAAGCACTTTATTTGCTGGTTGTTTATCAAAGCTAAGAATATAAGCGGAATAACTGGCAAAAATTGTACCTGCTAAGGCGAGGACTACCCAAGCATGTTGCCAATAGTCACTGACACTAAATACTGCACGCATAATCAAGTCAGATACCAATATTGAAAAACCTAAGCCACTAAAATGAATGCCCATTGCTTTAGTCTTATTGGTGTTTTGTAATTTTGACATCACGATAGCAGAGCCAACTACCAATGCCATTGCTGCGCCAAAACCTGCTAACAATCGTGCTATTAGCCAAATAATATTGTTTTCAGTAAAGCCCAATACTAGTGAGGTGATAATACACAGCGCTAAGCCAAACCTGAAAAAACGTACCTTTGAATGGATATCTTTAATGAAAATTGAAAAAATTGAACCTGATAAATAACCAACATAATTGATGGATGCGAGTACGCCGGCAAAAGCGATACTTAAATAGTTATCTAACATGGCAGGTAGTAATGAAGTGAATGCAAAACGAGCGACACCTACGCCAACCACCAAAGCGAGAATGCCTGCTAATAAAATGGCAGCATTATTATTTCGGTCGAGTAACATGTTAAACCCCTGTATTCGTACTTTGATAAATACGTCGGTAGCGTAGCTTTTAGAGTGTAGCAATGTAAGGGCTGTAGTCGTTGAAAGCAAATCATTATTTGTGATGAAGAATATGCGAATAATAGATACAAATAAACGTTAACCGTGCTAAGAATAAAGCGAGCAATAGATTTAATCTGTGAATTTTTTAGGTTTTTGCTTGAAAAAGTTTTCGCTACCCCCACATGTTAACTATCGAGTGAGTATTGAATAATTAAATTTGATAACCACGACAAATAATCGTTTTAAACTAGTAAATGTAGGAAAAATTTCACATGTCAGAAACAGGCCAAAAAGAAAATCATCAGTTTGCAACTGATAACGCTAAGCTATTAAAATTAATGATCCACTCTCTTTACTCAAATAAAGAAATCTTCTTACGTGAGTTGGTATCAAACGCTGCCGATGCTGCTGACAAATTACGCTTTAAAGCGCTTTCAGATGACAATTTATATGAAGGTGATGGTGATTTACGTGTTCGAGTAAGTTGTGATAAAGAAAACAATACGGTGACTATTTCTGATAACGGTATTGGTATGACTCATGACCAAATCGTTGATCACTTAGGTACTATTGCAAAATCAGGTACGTCTGAGTTTTTCTCACAGCTTTCTGGTGATGAAGCGTCTGATTCACAATTAATTGGCCAATTCGGTGTTGGCTTTTACTCAGCATTTATTGTTGCTGACTCAGTAACTGTGCGTTCACGCGGCGCTGGTGTTGATGCATCTGCAGGCGTTGAATGGTCAAGTGATGGTGAAGGTGAATTCACTACAACTGCAATTGAAAAAGCTAACCGTGGTACAGATATTATTCTTCACTTAAAAGAAGAAGAAAGCGAGTTTGCTGATGACTGGCGTTTAAAGTCAATTGTGACTAAATATTCAGATCACATTTCTGTTTCTGTTGAGATGTTAACACCAGAAGTTCCAGCCGTTGAAGCCGTTGCTGAAACAAAAGATGACGAAGGCAATGTCACTACGCCTGCTATTGAAGCGCGTGACGCAGTGCCTGCACTATGGGAACCAGTGAACAAAGCTACAGCGCTTTGGACACGTGAGAAATCAGAAGTTTCTGACGAAGAATATAAAGAATTTTATAAGCATGTATCACACGACTTTGGTGACCCACTATTATGGGAGCATAATAAGGTAGAAGGTAAAACTGAATATACTTCACTACTTTACGTTCCATCTAAAGCACCGTTTGATATGCATAACCGTGAAAAACAGCATGGTTTAAAACTGTTTGTGCAACGCGTATTCATTATGGATGACGCTGAGCAGTTTATGCCAAGCTACTTACGTTTTGTAAAAGGTTTATTAGATTCAAATGATTTACCATTAAACGTGTCGCGTGAAATTTTACAAGATAACAAAATTACTCAAGCAATCCGTAAAGGTTGTACGAAACGTGTATTGAAAATGCTTGATAAGTTAGGCAATAAAGATGCTGAGCAATATCAACTATTCTGGAACGAATTTGGTCAAGTACTAAAAGAAGGTCCAGCAGAAGACTCTGCCAATAAAGATGCTATTGCCAAATTAATGCGTTTTGCTTCAACGCATGAAGACAACAGCATGCAAAGTGCTTCTTTAGCGCAATACATTGAGCGCAAGAAAGAAGGCCAAGACAAAATTTACTACGTGGTTGCTGATAGTTTCGAAGCCGCTAAAAATAGCCCGCATTTAGAAGTGTTCCGCAAGAAAGGCATTGAAGTTTTATTAATGTCTGACCGTATTGATGAGTGGTTAGTTAGCCATTTAACTGAGTTTGATGGTAAGCAATTACAGTCTGTAACTCGTGGCGGTTTAGATCTTGGTGATATGGACGATGCAGAAACGAAAGAAGCACAAGAAAAACTTGAGCAAGAATTCGATTCAGTGGTTACTCGTATTAAAACAGCGCTTGATGGTAAAGCTAAAGACGTGAAACTTTCACAGCGTTTAACTGACTCACCAGCATGTATCGTTGCTGATGAACATGACATGAGCAGCCAAATGATGAAGTTAATGCAGTCTGTTGGCCAAGAAGTGCCAGACTCATTACCAATTTTTGAAATCAACGCTGAACATGATTTAATCAAACATGTTGCTGACGAACAAGACGATGCACAGTTCAAACAATGGGCTGAAGTATTATTTGAACAAGCAATGTTAGCAGAGCGTGGCAGCTTGAAAGACCCAGCAACTTTTGTTACACGTTTGAACAAATTAATGTTGAGCCTAACTAAATAGTGACTTAGGTCATATTGTCGTTAGACTTTAGTCAAAAAAAGGAGCTTTTTAGCTCCTTTTTTGTTTTTTTGCACAGCTAGCTACTTGTTTGAATCCCTTTGAATATGTATAGTGACAGCCTTTATGCAAAACCAATTCATTAATTAAATAGGGTTATACTAAATGCGCATTATTTTATTAGGTGCACCGGGTGCAGGCAAGGGTACTCAGGCACAATTCTTAATGGCTAAATTTGGCATTCCACAAATATCTACAGGTGACATGCTACGTGCTGCTATTAAAGCAGGAACTGAACTTGGTAAAAAAGCCAAAGAAGTAATGGACGCAGGCCAACTCGTTTCTGATGAATTAATTATTGGTTTGGTTAAAGAACGCATAGCGCAAGATGACTGTAAAGCAGGCTTCTTACTTGACGGTTTCCCTCGTACAATTCCACAAGCTGATGCCATGAAAGAAAACGGCGTTTCAGTTGATCATGTTGTAGAGTTTGATGTACCAGATGAAGTGATTGTTGAACGTATGGCTGGACGTCGTGTTCATGCTGGCTCTGGTCGTGTTTACCACCTAGTTTACAATCCACCAAAAGTGGAAGGTAAAGATGATGAAACGGGCGATGACTTATCAGTACGTCCAGATGATGAAGAAGCAACAGTACGCAAGCGTTTAGGTATTTACCACGAACAAACAAAACCGCTAGTTGAATATTACCAAGCAGAAGCAGGTACAGGCGCTTGTGCATATTTAACCATTGATGGTACTCAGCCAGTAGAACAAGTTAGCTCATTATTAAATGAGAAGTTAGCGTAAGTTAACAACAACTCCTACGGTTGAACATGAAAGCTCGCTTATGCGAGCTTTTTTTATGTTCAGGACGAACGGTATTCTGCGGTCACATGACCGTTCATCGCCATCCATGGCACCTCGGCATTAATGCATCCGTGCATGTCGATGTGAAAGAGCAGTTATGTTCAGGCCTTATTGCTATTACTTTCAACTACTTTAACTGATGTTTTTACTAGCTTTTAAACCACTGAACAATTCGGCCTAAGGTTTCATACCAAGCAATTGTGGTTTGCTGTAATGTTCCTGCGTGGGGCACGTAATATTGCCAAGTTATATTATTACCTTCTTTTACCCAAGGGCTTGCGGGCGCAGGAATAGCGTTTACCCCTTGCATTTCAAAATATTTCATCGCACGTGGCAAGTGATTGGCATTAGTGACAAGCACTACATTTTTATGACGAACTCTTGGTGCGATTAACTCTGCTTCTTCTTCAGTATCTTGTGGAAAGTTTTCAGTAATAATTTTATGTGCTGGTATGCCAAGTAATATTGCGGCTTGCTTAACTTTTTCAGCATTAGAGGTTTCATCGTCGCCAGCATAGCCAGAAGTAATTATTTGTGCCTCTGGGTGAATTTGATAAATACGTATAGCTTCGACTAATCGTTGTAATGAACATGTTTTTAATTGGCTTGTTGCGGGTAAGCTATGGACTGTTGTATGCGTGCATCCTAACACTACTATATAATCAACGGGTTTGATACTACGTGTAAATGCAGGGTATGTGTCCTCTAATGGAGCCATGAAAGAATCAGAAGTCGGTGATAATGAACTCAAAACTAAAATTATCGTAGCTGAAAATAGGGCGTAAAAGCTTAATCTAGAATGCTTGCGATAAAATAAAATAGCGATAAATAATAATATGATCACCACTGATAGTGGCATAAGCAATGAGCCAATGATTTTTTTTAGCAGAAACAAATCCATAAATAATCCAACAATATTGTAATTTTAAAAATAACCGTTAAATGATAGCAAGTTAACTACCTTGCTACACGCTAATTTACAGGGCAGGTGCTGACGCGAAAACCTTATTTTATTAGTGACAACTTAATGCAATTACTACTTTAAAATTTTTATTGAAAATAATCACTTTAGACATCTAAAAGTCTATTGACCTTAATAATTAAATGGGTTTTAATAACAGCGCAGTAAATTAGAACTTTTACTCAATATTTATATCAGTGGCAACTCTAAGTACTGATAAGAATAAATTGAATAAACCGACTTATTTTACTCACCAGAAGAGGTGCAATTGCCAGGTAGGTAACACGAGGATCCACATCCGTTGAAGGTTACTAAGGGGGACAATTGCCGAGAATGTTGATATGGGTGGCATATCACGTTCGGTCACTAGGGCTGAATCCCTAGGGCTGTCACCGCTAGAAAGCAAATCGCTTTTTAGATTTGGGTGGAGAGCTTCTGGCTGAAAAGTATCGCCTGAATAATCACGTTTCACAGCTATTATTCACTCTACGCTCAGTCATGCTCTTCCTGTTTTTTATTAGCTTAAATTACTCAATTTATTTTAATTAAATTGACTGTCAGTAAGCTATTAGGGAGAATTTTTATGTTAGTATCTCATCAAATAAGCTGTTGTGGCCAAATTACAGTCACAACCTTACCTGTATACATGCACCAAGCTAGTCTTGAGCATACATTCGTTCAATCTCAACTTCATGGAGAACTTGCATGTCAGTAGTGGTTAATCAAGCAAGCGCTAATGAAATTACTGTCGCAAAATTTGGCGGCACCAGTGTTGCCGACTTTCAAGCTATGCTTCGCTGCGCCGAGATTATTAAAAAAGATACTTGTAACCGTTTGGTGGTGGTATCTGCTAGTTCGGGTGTAACAAATAAACTCGTTAGACTTAGCCAAGAAAATGTTCCAGAGCAAGAACGTGCTGGTATTATCGCTGATATTGGTCGAATTCAGTTTGCTATTACGCAACACTTAGCCTGTCATCAAGCACTCGATACTGAAATAAACACACTTTTAGAAGCATTAGAAAATTACGCACAGCAACAAGCAAATCAATATTGCTTACAAAACAGCGATGAAATACTCAGCTTTGGTGAGCAAATGAGCTCGCGTATTTTTGCGCAAGTGCTACAAAGTGTTGACGTGAATGGCCATTATTTTGATGCTCGCCAAGTAATGAAAACCGATGATTTGTACGGTAAAGCGCAAGTTAATCTAGCGCAGTTAGCAAAGAATGCTCAAGAGTCACTATTACCGAAATTAACAGAGAAAGTTATTGTTACTCAAGGTTTTATTGGTAGTGATGAACAAGGTAATACCACTACATTAGGCCGAGGCGGCTCTGACTATAGTGCGGCATTGTTAGCTGAAGCTATTCAAGCCAGTAACTTAAGTATTTGGACAGATGTTGTTGGTATTTTTACGACCGATCCTCGTATTACTGACCAAGCGCGTTCAATTAATGAAATTAGCTTTGGTGAAGCGGCTGAAATGGCGACCTTTGGCGCGAAAATATTGCATCCTGCCACGCTTATACCTGCTATGCGACAAGATATTCCGGTGTTTGTTGGTTCGAGTAAAGAACCTAATGCCGGCGGCACTCGCATTCAACGCCAAGTTGACTCTAACCCAACATATCGTTCAATTGCCTTACGTCGTGAACAAACACTCGTTACCGTCAAAAGCCCTGAAATGTTACATGCTAGCGGTTTTTTGGCGAAGGTATTTACGGTATTAGCCAAACATCAATTAAGTGTTGATTTGATCACAACCAGTGAAATTAGTGTTGCTTTAACCTTTGATAATCCGTTGGGTTCAACACAAGCGTTATTAACAAAAGCGGTTGTTGAAGAGCTTGAACAACTTTGTGAAGTCAGTGTTGAGCATGGTTTGAGTTTAATTGCGGTCATCGGTAATAAAATTCACGGTACTAAAGGTGTTGGTAGCAGTATTTTTGATAAAGTGAATGATTTTAATATTCGCATGATTTGTCATGGTGCCAGTGACCATAACTTGTGTTTTTTAGTTCCTGAAGAAGATGCTAATCAAGTGGTAGAGCGTTTACACGATACTTTATTTACGCACTAAAACGTTTGAGTTATTCATTACCGTTATAAAAACACAAAAGGGACATTTACAGTCCCTTTTTTATGTACAGGATGTACGGTATAACGCGCTCACATGGATGTGAAAGAGCATATGATCAATATTTCTATATATTGCTCTATTAATTATACTTCGTAAGCTAAGGGATCTGTCGTATTATTATCAGCGAATGCTTCTAAGCGCTCTTGGCAAGCACCACATTTTCCACAAGCTTTTTCACGACCGTTATAACAAGTCCACGTATCATCGTAACTTAAGCCCATTTTCAAACCGTCAGTTAAAATGTCAGTTTTAGTTACGGTTAGGTACGGGCTAAATATTTCTACCGCTTCATAATTAGCAATTTTACACACGTCATTCATTTTCATAACAAATTCTGGACGACAATCAGGATAAATAGCATGATCGCCAGAATGTGCGCCGTAATACACTTGTGAAGCGTTAACTGACACAGCATAACCAACCGCTAGTGATAATAAAATCATATTACGATTTGGCACAACGGTCGATTTCATGCTTTCAGCTTCGTAATGACCTTCTGGTATTTCAATATCATCGGTTAATGATGAACCCGCAAGTAATTGGTTAATAGCCGAAATATCAATAACTTTATGAGCAACGCCAAGTTGTGTACAAACTTTGCTGGCACAGGCTATTTCTTTCACATGTTTCTGGCCATAATCGAAAGTTAAGGCATAAACTTCTTTACCGTCTTTTAGGGCGCGATTAAGCACAGTGAAAGAATCCATGCCACCGGAAAAAATTACCACAACTTTATTACTCATATTTATCTATCTCTTGGGGTATAATGAAAACTTGCGCATTCTACTCGAAATTATCTAAGCATTAAAGTAATGACCACACGTTATAAAATAAATGAATTGTTTGAAACTCTGCAAGGTGAGGGCTCTTTTACTGGCCAACCATCTATATTTCTTCGCTTACAAGGCTGTCCTGTCGGCTGCTCATGGTGTGATACCAAACATACTTGGGAAATTCACCCTGAACTTGAGATTAACACTCAGCAGCTATTAGACAAGTCTGAAGAAACTGAACAGTGGTCAAATTTATCACTCGACGATATAGCCAAAGTATTTACGCAGCAGGGCTTTAAAGCTAAACACATTGTTATTACGGGCGGCGAGCCTTGCATGGTTGATTTAACGGCGTTGTGTGAATATTTTGAAGCACAAGGTTATAGCTGTCAGGTTGAAACATCAGGCACTTTTGAAATTCGTGTATCTGATGATTGCTGGGTAACGGTTTCGCCAAAAGTTAATATGCGCGGTGGCTATGATATTTTAGCCAGTGCGATGAATCGTGCGAATGAAATTAAACATCCTGTTGGCACAGAGCAACATATTGATGACCTTAAAGCCTTACTTACAAGGTTTAAGGTAGAAAACAAACAAGTATACTTACAACCAATAAGTCAAAAACAGCGAGCGACAGAACTTGCCATTGCTACTTGTATTGAAAACAACTGGCGTTTGTCGGTACAAGTTCATAAATACATTGGTATTGAATAAACAATAAATTAGCTAGAAAACCACTTCAAGTAGTACACCTATCTTATTCATTAATAGGTGTACTAACATCTTTCATTTCTGCCTATCTAATTATGGTAACTGGCAAACCTCTTGTTCTTTCTGCTTGTAATAATCTGCTGTTAAACCAAGCAACTGTGGTACTGTTGCCGAAATGGCAATGGATGAAAATGTACCGACTAAAATTCCACAAAATAAAGCAATAGCAAAGCCGGTTAATGACTCACCTGCAAAAAAATAAATGGCTAATATTGTCGCCAATGTCGTTCCTGAGGTTATTAAAGTTCGCACTATGGTGGCTTTTATCGCTAAATTGATAATAGTTTCGATACTTTTTTCTTGATTCTTTTTCATAATTTCTCGTATTTTGTCGCCGACAATAATTGAGTCATTTAATGAATAGCCAATAATGGCAAGTAGGCTGGCAAGAATGGTTAAATCAAATGAAACGTCAAACCAAGCAAATAGCCCAAGTACAATAATAACATCATGAAAAAGAGCGATTACTGAGCCAGCGGCCAAACGCCATTCAAACCTAAATGATAGGTAGACTAGTATTATTATCACAGCCGTTAATAACGCCAAGCCACCTTGATTAATTAACTCTTCACCTACCTGACTACCGATATAAATAGCGTCTTGTGGGATAATGTTTAAGCCACTTTGCTCGGAGAATTCTGCTAACCATGCTTTGCCTTTTAAGCTGATGTCATTATCAACTTGTTGTACGCTCCAATGTGTACCATTTTCAGCAGAAGTCAGTTGAAAGGTATCGGGCAAATATGATGTTAACAATGTAGTCATTTTCTTTTGGCTAAGTGATTCTTGTGTCGAGAATTCTGTCAGGTAACCGCCGGTAAAATCTAAACCAAGATTAAGCCCGTGACTAATGAGTCCGAATAGTGAAAAGAATACAAGTACAGCAGCAAAATAGAAGCTAGTGATGCGCAACTTACTTAATGTTTGGCTTTGATTTAATAGGAAATTGTTCATAGTTTAACTCCAAGTAACTGTGACTTGTTTTCTCGAATAGATAAATTGATCAGTGCTTTTGAAACAAAAACGCCGGTAAACATACTGGTTAAAATGCCCAAGCATAAAATGATGGCAAAGCCTTTTACTGGACCATAGCCGATGGAATAGAGAATAATGCCGGTGATCATGGTGGTGATATTGGCATCTAAAATAGTTGAAAATGCACTTTTATAACCCAATTCAATGGCAGATATTACTTTGCGACCACGTTTTAATTCTTCTTTTATTCGCTCAAAAATAAGTACGTTGGTATCAACCGCCATACCAACAGTTAGCACTAAGCCTGCAATGCCAGGAAGTGTTAGTACCGCGCCAGGTAGTAATGACATTAATCCAAGTAAACTGACCAAATTTAATGCCAAGGCAATGTTAGCGATAACACCTAACGCTCGATACCAAAAAACCATAAATAACAAAGTAAAAGTAATACCTATGGTTAATGCTTTAATGCCGTTGTCTATATTGTCAACACCAAGTGTTGCTTCAATACTGCGTTGTTTTACTATAGTGACTGGCGCGGTTAATGAACCTGCACGGAGCAATAACGCGAGTTCTTGTGCATCTTGATGGCTCGACATATTGGTAATGCTAAATTGTGAACCTAAGTGTTGTTGAATAGTGGCAACATTAATTACCTTACTTTTCTTCACCATTTCATCTTGGGTGTTACGATAAAATTCGGAAAATACCGTAACCATTGGCTTGCCGACATTCCTTTTGGAGAATTGCGACATTTTTTTACCGCCAACGGCATCCAAGGTTAAGTTGACTAATGGCATACCCATTTCATCTTGGCCTGACCGAGCATTTTTAATATTGGCACCAGAAAATATCACCTGACTATTCATTTTAAGTTTACGACCATTTTGGTCACTCATTTGTATAATGCCTGCAGCTCTTGAATGCTCAGCCAATTGGTAAAAGTCTAATGATGCCGTCGCGCCAATAATTTTTTTCGCTGCTTCAGGATCATGTACACCGGGTAATTCAATACGAATTCTATTTTTACCTTGTTTTTGGGTAACTGCTTCCGTAATGCCTAATTCTTCAATACGTCCGCGCATGGTTTTAAGTGTTTGCTTCATGGTTTCTTGACGAAATTTGGTTTGTTCCTGCGAGCTAAAGCTCAAAGCAACTTTATTATCAGCTAGGTTTTTCTGAGTCAATTCTGGGTAGCTGTTACTAATTTTTGTTAATAACAGCTTGCTAGCTGATTGTTTAGCAGAAGAGAAATCAATGATGATTGAATGGTTATTGGCTTGAGATACTTTGCCAAGTCGGATGCGGTTATCTATCGCTATGGTTTTAACGTCTAAGGCGATGCTTTTCAATCTGTCAGAAAGGGCACGCTCGGTATCAACATCAAGTACAAATAGCACTCCGCCACTAAGATCTAAGCCGAGCTTTATCGGCTCGCCATTTAACGATTTTAGCCATGCGGGAGAGTCATTCTCTACTGAGCTTTCAACGGCATAACCATTAGCATATTCCTGTGTTAATAGTTTTTCTATCGCCTGTTTATCGGCTTTATTTTTTAAGATAATGGTTGAGCCGTTCGTTGATGTTTTAATTTCATCAACCATCAGGTTATTGCTGGTCAGTAAGGCATTAATATCTTGAGGAGCTATTGTTTCGCTTTGAGTGCTGTTGTTTATAAGCTGAACGTTCACCTTGTCAGAATATAAATTTGGCAGGGCGCTAATAACCATAAATAGTAAGATGAAAATAATGACAATATTTTGCCATTTCGCATTTGTTGTCTGCGTAGTTGTACGTGAATTCATTATAAAATCTCTACATAAAAACTTGTCGTAAGTTGCCTTGAATCATTGAAAAACTAATGACGATTATTCAAGGTAAAGGCCAATTAAAAAAGCGCGCATACGACAAGCAACCAATGGTTGAGTATTGGTATTTGAAAAAGGTAAATAAGTGATTTTTACAGTCGAAAAACTAAAAGGTTATGTTTTATTAAACTGCTTTTAGTGAATTAACTATGGTAGGTAGTGCGAGATGAATACAAAGAGTTGCCGTCTTTCCAGCCAGAAAGTCGAGATGAATTATTTTTATGGCTTAACTGTTCAAACCAAGGCGTTATTAAAGGTGGGTTGATTAAGTTTTTATACAAGCCAGCAGAAAGCTTAATTTTAAAGAATTCGACTACTAATACATAGTTTGGCGTGGTTTGTATTTCAGCATTGAATAAAGCCGGACTAATTCGGTTTAGTCTTGGAAGATTAAGTAAATCTTCGGGTTCATTGTCATCAAAAACTGAAGTAGGTTGCTGCTTTATTTGAGTGTTTGTAAGGTGAGTCGAATTTTCAACAGTTAAAACCTCAGAGATCGGCAAAGCACTAGCGGTGTGAGCTACTACTAAAACAAATAACATTACTGCTAATTGACGCCACATAAAAACAAACTCTTCTTTAAGATACATAATAATATATGGTTCTTTGTTTATGTTTCAATAGCGTTAACACCTTTTAATTAAAGTAAGCTAATTAAAAGGTGTTTAGCCATAAACGGTTTTGCTTAATGTCTGACTTGTTTATTTAATAGCAGAACCTACTACTATTAATAACCAAAGCCGTACTCGGCAGTTGAGTTAACTTATTAATTACTTGACGCCAATGTATGAATTTTTTTAACCAATGTAACTAATTGGTAAATAATTCTGCGCTAATTGTTTGAAAGTCAGCATATCGTTCACTTTATATTGTTTTGAAGCAAAAAATTCTGTTTAAAGGCAATATTTAAGTAGCACATTCTGTAGAGTTTGAATTAACATGCGCGAATATTTTTTATTGTAATTAACTTTGAATGGTTTTGAATACTATTTCATCTTATTTTTAGGGCAAGCACATGCTTTTTAATGGTTCTTTTATTACTGACTGTCCAATCCGTCAGAAGATTCGTGAATTTTATCGTATTGATGAGAATATAGCGGTAGATCATATTCTACCTTTAGCTGAAGTTAATGTTAGTGCCAGAAGTAGGGCTTGGGAAAGAGCTCGCAAAATGGTATTACAAATTCGCCTAGACCAAGCTGGTAATGGCGCAATAGATGCTTTATTAAAAGAATACTCGCTTTCAAGTGAAGAAGGTGTGGTATTAATGTGTTTGGCGGAAGCTTTACTTCGTGTACCTGATAAACATACGCAAGATGCGTTAATTCGTGACAAAATTTCTCAAGGTCAGTGGACTACGCATTTAGGCGGTAGTGATTCGTTATTTGTTAATGCTTCTTCGTGGGGGCTTTTGATCACTGGCTCTATGGTTGATTATGCTGATAATCGTAAGCAAGACAGCTTTGGATTATTAAAAAGAACCATCGGCCGTTTAGGTGAGCCTGTTATTCGTAAATCAATGAACTACGCCATGAAAATTATGGGTCAGCAGTTTGTGATGGGCGAAACCATTGTTGCAGCAACTGAACGAGCTGCGACTAAAGAACAACAAGGCTACGTGTATTCTTACGATATGCTTGGTGAAGGTGCTCGCACCATGGCCGATGCTGAACGTTATTTGAAGTCGTACCAAGATGCGATTGTCACTATTGGTAATGCAGCGGTAGCGTCGGGTAAAAACGATCCACGCAAAGTACCGGGTATTTCAGTAAAACTTTCTGCCATTCATCCACGTTACGAGTTTACTCATAAAGAACGTGTAATGGCTGAAGTTGTGCCAAAACTTAAAGCGCTTTGTTTACAAGCAAAACAATACAACATTGGCTTAACGGTTGATGCGGAAGAGTCTGAGCGTTTAGATATCTCGCTAGATGTTATTGAAGCGGTATTCAGTGATGATGATTTAACAGGCTGGAACGGCTTTGGTATTGCACTACAAGCTTACCAAAAACGTGCAATTTTTGTGGTTGACTGGTTACGTGAGTTAACGCTTCGTGTTGATAGAAAAATGATGGTGCGTTTAGTAAAAGGCGCTTATTGGGACAGCGAAATTAAAAACGCGCAAAAAGATGGTCATCAGCACTTTCCAGTGTTTACACGTAAGTCTTCTACTGACGTTTCTTACCATGCTTGTGCGAATAAATTATTAGATTATAGAGATACTATCTACCCGCAATTCGCAACACATAACGCTTACACCGCGGCAACAATTGTTGAACTTGCTGGTGATGATAAAGAAGGTTTTGAATTTCAGTGTCTACACGGCATGGGTGATTCATTATATGACCAAATTGTTACTAATGAGCGTATTCAATGTCGCATATATGCGCCAGTTGGCCAGCATGAAGACTTATTAGCCTATTTAGTACGTCGTTTATTAGAAAATGGTGCTAACTCTTCTTTTGTGAATGCCATTGTTGATGAAACTCAACCAGTTGAATCTTTACTTGAAGATCCTGTTGAGAGAACTCAGCGTTTAAAAGAAAAATATAATAAACAAATTGTTAAACCTATCGCCTTATATTATGGCGAAAATGGCGCTGACCGAGATAACTCTAAAGGCCTAGACTTAACCGATGTAAATGCCATTACACCGTTAAAAGCGTCATTAGACAATTGGTTTAAAGACAACCAACTTAATGAAAGCGAGTTACCAGAAGGTACTAGCGCCGTTAAGAACCCTGCAAACCACAGTGAAATTATCGGCTTTCATAAGCATCATGATAAAGACGATATGCTGGCGATGATTGATACAGCACAAACGGCATTTGCAACTTGGTCAACAACGCCGGTATCAGAACGTGCAGAGTTATTATGCCGTGTTGCTGATATTCTTGAACGTCATACTGACGAGCTAATTGCGTTATGTATTAAAGAAGCAGGTAAAATCGCGCAAGATGGTATTGATGAAGTACGAGAAGCAGTAGACTTTTGTCGTTACTATGCCGAGCGTGCCATTGAATTAGAAAGCGATGAGCGTTTAGAAGCCCGTGGTGTGGTACTTTGTATTAGCCCTTGGAACTTCCCATTAGCAATATTTTTAGGCCAAGTTGCAGCGGCCATTGCTACAGGTAACACGGTATTAGCAAAACCAGCTGAGCAAACGAGCTTAATCGCTTTACGTACTATTGAACTAATGAAGTCAGTTGGTTTACCTGAAGGCGTTGTGCAAGCAGTTATTGCAAGAGGTAGTCAGGTTGGTCGCGTGATTATTCCTGATGAACGCATTCAAACAGTTATGTTTACCGGTTCTACTGAAACTGGCACTGTTATTTCACAAACCTTGGCTGAACGTGGTGGCGATCAAGTACCTTTGATTGCAGAAACCGGTGGTCAAAACTGTATGGTTGTTGACTCTACTGCTTTACCAGAGCAAGTGGTTGATGATGTTATTTCTTCAGGTTTCCAATCAGCAGGTCAACGTTGTTCCGCATTACGTGTATTATTTTTGCAAGAAGATATCGCTGATAATGTTATTACCATGCTTAAAGGCGCATTAGCAGAATTACATGTTGGTAATCCTGAGTACTTAAGCACAGATGTAGGCCCGGTTATTGATCAAAAAGCGCTAGGTGCATTAAATGCTCACAGTGAGTATATGAAAACCAATGGCAAATTATTGTATCAATGTGAAGTCTCAGAGGAAGTAGCAGGTAATGAGCACTTCTTCTTTGCGCCGCGTTTATATGAAATCAGTGATATTAGTGTTTTAAAACAAGAAGTATTTGGCCCTTGTGTTCACGTAGTGCGTTTTAAAGGCAGTGAAATAGAGCAAGTTGTTGATAAAATTAACAGTACTGGTTTTGGTTTAACGATGGGTATTCATACGCGTATTGAACACCGCGCCTTTGATTTAGCTAAACTTTCACGTGCGGGTAATGTTTATATCAATCGTAATATGATTGGCGCGGTAGTTGGTGTGCAACCTTTTGGTGGTCGTGGCCTTTCGGGTACTGGTCCTAAAGCCGGTGGTCCGAATTACTTAACACGATTAGTTAAAGAGAAAGCCACGCCAGATGCTGAGCAGTTTAACTTGCAATCTTCACATTTAGAGGCATTAGAATGTGATGAAAAGTCACGCTCTGAAGCAATAACAATGATGAACAATGCTAATAATGCAGAGAAAAACTGGCGCTTAGCTGACCTAAATACACGTATTTCTAGTGTGCGTCAGTTGCTAGCGAAAATTGCTCACGTTGATATTGTTGACGACTTAGCTGATGATTTAAGCCTTACGTTAACGGCAGCTCGTTCGCAATTAATTGATATTGAAAAGCGTTTGAAAAAACCGAAAGTATTACCTGGGCCGACAGGTGAATCTAATATCATATACCTAGAAAACCGCGGTAATGTTATTTCTTTCGGTGATAAAAATTCAACTTTTCACTTTTGGGTACTGTCAATTGTGACGGCATTAGCAACAGGTAATACCGTTGTTACTGTGGTTTCTGACTTATTCTATGATGAAGCGTTGGCATTTAGAGATAAGTTTATTGCTACCGGCGAAGATAAAAATGTCTTCCAAGTAGCAAGACTACGTCACTTATCAACTATGTTGGCACATCCAAAGTTATCGGGTGTTGTTGTTGATAGTCACTGTGATCGTAAGCACTACATCAGTGAAAAATTAGCTCAACGTCAAGGTGCGATATTGCCAGTGATCAGCTCTGAATATATGGACAACTTAATTCAGCGTTTATTAACTGAAAAAACCATTAGTATTGATACCACGGCATCTGGTGGTAACACATCATTGATGACGTTGGTGGAAGAAGACTAACGGTTTGCTAAACGCTAGAACTTAATAAAAGCCGAGTGTCGTAAGATACTCGGCTTTTTAGTATCTAGGGCATTGTTATATTAATTCAAACCATTAAATTTACTTGCTTAAACGAATATTTGACTGCTCTGTAATATCCAAAAGCGCTGAACAATGACTAATTTATCTTTCTAATTGATTGTAATTATGGAATATTATGTAATAAGAATTACTGGTGAGTTTCACTAATGTAAAGTTAAAAGGCTCAAGGAAGGCTGTATATGTTTAAAGAATTTTTCAAAAAACAAAAAATAAAGAAATATGCTAAAAAATTACCGCAGGACTTAAAGGAAAACTATGCATATCAAAAGCATTACTCAAAAGAGCAAGTTGATGCTGCTTTAAAACGGAAGCGTCTCGTTGGCGGTGGAGGCATAGCTGTCACCGATAATTGTTATGCTTACGCAATGTATTGTTCCTCAGAAGAGTTTAATGATATTCACGAAAATTTAGCTGAAACGTGTAACTATGGAAGTATGCGTGGTGAAATTTCAAATACCGTATTTAATAATTCAGAAGATTTTTCTTTCTCAACCTTATTAGTAGAATCTGCGAAGTCTGAATCTAGCTCATTTGGCAGCTCAACTAATGATAGTTTTAATACTTCAGGCGATAGTAGCTACAGTGGTGGCGGCGCAGATAGCGGCGGCGGTGGAGATTAGCTCTGTTTCTTTTCAAATTTAAAAGCCTTTTAATGGGGCGTTATGAATTTTTATTAATCAATAATACCAAGGATGTATAGATGTCAGATCTAGAAAGAACAATTTGCTTATCGAATGAAGATGATGCCGCAAAAACAAATGCGCTTATCGCTTATGCTTTTATGGGCATAGGTCTTTTTACTGGAATATTTTGGATAATTGGTGCCATTTGGGCAATGGTTAAGAAAGATGATGCGATCGGTACTCTGTTTGAGGATCATTATTCAAATATAATTAAGATTTTCTGGTGGGGGTTATTGTTATCAATTATTGGGGCTTTTCTGATCTTTTTTATTATTGGATATTTTATCTTACTAGCGGTTTGGTTCTGGTCTGTTTATAAGTTAATTAAAGGCTTTGCAAAAATAACGTCTAATAAACCGTACAATTCATAATAAATTATTTAAACGTAAAATAATGGTTTGCCATTGCCTACGATTGTAGCGAACCATTACTTTCTTCTTTGTAACTAGCTTAATTATTAATATTTTAGCGTAATTTTTAATTACGGATAATAAATGGAAAAGGGACTTACCAGCATATTTGAGGTTGATTCAGTAATAAAGACTTCAGCGCTTTGCATATTAACTATAGGTTCATATTTAATGTATATGCTTTATCGTTTTTCGAACCAAATCAATCGACATACAGAGCTAAAAATATCTAAATTATTTGTTTATACAACCATAGTTTTATTTATTATCTCATTAGGTAGTCTAACTTATAGCTTAATTAATTTTCATGAACCTGATATTTTGAAAAGCTCAATTGGTATTCATCTTATCTCTAGCATTTTCGACGTAATGTGGATAATTATGGTACGTAATCGTATTAATGTAATTATAGGCGCCAATAAAGGCGACAAGCTTTGGTTAAACCCATTTATTACGTCAATATTTCATGTGATATATATGCAATATAAAATAAACCAAGGTTTTGCTAATAGTAATATATAACGATAGTTTGAATTAAGGTCGCTACAGGCCTTGGTTTTTCTTCGATTACAGTTGATCAAACTCTTTTTAAATCCGTTCAACATTAGTCAACTTAATCATTCTATTATTTAGTTGGTAGGCGTAAAAAGGTATCTGTATGAACTTTAGGATTATTCGGAGCATAAAAAATATCTTATGTTCATTGCTAGGAGTTTTCTTTTTTTTGATTACGATGATTGAAGGAGCTCCAAACGTATTTGTGAAGAATTTAGCCCATCAACATCTAGAGCCTGACTTGAATATTGGTACTGCTATCACATGTTTGATTTCTATAGTTCTCTTAGGTATTGTTCTTATTGATATTTTTAAGAGTGTACCTAGTATAAATAAAAAGCAAAAACCTTCTGATTTCTTGTGTGATCAAAAAGAATTGAAGCCATTTGATAAAGATATCTGATAATAGTTTAGAGCGATACGGTTACAGCTTTTGTTTTTACTTATTTATATACCTAGTAAATAATTTTTTCACCGCTTTAAATGAGGTATTAGCGTTTTATGCAAATATTTGATACCCGTAACCCTTATGCAGTATTTTTTATATTGGGAACAGTGATTGTTCTTCTATTCAGTTTTTGGGGGATTAAGTATCAATCTGTTAACTCTCAAGCACATGATAAGTTAGCGCACAATTTAACTACTTGGTTGCAGGGAGAGCCTGAAAAATACAGCTATGTGGTTCGTCAAGGCTGTATGTTTGTCGCATCTTCAAAAGTACTCGTTGTAAATGGTGTCGCACTGTTTGAAAAAGTAGATGAATATGACAGTGAGTTAGTCATTAGTGACGTGTTTAAAGCAGCCAATAAAGGTTTATTTGAAGCTGCTAGAATCAAAATTACATATCACCCCAAGTATGCTTTTCCGCAAGTTATTGAGGTTGATTGGCGCAAAGATGTTATTGATGATGAATGCTTTTATGAGGTTAGTGAATTTAAAGTGATAGAGTGAAATTTATGAAGCTTGTTCAAGTAGAACAAAAATAGTTTTTTGCCCCTGATTAGCCAACTTTAACTTTCTATTATTTGCCTCTAAATTCTATTTAGCCATGAATTAGCACTATCAATGGAATTAAAGACATTAATTTTATATGCATATTTGTTGAAAAAATCTATATAGCTATGTGCTATTTCTAATTTATCAGGTTGGATTGCTATCATCGCTATTTTAAATGATTTACGAACTATTAACCCCCCCAGGTCAAGCCCAGCCACTTCTATCAGTTCAGATACATCAACCTTACTCATATCGCATTTAGCTATGTCGAGGATTAAGTGCGAACAATCATAAAAGCGTTCATCATTATTTACTTCATAATGCGCACTTTTTATATTCTCGTTATCAACTTCACCAAAGTAGTCAATACAAACAGATTTTATATCCCATATTATTGAATAGGCCATTTACGTTATTCTTTCGTACGTAGTTGTCATCTAATGCTCTTTTTATGAAATGGTAGTTTTCGTAGAGTAGAAAGCAGAAAAACGGTATTTTCTTCTATTGAACAGCTTAAAATGACTGTATGTAATATAAGAATGCGATAGACGATATCGTGTTAAATATAAGTATGTTGCTACATCAGTGAAAAGGGTGTTATATCCGAGTATTCGTTGGTATTTCTATTGAGAACATACTGCATAGCTTTCCTTGCTTATAATCACTTATTCCTGAAGAAATATAGTAATATCCATATTTAATAACTGTTTTTATTCACGTTAATATCCCATATCTTCATAATGTTAGGAACTATAAAGATGTTTATTTTTGTAACGCTTGGGTTTCTTTTTGTAATTTTTTTGAGGCTATGGAAAAGTACCAATAATATTGGAAATTTAATTATTTTCTTCTATTAGGCATAAAGTGAAAATTGAGTTATTCACATAAAGTAAAACTAACAAAAGGCATTTACTACAAAGATATAGAATCAATCCATGTTCTTTTTATTAAATGCGATATAGATGCAATAGAGTTTATTATGTAAGTATTACTAATATTGAAGAAATAAAAAAACCTTGTAAAAACAAGGTTTTCTATTTTTATATGGTCGGAGTAGCAAGATTCGAACTTGCGACCTCACGTCCCCCAGACGCACGCGCTACCAAGCTGCGCTATACCCCGAAACGTAAACTTAATGGGGAGAAAAGCTTACCTCAGTTATATTAATGGTTTACGAACTGAATGCAATTAAATGCGATGTAAAAAGCATTTAATTGCATGTAAGTGACTAATTATTGTCCTTTATTTACTTGTTCGCTAAATTGCTTAATGAAATTTACGCCATCAATCATTAATGGAAAGTCGGCTTTTGCAGTAATAGGGGCGGCAAGCTGTATTGAGTAGCTTTGAAAGTTACCATTTTGGTCAACAAACATCGACTTGTCTTTATTGAACACCACAACACCATCATCCATGGTGTTAGCAATAATACGGTCTTTCTTTAAACGCTTAATATCAACACCATTACTATAATGCTTCACATCGATATCACAATCTAACCAACGCTTAATTAGAGTAGGCTGCATGTCCATATGACTGGTTAATTTATTTACTGACTTGTTCTTACTTTCAGGAAGTATCAACAAGGCGGGCTTTGTCGATAAACTTGTATCTGTTGTTTGGTTGCCAATAGAGCTGATCCAAAGAATATCTTTTTGTTGTTTTTTATTTTGTGCTGACATTAACGCATCTAAAAACAATTCAAATTGATAACTGTTTTGACCTTTGAAATAAAATACATGTAAGCCAGGTGCTCGACTATTTAATTTGTCAGCAAAAATTAAACTTGAAATATCGTTTAATTTATTAGATTCAGGAAAGAGTGTTGTGATCAGATTTGATAGCTCAGTTTCACTGCTCGCGTTAGCTTCTTCGCCAATAACAGTAAATGATTTTGCCAAGTTTTTCTTTTCAATTATTTGCAGTAAAAGCGGTTGAGTATTTTGTGCTAAGACATCAGTTTTATAGATACTTGGTAAGCTATAAAAGAGGTTGAACCATGCATCTTTTGGTAACGCGTTATCTATGTGGTTATCAAGCGAAAGCTTGCCACGCTTGACTCTTTGCTTAATTTTCTCTAATTGTTGGCTGGTAAGCGTATCGTCAGTTAATACCATAAATACTGACTGCTTTAATGCTGAGTCGTTCGGGCATTGTCCTTGGTAAGTCGGGTATTTTGGCATGACGTCTGTAAAAGCTAACGGGCTCGTACGACGAGCAATATAGTCAACTTCGTCAAACATACCGTACTTGGTTAATAAGGTTTTTGCTGTTGAAGGGTACGATAATGGCAAGACGGTATCTTGGCGTAATACATCGTACTCTAAATTTGCATCTGCCCAAATGTGCACGATATGACTAAAGAAGAAGAAGACGACTAATGGCACAACAATAAAGCGGGCGAATATTGTTTTTTGTAATTCTTTAAGATGTTTCCAGGCGTAGTTAGAAGCAAGTAATTCGAATGATAAAATCACTAACCAAAGCACTAAACTAACAAACCAAAAAATTCGACTGTTTTGCTGAATTTCGTTAGTTATTAATTCTAGAATTGGCGCACTTGAGGAAATATTTAAATGATACCCTAATCGCGAATAGATGAATGCGTCGAGTAACAGCAGTAATAATTCTGCGGTAAAAATGATGGAAGCGACAACCCGTATAAAGCGTGTACGGGGGAACAGTATGGTGATCGGGAATAAAATCAGCACAAAGCTCATAAAGGTTAAAAAGGCCATATGACTTAGCCATGTAGTGACTAAATAAGTTTGGCCGAGTAAAGTTTCGGGCATTGCTTCATTAAATACATAAATTGACGACAATAAAATTGCGGCAATTATGTTGAAAAATGTAAACCAGTGGCTCCAACTAACGAGCTGTAATAGGCGCTTACTATAGGGTTTTGATTCAAATGAAACCATTGCGTCGTTAAATTCTCTTATTATTGTTTATTTTTGTCGCTTTCTAATACTAGATAATACTTATATCGCCGTAATCATTCAAATTGTGCTTTTTATTCGTTTAAAAAACACCATTTGTAATGTTCACAGGGAGAAGTTTTATTTAGATTTTTGTACCGATTGTTTTAATGCACTGGTAAAATTGTCTACTATTGCTTCACGTCTTGATTCTGGCACATTATTATTAATAATTTCTGTCAGGGTATTTCCTAGGCACATCAGCGCTAGATCAGGGGTTGCAGACTCATTTACGAGTACATCATGCAAATCTTGGATAATTTTTTCTACACGTTCGTTGGAATACTTGGATACAATAGGCATCTTAAACACTTAATTGGTAATTGAATAAACTAATGTTAAGTTTATCAAATGCCCGAACAATATAATACTGACCTTTATCTATGAGCTTAATTATTTCGAACATTGCACTGCATTTTTTAACTAAAAAAGAAGAAACTGGTGAAGTTGTACTCAGGTTAGGTCCTGAAAATGTTGCGGCTAGCAGCAAAATAGAAAATTTTGTTGATGCATTACACAAAATTTATAACAGCAAAGGCAGTAAAGCATACGGTCATTTCTCTTCTATGCCGGCAGAAGGTGAAAGCGCCCGTTTCGTTGACATCATGGAAAGTTACCTAGGCGACGTACAAAGTTTTTACCAATTTAGCAGCCAAGCCGCTAACTTACTTAAAAATGAAATTGAAAAGTACGACTTAGCCGAAACCGGTTACTTAATTATTTGTCATTATGAATATATGGGCGGTCGTTATTTATTAGCTGCCGTTATTCCTATTTCTGAGCATTACTCAGTTGACGGTGAACTGAATATCTCTGCCGATCAACACCTTGATACCAGTAAGCTGCAATTAGCTGCTCGTATTGATTTATTTGATTATCAAGATAATGCTGAAGGTAACCGTTATATTTCTTTTATTAAGGGCAGAGCAGGCCGAAAAGTGTCTGACTTTTTCTTAGATTTTTTAAGTTGTGAAGAAGGCTTAAATTCGAAAGAACAAACACAAACTTTAGTACAAGCGGTTGAAGACTATGTAGCGGTTAATCAATTTGATGCCAACGAAAAACAGGAAACGCGCAAAGAGCTATTAAGTTACTGTAAAGAGCAAAAAGAATCAGCTCAAGATGTTTCGTTACAAGAAGTCGCTAATGTTATTAAGTCAGAAGAAAGTGGCTCTGACTTTTATAAATTCTGCCAAGAGCAATCATACCCAATTGAAGAATCATTCCCTCATGACCAAGCAGTAGTTAATAAAGTGACTAAATATGCCGGTTACGGTAATGGTATTAGTTTGAGTTTCGAACGTAGTCACTTTGGGCAAGACGTTGTTTATAACCCGGCGAATGAAAGTATTACTATCTTCAAAGTGCCACCAAATTTAAAAGATCAACTATTGGCGTTAATTGAAAGTAATAACAACCAAAATGCTAGTCAAGGTCAAGCGGCAATCACGTCAAACAGTGAAGCGTCAAGGAGTGAATCGTCAGAAGACGAATTTTAAGCGGTAGAAATTTACATAATAAGCATGTTGCCCATACGGGTAATAGAAAATGAATAGATTTAACTAGGAAGAATAATGACAACATTAACAATTACTCGCCCAGACGACTGGCATGTACATTTACGCGATGGTGCTGCTTTAAATACGACAGTACCTGATATTAGTCGTTACTTTGCCCGCGCTATTGTTATGCCAAACCTTGTACCGCCAGTGACGAACGCTGAATTAGCTCGTGAGTACCATCAACGTATTATGGCTGTGAGCCCAAGCAAACAATTTCAACCGTTAATGGTTTTGTATTTGACTGACCAAACCACAGCAGAAGATATTAAAGCCGCAAAAGCGTCTGGTATCGTTTATGCCGCTAAGCTTTATCCTGCCGGTGCAACAACTAATTCATCTTCAGGTGTTACTAGCGTTGATAATATCGCGTCAGTGCTAGCGGCAATGGAAGAAGAAAATATGCCGTTGTTGATACACGGTGAAGTAACCGATCACGATATCGACATTTTTGATCGTGAAGCCGTGTTTATTGATACTATTTTACGTCCGTTAGTTGCAAAGTATTCAACATTAAAAATTGTTTTAGAACATATCACCACGAAAAATGCGGTAGACTTTGTTAAAGAAGCGGGTGATAACGTTGCGGCAACAATTACTGTTCATCACTTATTATTTAACCGCAATCATATGTTGGTTGGCGGTATTCGCCCACATTACTTCTGCTTACCTATCTTAAAGCGCAACATTCATCAGCATGCGCTTATTGAAGCGGCTACCAGTGGCAGTGAAAAATTCTTTTTAGGCACTGATTCTGCTCCACATCCACAACATGCAAAAGAATCTGCGTGTGGTTGTGCAGGTTCGTATACGGCACATGCCGCAATTGAGCTTTATGCTGAAGCATTTGAAGCAGCAGGTGCGCTTGATAAACTTGAAGCCTTTGCCAGCTTAAATGGCCCTAAATTTTATAACTTACCGGCTAACAGCGATAAAATAACCTTAGTAAAAGAGGAATGGTCAGTGCCAGCGACGATGGCTTTTGGTGAAGATGAAGTTGTACCTATTCGAGCAAGCGAAAGTATTGCTTGGCAAGTAAAGTAGTAGGAAGGTTTAATGCAATTATTTGTAAATGATTTAACTGTTATCGATTTTTCATACTGTTGTCCGGCCCGAGGCATTGTAGGTGAAAGCTGGATAGTAGACGTGTTACTCGACGGTAGTCTGAATGAAATGAGCATGGTGCTTGATTTTGCTGTTGTTAAAAAGCAAATTAAAGCCATTATTGACGAAGCTGTTGATCATAAACTGTTACTACCTATGCAAGACGGATCGGTGAACGTAGCTGACTCAGATGTACGTGAAGGACACGAATATGTAAACTTTAGCTCTAAGCAAGGTGATTACTTTTTGCAATCACCACTTAGTGCTTTCGCTAAAATTGACGCCAAACAGATAGATATTGCTTCAGTCACTACGCATCTTACAACAATCATACTTGCCGAATTACCGAAAAATGTTCAAGGCCTAACGTTAAACTTACGTCCTGAAAAAATAGATGGTGCTTATTATCATTACACTCATGGCTTAAAACTTCATGATGGCAATTGCCAACGTATTGCTCATGGCCACCGCTCAAAAATTCATATCTACAAAAATGGTCAACGCTCGGCAGCACTAGAAGAAGTTTGGAGCTTACGCTGGCAAGATATTTATTTAGCTAGTGAAGCTGATCGCATTGCACTTACTGATATTGAGCTTTCAAGTGAAGCTAAAGCTAATTTGACAATCGATCATCAATTATTTTCTTATTTTGCTCCACAAGGACGATTCGATATTGCCGTGCCAGGTAAAATTTTAGATGTAGTTGATTGTGATTCTACAGTTGAATTACTTGCAGACTTTATTGTGCGCCAACTTAAAAAACAGGCACCAAACGATGAATTTAAAGTCGTTGCATTTGAAGGTGTTGCAAAAGGAGCTATTGCTAATGGTTAGAAAGTTTTCATTATTATTTAAAGGCTCTTTGCTTGCCTCTTTATTAATGTTGCAGCCTTTGGCTGCACAAGAGCAACTCACTGAGCAGTTTTTTCAAGGTGCGTTAATTGTAGGTAAAACATCACCGACAAATAAAGTTTCACTCAATGGAAAAGCCATCAAGGTATCTAGCACGGGTGATTATGCGCTAGGTTTTAGCCGAGATGAAAAGAATAATAGTGAACTTGTGATCATTAGTCCTAACGGTGCTATTGAAAAGCGTATTTTGAAACCACTTAAACGTGAATATAATATTCAGAAAGTGGAGGGCATCGCTAAGAAAATAATGAACCCTAACAAAAAAGCCAATGTTCGTGCGGGGGAAGATAATAAAAAAATATCTGCCGCACGAAAAGTTGATAGTGACTTAACTGCTTTTTCTCAAGGTTTTATTGCGCCTATTGAAGGCACAATTACCGGTGTATATGGTAGCCAGCGTTATTACAACGGTGTGCCTAAACGACCACATTACGGTTTGGATTATGCCGGTAAAAAAGGTGACCCTGTTAAAGCACCAGCCGATGGCACAGTACTTATGTATGTACCTGATATGTTTTATTCCGGTGGCACCATGATCATCGACCATGGTCATGGTGTTAGCTCAACATTTTTGCATTTGAGCAATTCTTATGTCAAAGTTGGTGATAAAGTAACCAAGGGACAATTGGTTGCAGCGGTTGGTTCAAGTGGCAGAGCGACAGGCCCACACTTAGATTGGCGTATAAATTGGTTTAATATGAGATTAGACCCTGCGTTAGTATTAAAATTAAAGCCTTTGAAATAAAAATTACATAAATTTGCAAAGGCGGTTATAGGTAGTAAATGAGAAATATCCTTATCGTCTTTTGCTTAATGGCAAACTTCAACAGTTACGCTAAAGAATTACATGTTGGTTGGGAGCTTTGGTATCCCTATCAATACCGTAATAGTCAACAAGAATTACTCGGCTTAGATTTTGAAATATTTAACGCCATACTCGCCAAGGCTGGCTACTCCTCACAATACACCGAATTACCGTGGAAACGTCATTTACATTACATCAAAACCGGTGAAATGGATGTTGCTATGGGCGCATCTTTAAGCGAAGAGCGTCAGCGTTACGCCGATTTCACTCAACCATATCGAAAAGAAACAATTAAACTGTATGTTAGAAAAGGTAAAGCAAATACAATGCAAATAGCTAAATTAGCAGACATAAGCAACAGTAACTTTATGATTGGAATTGAAAGTGGTTATTATTACGGTGATGAATATAAAGAGTTAATGAAAACGACTGAATTTCAAGAACATATTTTAGAAGTCGTAGATATTGAAGAAAATGTTACTTTACTATTAAAAGGACATATTGATGGCTTTTTAGTTGATCCTGCAACAATTAAAGCGTTTTCTAGCAAATACCAAATGAATGGCGAATTTGAACAACATTCATTAAGTATTTATCAATCAGATATTCATATTATGTTGAGTAATAAATCAGTTACTCCTGAGGTAGTAGAAAAAATCGATAATGCTATTGGTGAATTAAAAAAATCAGGTGAGTTGGAAAGCATCATCAACAAATGGAGTCGACTAAATTAAGCTAGCTGTAATTTTATTTTTAAATTTGAGCTTTATTTACTCGTTGCTAACGCTTTTATTGCGCTTTATTCAACCTCGATGGTAATGTCGCTATTGGGAATACAACAGCAAGGCAGAATTTCACCATCACCAATAAACGCTAATGGCTCACCTTGTGGGTAGTTTATTTTTCCACTTTTTAGCGTAACACGGCAAGCACCACAGTAACCATCACGGCAGTGGTAGTGTACTTCTACATTTGATGATTCCAAACACTCTAATAAGTTACGGTGAGAATCTAAGTAGATAATTTCTTGATTGGCAATAGAGATTTTAATGGCGGGTTTTTCTTTCTTGGCTAAATCTGGTGTTGTTTCATTAGCACTATCTACTTTTTTCGACATAATAAATTATCCGATAAATGTAGATAGGCTAATAATAATCATACTTTTGATACAACTAATAAACGATTATAAATCGAAATCGTCAAAGTCATCACTTGATACTGATGAATCTACTTGGCCAACAAGGTAGCTTGAGATTTCAGTTTCTTGTGGCGCTACTTGAACATTGTCACTAACTAAATAAGCATTCATCCAAGGTAATGGGTTACTTTTAATATCAAACGGTGCGTCGAACCCGATTGCTGCCATACGTTGATTACTGGTGTATTCAATGTATTGTTTTAAGATTGCAGCATTAAGGCCGATCATTGAACCGTCTTTAAATAAGTAATCTGCCCATTCTTTTTCTTGCTCAACCACGTCCATGAAGATTTGCTTGCCTTCTTCACGTAATTCTGTGGCAATTTCTTGCATTTCAGGGTCGTCTTTACCTGACATCCAGTTATTTAATATATGCTGAGTACCGGTTAAGTGTAGGGCTTCATCACGTGCAATTAGCTTGATGATTTTTGCATTACCTTCCAGTAATTCACGTTCTGCAAAGGCAAATGAACAGGCAAAACTTACGTAAAAACGAATGGCTTCTAAAGCATTTACTGAACATATCGCTAAGAATAAACGTTCTTTTAATTTACGTTCGCTCACTTCAATGGTTTTACCATCAACTTCGTAGCTACCCGCGCCTTGTGATTGTAATAACTGCGTTGTGATAATTACGGCGTCAAAGTATTTAGCGATGCTTGAAGCACGTTTTAATATCGCTGGGTTAACCATGATGTCGTCAAACACTTCACTTGGGTCGGTAAATAGGTTACGTAAAATGTGGGTGTAAGAGCGTGAATGAATGGTTTCACTAAATGCCCAAGTTTCCACCCAAGTTTCAACTTCAGGTAGTGATACTAATGGTAGTAATACTGCGTTAACAGAACGTGCTGCCATTGAATCGAGTAGCGTTTGATATTTCAAATTAGAAATGAAAATATGCTTTTCAGACGCGGTTAAGCTCTGCCAGTCAGCACGATCTTTTGAAACATCAATTTCTTCTGGACGCCAAAAAAACGATAATTGCTTTTCAATTAATTTCTCAAAAGCAACAAAACGCTGTTGATCGTATCGCGCAACATTAACACTGTTCCCCAAAAACATTGGCTCTAACAAAGCGTTGTTAGGTGTTTGGTTAAACGTAGTGTACGACATTTATATCTCCTGGAAATACTGCGCTAATCGCAATATTTCGTCACATTAGTGGTTATTAATCTAATTATTATGAGTTGTTAGTTTTGTATTTCGTTGCAAAAAAAGAGGAAAACTAGTGTTTTCCTCTTTGTAGATGTTAAATCTTACAAGCGCCGCCTGCACAACTATCATCTTCAATTTCAACTTGGCTATCCGCTGCACCATCACGAGTATTGTGGTAATACATGGTTTTAACACCTAGTTTGTATGCCGTTAAAATATCTTTTAATACTTGTTTGATAGGCACTTTTCCACCTTCAAAACGAGCAGGGTCGTAGTTAGTATTGGCTGAAATGGTTTGGTCAATAAACTTCTGCATTATACCGACTAACTCTAAATAACCTTCATTACTTGGGATATTCCACAGTAATTCATAGTTATCTTTTAAGCGTTGATATTCAGGCACTACTTGCTTTAGCACACCATCTTTACTTGCTTTAATGCTGATCAAACCACGAGGTGGCTCAATGCCATTTGTTGCATTAGAAATTTGCGATGACGTTTCTGACGGCATTAATGCTGATACGGTTGAGTTTCTAACACCGTGCTCTTTAATACTAGCGCGTAATGATTCCCAATCTAAATGTAGCGCTTCACCAGTAATATTATCGATTTCTTTCTTGTAAGTATCGATAGGTAAAATGCCTTGAGATAAACGCGTCTCGTTAAACTTAGGACAAGCACCTTGCTCAATAGCTAATTGGTTTGACGCTTTTAACAAGTAGAATTGAATCGCTTCAAACGTTCTATGTGTTAAGTTGTTGGCACTACCATTTGAATAGAAAACACCATTTTTTGCTAAGTAGTACGCGTAGTTAATAACACCTATACCTAACGTACGACGGCCCATGGTTGCGGTATACGCAGCAGGAACTGGGTAATCTTGATAATCTAATAAGCTATCTAGTGCGCGTACTGCTAAATCAGCTAAACCGTCAAGTTCTTCAAGGTTCTCAATCGCACCTAGGTTAAAGGCTGACAGAGTACATAAGGCAATTTCTCCGTTAGGATCATTGACATCTTCCATTGGTTTAGTTGGCAGAGCAATTTCCAAACATAAGTTACTTTGACGAATTGGTGCAACTGTTGGTTCAAACGGAGAATGGGTATTACAATGATCAACGTTTTGTAAATAAATACGACCTGTACTTGCGCGTTCTTGAGCAAACAAAGTAAATAATTCAATGGCTTTAATGCGCTTTTTACGAATTGAATCATCTGCTTCGTATTTTACGTAAAGCTCTTCAAACTTGTCTTGATCTTCAAAGAAAGCATCGTACAAACCAGGTACATCACTTGGGCTAAACAAAGTGATTGATTGACCTTTGATTAAGCGTTGGTACATTAGTTTGTTAAATTGTACACCGTAATCTAAATGGCGAACGCGGTTTTCTTCAACACCACGGTTATTTTTAAGTACCAGTAAGCTTTCAACTTCTAAGTGCCAAAGTGGGTAGAATAGGGTAGCTGCACCACCTCGAACACCACCTTGCGAACAACTTTTAACGGCAGTTTGAAATAATTTATAAAATGGAATACAACCGGTATGGAATGCTTCACCATTTCGAATTGTACTACCCAATGCACGAATGCGACCTGCATTGATACCAATACCAGCACGTTGAGAAACATACTTAACAATTGAGCTTGATGTGGCGTTAATTGAATCTAAGCTATCGCCACATTCAATTAACACACAAGAAGAGAATTGACGTGTTGGAGTACGTACACCGGCCATAATTGGTGTTGGCAGAGAAAGTTTAAAAGTAGAAATGGCGTTGTAAAAGCCTTTTACATAATCTAAACGTGTTTCTTTCGGGTATTTCGCGAATAAACATGCCGCGACTAAAATATAAAGAAACTGTGCACTTTCGTAAATTTCACCGGTTACACGGTTTTGTACTAGGTATTTACCTTCTAACTGCTTTACAGCAGCATAGCTGAAATCTAAATCACGACGGTGATCTAAAAAGCTTTCTAATTGCTCAAACTCTTCAGCAGTGTAATCAGTTAATAGATGTTGATCATATTTACCTGCTTCCACTAAATTTACAACATGTGGGTATAGCTTAGGTGGCTCAAATTGGCCATACGCTTTTTTACGTAAATGAAATATTGCTAACCGTGCAGACAAGTATTGATAATCAGGTGTTTCTTCCGAAATTAAATCAGCAGCTGACTTAATAATCGTTTCATGAATGTCACCAGTTTTAATACCATCATAAAACTGTATATGGGATTTTAATTCGACTTGTGATACCGAAACATTGTCTAGGCCTTCAGCAGCCCAAGCAATTACTTTATGGATTTTTTCTAAGTCGATAGGTTCTTTTGAGCCATTGCGTTTTGTAACAAAAAGGTTGTTATTCATGAAAGACCTGTAAATCTATTTATTGTTTTAATCACCCAAAAATAGGTGTTTATATTGTTAATACCCTCAAGGAAGCAATTATACGAGATAAATCGTATACCATTCAAAAAGCAGTGAATGAAAAATGCACTATATATTGGGGATTTTGAAAAACTAACCACAAGATAGTGAGGTTTGCATGACAATGCAAGTGATAAAAAGTGTTGAATTTTAGTTGCTTTTTTTAGAGTAAAGTTCTGTTAGTAACAACTAACTTAGTAGCGCTTTTTAATTTTGATTTTTCTAAAACGCAACGCTTATTTTCATTTATTTTTATTTTCTTTTTAGGGCTAAATTATTTTAAGTTGATTTTTGGGGTTTATATTACTAAAGGTAATATAAAAATATAAAACAATAAATTTCAATGGCTTATGTGTTTTGTTTAAATCTCGACCGATGTGATTGACGAGTGTTTATTTTATCATCGCTTAAAGATCACATTTAGATCCTTAGTTGAATAAGCACAGTAAAATTAGGGTTTATTGATAATCAACAGACAATTTTTAGTTTGTTGGGGGTAATGAGATAAAACAGAGGCTTAATGATATAGCACAAGGCAGTTAAAATTACTTTTTTATCCATAAATAAAACGGATTGAGGAGTTACTCTAGTAGAGAACTAGCACAACGAATAACCGGTTAGTCGTTGTACTAGTGAACAAAGGTTATTTTATAAAAGCAAGTAAATCGGTTGGTGTATTAATAATGTGATCTGCTTGCCAAGTTTGGCAATTTTCATCAGCTAAAATGTAGTCCCAATTGGCAACAAAAGTTTTCATTAATGCGCTATTACCTGCTTGAATATCGCGCAGGGCATCACCGACATAGTAACAATGCTGATTATCAACATTGATTTGCTGACAAGCGTATAATATTGGCTCAGGATCAGGTTTACGTTTTACTAGGGTATCACCACCGACCATTACAGCACAGTTTGCAAATTCTGGATAATACGGCATTAATGTTTTGGTTAAGCCTTCAGGTTTATTGGTGACTATGCCCCAAGGGATATTATTGTCTTCTAACTGTTGTAAAAGTTCTGCAACGCCAGGATAAAGACAAGTATGGTCTGCAATATTTTGTTCGTAATAGTCTAGAAACTGTTGGCGTAAGCTTTCATAGTCATACTGCGCAATATCTTCGCCAAAGCCTAAGTTTAATAAGCCTAATGCACCATCTGAAGCTATTGGACGATAATATTTAGCGGCAACGACCGGTTTATTGTACTTTGCCAATACGTAATTTAACGCGGCGCCTAAATCATCAGCGGTATCTAATAATGTACCGTCTAAATCAAAAAGAACCGCGGCAAGGTGATCTGTTAAGTTACTAGCGTTGGGCATAATATCGCTCGATTTTGTTATGGTGATAATTTAGCAAGGGAATAGCGCCGACGTAAGCCAATTACATTTCGACGCGTATTTAGTCAATTTAGTTAGCTTAAACGCGTTGACAGCAAAGTATATAGTTAACATCAAGTGATGAGGTTAGCTTATGATTTTCAGTGATTGGGTTGTAGTGAATACCCGCAGTATCGATACACTTTAAGTCGAAAGACTCAGCCCATGAAATAAGCGTTGAAGGGCGAATGAAACTTTTATGATCATGCGTACCATTTGGCACAAGTTTAAATACTTTTTCGGCAGCCACTATCGCTAGTAAATAAGCTTTTAATGATTTATTTAAGGTAGAAAAGAAAACATAACCACCTGGTTTTACCATATGTGCGCAGGCATTAACGATTGACGCCGGATCTGGCACATGCTCAAGCATTTCCATACAAGTAACTACATCATAATGTTCTGGATGCTGTTGTGCTTGTTCTTCGGCAGTGATTTTAAGGTAATCAACGTTAACCCCTGCTTCTAATGCATGTAGTTTAGCTACATTTAAAGGCTCTTGCCCCATATCAATGCCCGTCACTTTCGCACCTAACTGCGCTAAGCTTTCAGCTAAAATTCCGCCACCACAACCAACATCGATAATTTCTTTATCGAATATGTCACCAACATGTTGGCAAATGAATTGACGACGTAAAGGGTTAATTTGATGTAACGGTTTAAAGTCACCATCTAGTTCCCACCATTGGCTGGCAACTTGTTCAAATTTTGCGATTTCGTCTTGATTAACATTTAAAGAATTGGACATGGCTTTATCATTATTTGTCTTGTTTATGTTGGCGATTCTAAACCAATAATTACAGCAAGCCTAGCGTGAAAATTGATTCAACTTAAATAAAAGTGAAATGCAGCTGTATTTTTAGTGTTCTTTTTATCTTTGCTTATATATAAGCAGGGCTTTAGTGTGCGGAACTAGTGCTTTTAGACAAAATAATGTCGATAAAATAAACGCTTAAACCTGACATGTGTTCAAAATGCGAACAATGACTTTTTATGAATATCTTTATCACCTAATTTATGAAGATAAATACCTATGAAAACAGCCATATAGTTGACTATTAGGTAAATAGTAGCCGGGGCTTGAAACTTTGTCTTTTTAACGGCAAAATGAAGTAATATAAAGCGATAGGGCATGACAATTATTTATGTTAGTATGCCATGTTAATTAAAAATAATAATTTCGAATTTTTTTGAATTAGATTTACCTTAAGGGATACCATCAATTTATGACCGATTTAGCGAATAATATTGCTCCTGTCAATATTGAGGATGAGCTAAAAAGCTCCTATTTAGATTACGCAATGAGTGTAATTGTAGGTCGTGCATTACCAGATGTACGTGATGGCTTAAAACCAGTGCATCGTCGCGTACTTTTTGCGATGAATGTTTTAGGTAACGACTTTAACAAGCCGTATAAAAAATCAGCACGTGTTGTTGGTGATGTTATCGGTAAGTATCACCCTCATGGTGATACTGCTGTTTATGACACAATTGTTCGTATGGCACAGCCATTTTCATTACGCTATATGCTAGTTGACGGCCAAGGTAACTTTGGTTCTGTTGATGGCGACTCAGCGGCAGCAATGCGTTACACCGAAATTAGAATGTCGAAAATCGCCCATTCAATTTTAGCTGATTTAGATAAAGAAACTGTTGATTACGTTGCCAACTATGACGGCACGGAAATGATACCTGCAGTTATGCCGACACGTATCCCTAACTTATTAGTTAATGGTACTTCCGGTATTGCGGTTGGTATGGCGACGAACATTCCGCCACATAACCTAACTGAAGTTATTAATGGTTGTTTAGCCGTTATTGATAACGAAGAAATAGGTTTTGAAGAATTACTTGAATATATTCCAGGCCCTGATTTCCCAACTGCCGGTATTATTAGTGGCCGTGCGGGCATTCAAGAAGCTTACTTAACTGGTCGCGGAAAAATTAAAATTCGTGCCCGTGCATCAATTGAAGTTGATGAAAAGTCTGGCAAAGAAACTATTGTTGTTCACGAATTACCATACCAAGTTAACAAAGCTCGTTTGATTGAAAAAATGGCTGATTTGGTAAAAGAGAAACGCCTTGAAGGTATTTCTGCACTACGTGATGAGTCAGATAAAGACGGCATGCGTATGGTTATCGAAGTTAAACGCGGCGAAGTTGGCGAAGTTATTTTAAATAACTTATATAAGCTAACGCAAATGCAAGTGTCTTTTGGTTTGAATATGGTTGCGTTAACTAACGGTCAACCAAAACTATTCAACCTACGTGAAATGCTTGATGCCTTTATCTTACATCGCCGTGAAGTAGTTACACGTAGAACAATATTTGAATTACGTAAAGCCCGTGAACGTGCACATTTATTGGAAGGCTTATCGATAGCGCTTTCTAATATTGACCCTATCATCGCGTTAATTAAGAATTCACCAACACCAAGTGTAGCAAAAGAGCAATTGTTATCACGTGGCTGGGACTTAGGTTTAGTTTCTGACATGCTAGCTGCTGCTGGTGACGACGCTGCTCGCCCTGAATGGGTTGAAGAAGAGTTTGGTATTCGTGATGGTCAATATTTCTTAACACCGCCACAAGCACAAGCCATTCTAGATTTACGTTTACATAAGTTAACGGGTCTAGAGCACGAGAAGATTTTAAGTGAATACAAAGCGTTATTAGAAGTGATTGCTGAGTTACTTTATATCTTAGCGACACCTGCACGTTTAATGGAAGTTATTCGTGAAGAGCTTGAAGTTATTCGTGATGAGTTTGGTGATGAGCGTCGCACTGAAATTACCAATGCTTCACATGATTTATCGATGGAAGATTTAATCACTGAAGAAGATGTTGTAGTAACACTTTCGCATGAAGGTTACGTTAAATATCAAGTATTAAGTGATTACCAAGCACAACGTCGTGGTGGTAAAGGTAAAGCAGCAACTAAGATGAAAGAAGAAGATTTCATCGAACGTTTATTGATTGCTAATACCCATGATACGATTTTATGTTTCTCAGATCGCGGCAAACTGTACTGGTTGAAAGTGTTCCAATTACCATTAGCTAGTCGTACTGCTCGTGGTCGTCCAATTGTTAATATTTTACCGCTTGAAGAAGGTGAACGTATTACCGCTATTTTGCCAGTACGTGAATATGAAGAAGATAAATTCATCATCATGGCAACGGCTTCTGGTACTGTGAAGAAAACAGCGTTAACGGCTTATAAGAATCAACGTGCAAACGGTATTATTGCTTTGAACTTACGTGATGACGATACGTTAATCGGTGTTGATATTACTGATGGTAACAACGACATTATGTTGTTCTCTGATGCTGGTAAAGTTGTCCGTTTTAACGAGAAGAAACGTGATAGCGAAACAGGTGAAATAAAGGTTGATCCTGAAACAGGCGAACAACTTTGGGCATTGAAACCTATTGGTCGTACTGGTACTGGTGTTCGCGGTATTAAGTTAGAAGGTGATCAAAAAGTAGTTTCACTTATTGTTCCTAAAAACGATGGTCCAATTTTAACCATTACTGAAAATGGCTATGGTAAGCGTACTGCTTTAGATGAGTACCCTGCGAAAAGTCGAGCAACTAAAGGTGTTGTTTCAATTAAAGTCAGTGAGCGTAACGGCCCAGTTGTTGGCGCAGTGCAAGTTGAAGAGCAAGACGAAATTATGCTTATTACTGATAACGGTACTTTAGTTCGTACTCGTGTTGGTGAAGTAAGTGTTATTGGTCGTAATACTCAAGGTGTTCGAATTATTCGTACCGTTGAAGGTGAGCATGTAGTTGCTTTACAACGTATTGATGAAATTGAAGAGCCAGAAGTATTTGAAGAAGACGAAAATGGCGTGGAAACTCCAACTCAAGCAGTAGAAGGCGAGCAAACTGATGCGCCAGAAACTGATGTTGAGAGTGATGATTCAACGCTCAACGATGGCGATGCTCCTGAGTAACCGTTGTTAACATAATAAAAGGCGGTTTTTACCGCCTTTTTTTATGAGTGAAATTTATATTAAGTAAGAGAAAAGCCTAATGGCATCGGGTAAAAATAGTTATATCAAAGTTTATTTAAGAATTGATGCGTAAAGTTAAATTGGTATGCTGTGGTAGCGGTAATTAAGTTTGTAAAACGAAACGATAATAATAAAAATATTTGATAATGATATACCCAGAAACATGGGTATAAACGTTAGTGTTAGTGAATTCGTAGGTTGGTATTGACAAAAATAGGCCAAAACCGACAAAACAAGTTAATTGAAGAAGGGTGTAGTGTTAAATGTCTAGTGTTTATAATTTTTGCGCAGGTCCGGCAATGTTACCTGTTGATGTAATGACAAAGGCGCAAAGTGAATTTTTAAACTTTGCTGATACCGGCAGTTCAGTGATGGAGCTTAGCCATCGTAGTAAAGAATTTGTTGCTGTTGCAGAGAAAGCGGAAGCTAATTTGCGCAACCTCATGGCTATTCCCGAAAATTATAAAGTACTTTTTTGTCATGGCGGAGGTCGCGGTCAGTTTTCAGCTATTGCGTTAAACCTACTAGGCGAGACTAAAAAAGCTGATTACATCGTTACGGGGGCTTGGTCTAAGTCAGCCGCAGAAGAAGCAAGTCATTACGGAAATATTAATGCTGTTAACGTTATTGATAACAGTGACGGCACTCAACGTGTAAAGCCAAGCAACGAGTGGCCGATCAGTCAAGACGCCGCTTATGTGCACTATTGCCCTAATGAAACTGTTGACGGTATCGAAATTTTTCAGGTGCCAGACACTGGTGGTGTTCCTCTAGTAGCTGATATGTCGTCAACGATTTTGTCGCGTGAATTTGATGTCAGTAAATTTGGACTTATTTATGCGGGTGCACAGAAAAATATCGGACCTTCAGGTTTAACATTAGTGATTGTACGAGAAGATTTGTTAGGTAAAGCGCATATTGATACGCCATCTATTATGAATTACCAAGTATTGGCAAAAAATGGCTCTATGTATAACACACCTCCTACATATGCTTGGTATCTTGCCGGACTTGTTTTTGAATGGTTACTTGCAAAAGGTGGTGTTAGTGCAATTGCTGAAGTTAATGCCGAAAAAGCACAGTTATTGTATGACTATATTGATCAAAGTGATTTTTATCAAAATTCGATTGTTCCAGAGAACAGAAGCTTAATGAATGTGCCATTTTGGCTAACCAATGATGAATTTTCTGCTGACTTTTTAGCACAAGCACAAACACAAGGACTAACTGCACTTAAAGGCCACCGAATGGTTGGTGGAATGCGTGCCAGTATTTATAACGCAATGCCAATTGAAGGTGTGCAAGCATTAGTCGACTTTATGCAAAAATTCGCAGCAGGAACTAAATAATATGGAACAATTAACTTTAAACCCAATAGATAAAATTAATGGCGAAATATTTTTACCAGGCTCAAAGAGTTTATCTAATCGCGCGTTGTTAATCGCGGCACTTGCTAATGGTGAAACTAAAATTACTAACTTGCTAGTGAGTGACGATATTAACCATATGCTAGACGCCTTAAAAAGTCTGGGCATTCAATACAGCTTAAGTACTTGTGGCACGGAATGTACGGTTGTTGGTAACAATGGCTTCTTTAGTCGCAATGAAACGTTAGAGTTATACCTTGGTAATGCCGGCACTGCTATGCGTCCTTTATGTGCGGCGCTTGCTGCTAGTGAAGGCGAGTTTGTTTTAACTGGCGAGCCAAGAATGAAAGAAAGACCAATTGGTCATTTAGTGGATGCGCTAGCTCAGCTTAATGCTGATATTCAATACTTGGAAAATAAAGATTACCCACCAGTTAAAATTAACGGCAGGGCACTAACTGGAAGCACAGTAAAAATAGATGGTTCTATTTCAAGTCAATTCTTAACCGCTATTTTGATGGTATCTCCATTACTGAAAACAGACACCAATATCGAAATTAATGGTGAGTTAGTTTCTAAGCCATATATCGATATTACACTCGATATAATGGCAAGGTTTGGTGTTAAGGTGCAAAATAATGATTATCAATCATTTAATGTTCAAGGTAATCAATCTTACGAAGCTGTCGATAAGTATATGGTGGAAGGAGATGCTTCTTCTGCATCATACTTCTTGGCTGCAGGGGCAATAAAAGGCGGAGAAGTCACCGTACACGGCGTTGGTAAACTGAGCGTTCAGGGTGACAAACACTTTGCTGATGTACTTGAAAAAATGGGTGCAGAAGTTATTTGGCATGATGAATCTATAACTGTTATTGGTAAGCCTCTTACTGCGGTAGATATGGATATGAACCACATACCAGATGCAGCGATGACAATAGCAACAACAGCATTGTTTGCTCAAGGCACAACGACTATTCGAAATATCTACAATTGGCGAGTTAAAGAAACTGACCGCTTAACGGCGATGGCAACTGAGCTGAGAAAGGTTGGTGCAACGGTTATCGAAGGTGAAGATTATATTTCGGTAACACCGCCAGCGGCATTGAAACATGCAGAAATTGATACTTATAATGATCACCGAGTTGCCATGTGTTTCTCGCTTGTCGCATTAAGTGATACACCTGTCACTATTAATGATCCAAAGTGTACAGCTAAAACATTTCCTGATTATTTTGAGAAGCTATCGCAAGTCTCTTGTTAAAGTTGTTACAGAATAATTTTTTTACGCGATTTTGAACGATAAATCCCGTATAATGCCGCCGATTTTTGATTTTAGGGGAAAGATGTATGCAGGAAAGCATTCCAGTCATTACGATTGATGGACCAAGCGGTGCGGGTAAAGGAACTGTTGCGCGTATAGTAGCTGAACAATTAGGCTGGCACTTACTCGATAGTGGCGCTATTTACCGTGTGCTTGCTGTAGCAGCTGAGCACCATAATATAGCGGTAGATGATGAAGAATCATTATTACCTATTGCAGCGCATTTGGATGTACAGTTTCAAATTTGTAGTGAAGGTGAAGGTAAAGTCATTTTAGAAGGTGAGGATGTGTCAAATGCCATTCGCACTGAAGAAGTTGGCGCACTTGCGTCTCAAGTTGCTGCTTTTCCACGCGTTCGTGAAGCGTTATTAAGACGTCAACGTGCTTTTAAGGTTACTCCTGGTTTAGTGGCTGATGGTCGTGACATGGGGACTGTTGTCTTTATTGATGCACCAGTAAAAGTATTTTTGACCGCTAGCGCAGAAGAAAGAGCGCAAAGACGATTTAATCAGTTGAAAGAAAAGGGCTTTGATGTTAAAATCGGGCGCCTTTTGGATGACATACGTCAAAGAGATGAGCGAGATCAAAACCGTAAGGTGGCGCCGCTTGTCCCTGCAGAAGGAGCATTGGTTATTGATTCTACTGATCTTTCTATTGATGAAGTGGTCAGCAAAATCCTTTCATTTAGTAATGAAAAACTAATGTAAACCAAGCAATAATGCTTAAAAATAACCTAAAGTAAGGATGCGTTAGGTCTTATTAACAACCCCATGAAACATGTAAGTTGATTGGATTAACTCTGAGCTCATAGACAAATTATGACTGAAAATTTTGCAGAACTTTTTGAAGAAAGTTTAAAAACAATCGAAACTCGCCCTGGTTCAATCATTAAAGGGACTGTAGTTGCCGTAAACAAAGACAACGTATTAGTTGACGCTGGCTTAAAATCTGAATCAGTTATTTCTATTGATCAGTTTAAAAGCGCGACTGGTGAAGTTGAAGTAAGTGTTGGTGATGAAATTGATGTAGCGTTAGACGCGACTGATGATGGTTTCGGTGAGACTATTCTTTCTCGTGAAAAAGCAAAACGTCATGAAGCATGGCAAGTGCTTGAAAAAGCATATGAAGAAAAAGAAACTATTATCGGTGTTATCAACGGTAAAGTTAAAGGTGGTTTCACAGTTGAAGTTAGCAATATCCGTGCTTTCTTACCTGGTTCATTAGTAGATGTTCGTCCTATCCGTGACACTACTCACCTTGAAGGTAAAGATTTAGAATTTAAAGTTATTAAGCTTGATCAAAAGCGTAATAACGTAGTTGTATCTCGTCGTGCTGTTATCGAATCAGAAAGCAGTGTTGAACGTGATGAACTATTAGCTTCTCTTGCTGAAGGCATTGAAGTTAAAGGTATCGTTAAGAACCTTACTGACTACGGTGCATTCGTAGACTTAGGCGGCATTGACGGCCTACTTCACATCACAGATATGGCTTGGAAACGTGTTAAGCACCCAAGTGAAATCGTAAATGTTGGTGATGAAATTCAAGTTAAAGTATTGAAATTCGATCGTGAGCGTACTCGTGTATCTCTAGGTATGAAGCAGTTAGGCGAAGATCCATGGGTTGCTATCGCTAAGCGTTACCCTGAAGGTGCTAAACTTTCTGGTCGCGTAACTAACTTAACTGACTACGGTTGTTTCGTTGAGATCCAAGAAGGCGTTGAAGGTCTTGTTCACGTTTCTGAAATGGATTGGACTAACAAAAACATCCACCCATCTAAAGTTGTTAACTTGGGTGACACTGTTGAAGTTATGGTTCTTGAAATTGACGAAGAACGTCGTCGTATTTCTCTTGGCCTTAAACAATGTATCCCTAACCCTTGGGAAGAGTTTGCTAAGAACTTCAACAAAGGTGATAAAGTATCAGGTAAGATCAAGTCAATCACTGACTTCGGTATCTTCATTGGTCTTGACGGCGGCATTGATGGTCTTGTTCACTTATCTGATATTTCATGGGCTGGCGGTGAAGAAGCTGTTCGTGAATACAAGAAAGGTGATGAAATCTCAGCTGTTGTATTACAAGTTGACCCAGAGCGCGAGCGTATCTCTTTAGGTGTTAAACAAACTGAAGATGATCCGTTTAATCAATACCTTGCAGATAACAAAAAAGGTGCTATTGTTACAGGTAAGGTTATTGAAGTAGACGCGAAAGGCGCTAAAATTGAATTAGCTGATAGCGTTGAAGGTTACCTTCGTGTAGCTGATATTTCACGTGAGCGTATCGAAGATGCGACTACTGAATTATCTGTAGGCGATAGCGTTGAAACTAAGTTTGTTGGTGTAGATCGTAAGAACCGCACTATCAGCTTATCAATCAAAGCTAAAGATCAAGCTGACGAACGTGAAGCTATGGATACATTGAACCAAGCTCCAGCAGAAGATACTTCTGGTTTGAGTGCAATGGCTGAAGCGTTTAAAAACGCTAAAATCTAATTTATAGCAATACCAAGTGAAGAAGAGCTGCTTTATGCAGTTCTTCTTTAAATGTTAAATCCGATGGCGCGAAGCTATAGTGAACACTGGAGGTCAAATGACCAAATCAGAACTCATTGAAAGATTAGCAGAAAAATTAAATCATTTATCTGCAAAAGATGTTGAAGAAGCTATTAAAGAAATTCTTGAAATGATGGCGCAAACTTTGTCAAAAGGTGAGCGTATTGAAATTAGAGGTTTTGGCAGCTTTTCGTTGCATTATCGTGCTCCTCGCGTGGGACGGAACCCAAAAACTGGCGAGTCAGTAGAACTTGACGGAAAGTATGTTCCGCATTTTAAGCCTGGTAAAGAGTTACGTGAAAGAGTAAATCTTTCAATCGCGTAATTGCAGAATTAGTGAATAAACGGCATGCTATCAGCATGCCTTTTTTTTGTGTTGTTTTGGATGAACCACTATGCGTCTTTATATTACGATTATCCTTTTTCTTATCTTACTTGCCATTGCATTTATTTTCGGCAGTCAAAATGATCAAGTACTGACATTAAACTACTTAATTGCAAAAACTAATCTTTCAGTAGCAGCTGCGGTGAGTTTATTTACCTCAATAGGATTTTTACTTGGTTTATTGTTTGCTTTATTCTGGAAACTGTTAAGAATGATGAAGCCCGCTAAAAATGCTAAATTGATCGCTGAGAAGAAGTCATAGTATGTTAGGGTTATTATTTTTGTTGTTACCTGTAGCCATGGGCTATGGTTGGTTTATGGGGCGCAATAGCGTTAAACAAAACAACCATTCTGCTACTCAAGAACTCTCCATTAAATATTCTACAGGTTTAAATTACTTATTATCGAATCAACAAGATAAAGCGATAGATTACTTACTTGAAGCGCTAAAAGTAGAAGATGATACTGTCGAAGCACATTTTGCTATGGCAAACCTATTTAGACGTCGTGGCGAACTTGATAGAGCCTTAAAAGTTCATGAGCATTTAGTTCGCCAAAAGCACTTACCTAATAGTGCAAAACAACAAGCGGTATTTGAGCTTGCAAAAGATTTCCTCAGTGCCGGTTTATATGATCGCGCTGAATCGATGTTTCATAAACTTCTTAAATCTAAAATTTACGGCTTGAAGTCGTTAACCTCTTTAATGCAAATTTATCAATCTACTAAGGATTGGCAGCAGGGCATTGCGCTTAAAAAAGCGATTGTTAAAACTCGCGATAAAAAACTGTTACACACTTTAGCTAATTTCTATTGTGAACTTGCATCGACAGCTTTAGAGAAAGATGAATTTATCGAAGTTATAGAATTATTAGAGCACGCGTTAAGTCATGATCAAAACTCATCAAGAGCAAACTGGTTAATGGCACAAATTTATGAAAATCATCAGCAATATAATGAAGCCTGCCAATGCTATAAAGCGATTTATGAGCAAGATAAAGAATTTTTCCCTGACGTTATTGAAAAAATGTTTCTATGTTATCAGGCGCTTGATGCAGAAGTTGAATTCTTTAAGTTTATCCGAAAAGTTTACGACGAAACGGGCAGCACTAGTGCTTTGATCAAATATTTAAGCCATGTTGAGCAAACAAAAGGGGTTAACCATGCGAAAACCTTTATTTTATCTGCGTTAAAACGTCGTCCGACTATTCGTGGCTTTAAGCATTTTGTTAAAATGCAAATGACCGACAGTGAATCTGAAAATACTTCAGAAAACTTAGAAGTTATTCGTGAGTTGGTATCAGCATACTTAAACGTTAAACATCGTTATAGTTGTAGAACTTGCGGCTTTAATTCAGGCACTCATTATTGGTCTTGCCCATCTTGTCATGATTGGGAACAACTTAAGCCTGTGCGCGGTTTAGACGGCGAATAAAACTATATTATAAAATGAAATTTTCCTGCGCTTTAGTCATTTAAAGCGCAGGAAATCATCAAACTCTTAGCGCATATAGCGCAAAAAATTATTGTTTAAAATATTTACCTATTGAGGAAATCAGCATGAGAGATGCAAAAGTTGTAGTCGCCTTAGATTTTGATAACAAAGATGAGGCATTATCTTTTGTAGATAAAATTCAACCAAGTGAGTGCCGATTAAAAGTCGGCAAAGAAATGTTTACTCACTTTGGTCCTGAGTTTGTAAAAGAGTTAGTTAAGCGTGATTTTGATGTATTTCTTGATTTAAAATTCCATGATATCCCTAATACGGTTGCTAAAGCGGTAACTGCTGCTGCTGAATTAGGCGTGTGGATGGTGAATGTTCATGCTTCTGGCGGTCTTAAAATGATGGAAAAGGCTAAAGAAGCGTTAGTACCATACGGTGATAAAGCACCATTACTCATTGCCGTTACGGTGTTAACTAGTATGAGTGAAGAAGATCTTATTGGCTTAGGTATTACTAAATCACCAGCCGAGCAAGTACAACATTTAGCGTCTTTGACTAAAAAAGCCGGTTTAGATGGTGTAGTGTGTTCTGCAATGGAAGCTGAGTCATTAAAGCAATTACTAGGTAAAGACTTTAACCTTGTAACGCCAGGTATACGTCCGGCAGGTGCTAATGCTGATGATCAAAAACGTATTATGACACCACGTGAAGCAATTGATGTTGGTGTTGATTACTTAGTTATTGGACGTCCTATCACTAAAGCAGAAAACCCTCATACCGTACTACAAGAAATTAACCAATCAATTAGCTAATTCCTGTTGAAAATTTTTGTCAAATAAACAATTTTTATGTTGTTTATTTGACAAATAATACCAAAACTTCTAAACCTAATGGAGCGATTTATTATCAATGATAATTCGTTTATATGGATATTAACTATTAGAAGGAAGGTATAATGAAAAAGCACATCTGTTATTTTCTCACCGTTTTATTTACTGTTATGTCATTGTCACTTAGTGCCGAAGGGCTAAATGAAAGTCCTGAAGTAATTTCTCCTTTAGAAATACAAGTGGTAGATGTTAATAAAGCTGATATTGAAACGTTAGCTTTATTGAAGGGCGTTGGAGAGAAAAAAGCTCAAGCGATTATCGCTTATCGTGAATTGCATGGTGACTTTAACTCTGTTGATGATTTACTTAACGTTAAAGGCATAGGTGAGCAGATGCTACAGCATAATAAAGAAAGAATTAAGTTGTAGGCTTGTTTATAGAAGTAATGTACAGAAAGCTAATTGTAAAAAAGCCAGTCATTTGACTGGCTTTTTTACATGGGTAGTTTGTTAATTTATAACAAGCTATCTAATGTTAATTCCATCATATCTTTGAACGTTGTCTCACGTTCATCAGCAGTAGTTTGCTCGCCAGTTTTAATATGGTCGCTTACCGTTAATACCGTTAGTGCTTTCTTACCGTATTCAGCTGCAACGCCGTATAAGCCAGCAGCTTCCATTTCAACCGCTAAAATACCGTACTTTTCCATTAATGAAAACATTTCAGGTTGTGGGGTGTAGAATAAGTCAGCAGTGAAAATATTACCTACACGTACAGCTTTACCTGTTTTTTCTGCCGTTGTTACTACTTTGTGTAGTAAATCGAAATCAGCGGTTGCTGCGAAGTCATAACCATTAAAACGTGAACGGTTAACATTTGAATCAGTGCTAGCTGACATACCAATAACGATATCACGAATGTTGATATCGTCGCGTACTGCGCCACAAGAGCCAATACGAATAATGCTTTCTACGCCGTAATCTTTATAAAGTTCTGTGGCATAGATAGAAATTGACGGTACGCCCATTCCTGAACCCATTACTGAAACAGGTTTGCCTTTATACGTACCCGTGTAACCGAACATGTTACGTACGCGTGTGACACATTTTGCGTCATCAAGAAAAGTTTCTGCAATATATTTTGCACGTAATGGATCGCCCGGCATAAGAACCGTTTTTGCGAAATCACCAGTGTTTGCTTCTATGTGTGCTGTTGCCATGAGTGTTAACCTTTTTTAGTGGTGTTCAATCACAGTAAGTTTCTAGCCGTTGCTGAAGTTACTTCAGCCGCTATCAAGGGTTTTTTACTGATATGTCTTTTAAATCTTTAAAGTTGAATTCTAACTGAAAAAGCGCTCGATGATCCAGTGATAACCGACGCCACCTAAATAAATACCGAAAATACCAGCAATACCTGATAAAACAGGTGGAGCAGGTACCGGTAATTTTAATAGTGAAAATATCACACCAACAATAATACCTGTTATTGTTGCGATAATAACTTCGAACATATGTTCTCCTAATTGTAGTTAATTTATTATTTTAACCCAATATTAACAATTAGCTCTAGCCGTTATTTAATACTTTTTGTTTTAATGCTGATTTTTCACTATCAGATAAGAAGCTAGCCTTAAGCGAGTTCTCTTGTAATTGCTGAATATCTTTATCAGAAAAGCCGAGTGTATTACGGGCAACAAGGAATTCATTTTTTAACTCTATCCCTTGCACACCAGGATCATCTGTATTTAAACAAACTAATAAACCTTGCTTGAGGAAGTGTTTAATTGGGTGCTGTGATAAATCTTTTATCGTACCTGTTTGAAAGTTTGAGGTTAGACAAGATTCAATGGCAATATTATGCTCACGCATATAATCCATCAGCTTCTCATCTTTATGACAAGCTACGCCATGGCCAATACGTTGTGCATGCAATTGGTTTATTGCTTGCCATATACTTTCAGGGCCTGCTGCTTCACCAGCATGAACGGTTATATTGAGATCAGCTTGTCGTACTTGTTTAAAGTGTTCGATAAAAAGTTCGCCAGGGTAGTTGTACTCGTCACCAGCTAAATCAACACCAATAAGATGTTGCTTATGCGCTAATAGGGCATCTAGCTCCGCTTGGCATTTCTCAACACCAAAAGTACGACTTAAAATACCGATAAGATTAATTTTCACATCGTAAATTTTACAAGCTGCATTTACGCCGTCAATTACCGCCGCCACAACATCAGCAACCACTAAATTATTTTTCATCGCCATGTAATAAGGTGAAAAGCGTAATTCAGCATAGTGAATGCCGGCATTGAAAGCATCTTCAACATTTTCAAAGGCGATGCGCTTACAGTCGTCTAATGTTTTAAGTACCGCAACGCCCCAATCAAGCTTACTGAGAAATGCGAGTAGGTCACTTTCACTTCCTTGAATTTGTACATGAGGAATAAAGGCTTCGAAGTTAGTCTCAGGTAAAGCAATATTATGTTCTTGTGCTAACGACCAGATAGTTTTAGGGCGAATATTACCATCTAAATGACGGTGTAAATCAATTAAGGGTAAAGAGGGATGAGTCATGCGAATGGCAACCTATATGAATATGTCTAATAAAAAATACGACCAAAGCACTATAGAATATACTTACTTATGTTTCTTTGATGTCGAATAATTTTATTATACCGCTTTTTTCGTATTATATGTTGCTATTAGCGTCAGAACACTGATAAATTAAATGCGGGACTAATCATCTAGGTGTCTAGACGTAAATATTAAATAAAAACTATTCGTAGTATAAAGAGAAAAAATTATGGTTGATCAAACCGACGACGTTCGTATTAATAAAATCAAAGAGCTTTTACCTCCTATCGCGCTACTTGAGCGATTTCCTTCATCAGAACAAGCTACAAAGTCGGTTTTTGCTGGCAGACAAGCCATCAGTAATATTTTTAATAATCAAGATGACCGCTTACTCGTTGTTATCGGCCCATGTTCAATACATGATCCTAAAGCGGCGTTAGAGTATGGCGAGCGCTTAGCTAAAATGCGCGTTAAATATCAAGACACACTAGAAATTGTAATGCGTGTCTATTTTGAAAAACCAAGAACAACAGTTGGTTGGAAAGGGCTTATCAATGACCCTTATATGGATAACAGCTTTAAGCTCAATGATGGTTTACGTATTGGACGTAAATTGTTGCTTGATTTGAACAATCTTGGCTTACCTACTGCAGGTGAGTTTTTAGATATGATCACACCACAGTACATGGCTGATTTTATGTGTTGGGGCGCTATTGGTGCGCGCACCACAGAAAGCCAAGTACATCGCGAACTGGCTTCAGGTTTGTCTTGCCCTGTTGGCTTTAAAAATGGTACTGACGGTACTATTAAAGTAGCCATTGACGCTATTGGTGCTGCCAGCGCTTCACATCACTTCTTATCAGTAACAAAGTACGGTCATTCAGCTATTGTTGAAACTACAGGTAATGAAGATTGTCATATTATTTTACGTGGTGGTAAAACAACAAATTTTGATGCTGATAGCGTTAAAAGTGTTACCCAGCAATTAGACAAGTCAGGTTTGAACACTAATATCATGATTGACTTTAGTCATGCAAATAGTAGTAAGAAATTTGAAAATCAAATGCTAGTTTGCCGTGATGTTTGCCAACAAATGAGTGATGGCAATCATAATATCTTTGGCGTTATGGTAGAAAGCCACCTAGTTGAAGGACGTCAAAACTTAGTTGATGGCAAAGCTGCAACCTACGGACAAAGCATTACAGATGCTTGCATTGGTTGGCAAGATACTGAAACGTTATTGGCTGAACTTGAACAAGCGGTCATTCAACGTCGAGAAAAATAACCGTTGAAGTAGAAATATAAAAAGATAAAGCAGGCAATTAGCCTGCTTTTTTATTATCTAAAATATTAGTTTTATCAATCAATTAATTAAATTCTAATCAATATAATGCCCATATCACTAAGTTTTATGTGTTGTTACATTGTTAATTTTTCACAACCTCACTATACTGTATAAAAATACAGTATAGTGAGGTTGTGTGACTATTATGAATAAAATGCTTAAACAATTGCATCACCAAGGCAAAATTTGGTCAGCTGACCAAGTTAAAAATGTTGTTGAAATAATTGATAGTGGTTACCAAGAATTAAACCAGCACCTCAATGGTGGCTTACCTCGCCAAGGTGTTATAGAAGTACAAACCATTAACGGTATTGGTGAGCTAAGGTTATTTCTGCCTTATTTATTTAACTTGCTACAAGCAGAGTTAGCGCAACAGCAGCAAAGCCGACAAATTGTTTTTATTGCGCCACCAGCACAAGTAAATGCCTTAATGCTACTACAAGCATCCATTCCACTTGATAACTTGCTGATTATTTCATCACAAAAACCTGAAGAGTCATTATGGGCAGCAGAGCAATGTTTAAAAAGTGGCTGTTGTTTCGCTGTATTGTTGTGGCAACAACTATTAGCAGTGCATCAGGTTAAACGTTTAAAACAGGCTGCAATGACAGGTAGTGCAGTACAAATAATTTTTCGTTCTCCACATAGTGTTGATTTAGCCTTACCTGTTTCATTATCTGTAGCACTGGAGGCACAGCCAACAGGCATAAAAGTAAAAGTTAAAAAGCAGTTAGGTGGTTGGCCTTGCAAGCCTTTTGTAGTCAACATGCACAAGCAATGGCCAAGTTTAACAAGCGCTACCGATAGTACTAGTGATGGGGTTATAAGCAATGTTGTCGTGCCACTATCTAGTCGACAACGGTTTAAGCATGTAGCTAAAACGACAGATACTCAGCGTATTAGCGCTAACTAGTACTGCTTGGCTCATCTTGTTTTATGATTAAGTTTTACTGATGCTTTGGTTATATATTGATTTTCCGTCTTTACAGCTTGATTGCTTGCAGGCTGATACATCTGTATCGACAGTAACAGAAAGAAGTTACTGCAATGATCAAGCTATTGTTATTGTCGATAGTAAAAAAAATTGTATTGTTCAGTTGAATGAAAGCGCGAGGGCAAAAGGGATTCAACAGGGCATGGGATTGGGCATGGCGGCATCTTTGACTCATGAACTTTGTGTTGTGCCATATCAAATGGCAGAAGAAGAGGCTTATTTGCTGACACTGGCAGAGCAGCTTTACAGTGTTACCGCTAGCATAGCGCTATTTCCACCCCATGGTTTAGCGCTTAAAGTAGGCGATATGTTGCAGCTTTATCAGCACTTAACTGCTTATATTGAAATAATAAATACCGTACTTGCATCCTTTAACCTTAAGAGGAACCTTGCCTGTGGCTATAGCGTTATGTCAGCACAATTACTTGCTTGTGCAGGTGTTAATTTGATCACCACAGATCAAAATATCATGACCAAGAAAAGTGCTGACTTAAGCATTGAACAGCTATTTATTACCGATAAAGCGAAAAATAGCCTTGCGCGTTTAGGAATTAAAACATTAGCGCAGTTGCAGGCATTACCGGTAAAAGAATTAACTAAGCGCTTAGACAGTAACACTATGGAGTATTTAGCTCAGTTAAAAGGGCAAACGGATAAATCATTACAATTTTATCAGCCGAAACATCTGTTTGAGCACAGTGTTGAATTGCTATACGAAATGATTAACCTTGATTTTTTGCTCCAACCTATTAAGCAACTGTTGGCATTATTAGAAGTATTTTTACTGCGTCGCGATTACGTTTGCCTACAACTTGAATTTCACTTATATCATCGTATTGACGGGATCAGTCATGTCTTACAGCAGTCATTAGTGATTAACAGTGCTACAGGAGAGTATTTGTCGGCTCAATGGTTGAAGTTAGTAAGCTTGAAGCTCAGCAGTATCAAATTACACGCCCCTATCACTAAAGTGAACTTACTTGTCCAGCATTTTCAGTCAAATACTGGCGAGATAAACGATATTTTTTTAGGTAAAAGAGGGCAGTTATCATTTGCGCAACTTGCCTCGTTATTGGCCAATAAGTTAGGCGATGAAAAAGTGTTGTGCTTGCAGCAAGGTAATGATCATAGAGCGGAGTTAGCATCATGTTATCGACCTTTTATTAATTGTTCGACAAATAAAATTAATAGAAATAACAATCACACTGGGATAGCTACCAGCAAGAACGTTGGTGCGCGTAATACTGATAGCAGTGCTACTTACTCTGTTGATAAACAACTACTAAGACCGAGCTTTATTTTAGCTGAGCCTGAACCATTACTATCCAATATTCGAGTTTTACATGGTCCTGAACGTATATCTACTGCTTGGTGGGAGCAATCAAAAGATAAAACAACAATACAAAGTTTTAATGGCGAAGCGACGAATGGTAATGAGCCGATTGCTGAACATGGTTACCAACGTGACTACTTTGTGGCTAAAAACTCCCAAGGACAATGCTGTTGGGTATATAGAGAGTTAAACAATCAATGGTACATTCATGGCTACTTTTCATAAAATAATAATCTGCAACACCCTAACAGTTCGTCATATATTAGTAGTGAGTCGCCTTTAATGAGCTACGCAGAGCTTTATTGCCAATCTAACTTCTCTTTTCTACAAGGAGCTTCTCATCCAGAAGAGCTTATTCTGCAAGCCGATAAACTTGGTTATAGTGCACTTGCCATTACTGATGAATGTTCAGTTGCTGGGGTAGTGCGGGCGTATCGTGAAATAAAAGATAAAAAATTAGCCGTTAAACTTATTGTTGGTGCAAGTTTTAAGTTAGAAGATGGACTAAAGCTTATATTACTAGCACCAAACCGACAGGGTTATGCCGAGTTATGCCGTGTTATCACCAATGCAAGAAGGCGATGTGAAAAAGGTCATTATCAATTTACTTACTGGGATTTACACTCTATTAAACACTGTTTTGTGCTTTGGCTACCTAGCGGTGAACTGGAAAAAGATCAGCAAGATATTACGATATTATTACGTTATCACCGAGCCCGATTGTCATTAGCATACACACGTTTTTTACATAGCAATGAAGTTATTTTTAAACAACATTGTCAACGTTTGGCTAAGCAATTCCAGCTGAATATAGTTGCCTGTGGTGGGGTCTTAATGCACGTTGCTCAGCGGCAAAAACTGCAAGATATATTAACTACAATACGACATGGAAAAATGCTCAAAGACATGGGGGTTTTACTTGAGCAAAATGCTGAAAAGTCTTTCAGACCGATAAAAAAATTACTAAAAATTTACCCAGAAGACTATATTGTTGCCAGTATTGAAATAGCGAACCAATGTCAGTTCTGTTTATCGAGTTTACGATATGAATACCCTAAAGAGCTTGTTGCTAAAGGCTTTTCTGCCATTGAATATTTAAAAAAATTAGTAATAAAAGGTATCGCGTTACGTTTTTGTGATGGAATAGCGAGTAATATTCAAGCAATTATTGATAAAGAACTAGTGCTTATTGAAGAACAAGGCTACGAGTACTTTTTTCTCACCATTTACGATATTGTTCAGTACGCTAAGTCACAAAAAATACTGTATCAAGGACGAGGCTCAGCCGCTAATTCTATTGTCTGTTATTGCTTAGAAATAACCTCTGTTGACCCAAGACAAATATCGGTATTGTTCGAGCGTTTTATTTCGAAAGAAAGAAACGAACCACCAGATATTGATGTTGATTTTGAACACCAACGCCGAGAAGAAATCTTTCAATATATTTATCAAAAATATGGGCGTGAGCATGCTGCGTTAGCAGCGACTGTGATCACTTATCGATTAAAAAGTGCTATTCGAGAAGTTGGTAAAGCTTTTGGTTTTAATGAGACACAACTGAGCTTTTTCATCAAAAATATTAATCGTCGCCAAAGTGAAGTTAGCTGGCGTGAACAAGTGTTTGAATTGGGCTTAAACAAAGATAGCCATCAAGCACAATTATTTATTCAACTTGTTGATGAAATCATTGGTTTTCCACGACACTTATCGCAACATGTTGGTGGTTTTATTATTTCATCAGGTCCGTTATATGAGCTTGTGCCAGTAGAAAATGCCGCCATGGCCGAACGCACGGTTATTCAATGGGATAAAAGCGACTTAGAAACCTTAGGTTTATTAAAAGTTGATGTGCTAGCTTTGGGCATGTTAACGGCAATTCGCCGTGCGTTTAGTTATATTAAACAACATTATCAACAACAGCTGACCATTGCTGACATCACCCGTTTACCTGAAGATCCACAAGTTTATAAAATGCTACAGCAAGCAGATACCGTCGGCGTCTTTCAAATAGAGTCACGCGCGCAAATGAGTATGTTGCCTCGGCTTAAACCCGAATGTTACTACGACTTAGTGGTGCAAATTGCCATTGTAAGACCTGGGCCGATTCAAGGTGATATGGTACACCCGTATTTACGCCGTCGAGCAGGGCTTGAGCCCGTGGAATATCCATCTGAGGCGATTAAAAGTGTGTTGAGTCGAACACTTGGTGTGCCGATATTTCAAGAACAAGTGATCAAAATTGCCATGGTTGCTGCAGGCTTTAGCGGTGGTGAGGCAGATCAGTTACGCCGAGCAATGGCGAAATGGCAACGTAATGGCGAATTAAGCCAGTTTCGTAACAAGTTAATATCAGGAATGAAAGCCAGAGGTTACCAAGAGAGTTTTGCAGAACGTATTTATCAGCAAATTTGTGGTTTTGGTGAGTATGGCTTTCCTGAATCTCATTCTGCCAGCTTTGCTGTGCTAGCTTACGTGTCTGCTTGGCTCAAATACTATTATCCTGCCGCTTTTTATAATGGTTTACTCAATAGTTACCCGATGGGTTTTTATTCCCGATCACAATTAATACAAGACGCACAACGACATGGCATTACCATTAATGAGATCGACATTAATCAATCATTATTAGAGCATCAAATACGTTACGAGGAAAAGTCTAATAGTTACACCATTCAGTTAGGCTTGAACATGGTTAAAGGTTTGTCCGATAAAAGTGCTCAGCAATTGCTTGTGCAAAGGCCGAGGCAGGGCTATCAAGACTTTGCTACATTAATGAAAAAAGCCTTAAGGCGTGATGATGTCAACCTGCTTGCTAGTGCGAATGCTTTGCAATCATTAGCCGATAATCGTTACCAAGCGCGTTGGCAACTAATGGATTCAGAGCACAGTCTACCTTTGTGGCAAGTAGCTAACGAGAGCGTAGTACAGCAGCCAGCACAAAGTGAGTTTAGTTTTACACCTAGCGCAATGGATAACTTAATTGAAGATTATGCGAGTACTGGCGTGAGTGTGACTCAACATCCAATCGCTTTGCTATTAGCTGATAGTGAGCAGCAAGCTTATATTGGCCGTTATACCTTAGCACATGACTTAGTCAATATTACCGGACAAACCGTGGTATCTGTTATTGGCTTAGTTACTGGCCGCCAAAGTCCTGGTACCGCATCAGGTGTGACCTTTGTGACCTTAGAAGATCATACGGGGAATTGTAATGTCGTGGTATGGCAAGCGACAGCGAATGCACAAAAAACTACTTTTTTAACCGCTAAAATATTAAAAGTGACAGGTATTCTTGAGCGAGAAGGTGATGTTATTCACATTATTGCTGGTCGTTTGTTCGATCTCACTGATCGCATTAATGGACTAGACTGTAAATCAAGAAACTTTCATTAGTCGCTGTTCTTATTAATGAAATTGCTATTAATCGTAAAAAAATAACCATTCACCGCAGTAAATCAAAAACAATGTAAAGCAGTGTAAAGAACGTTGTTTGCCTTAATAGCGAACAATATTATAGTTAACAGAGATGTAGTGGTGTAGTGAGTATAAATTTGAACATTCGTTGTAATAAAAACAAACGAAAAAAGCAATTAGGCAAGGCAAAACTGTTTAGCCAAGGAAAAATCAGCATGTTAAGAGTAAATAGAAGTGCTATTGCTATGGCTGTACTAACCGCAGTCCTCAGTGCATGTAGCGCGCCAAGTGGTTTGTCGTCAAAAAATCCTAGCATAAACATAGCACAGAATAGCCCAGATGTTTGGCAAACAGAGCAAACAAAAAATAGTCAGCAAAGTGCGGTGGTAGATGGCTGGTTAAAAAGCTTTAATGACCCCGTGCTCGAACAAATGATTGCATATGCTTTATCGCATAATTATCAATTACGTGCTGACAGTATCAATCTCGAAATCGCTAAAGAGCGTTTGCAAGTTAGTGAAGCAACTGATTTTCCTGAATTGTCACTGGCAATTGGTAATTCAAGACGTAAGCAGGTATCCGCTAGTACGGTAAATTATCAAACTGATGCCGACATTAGCGTCGATTTACGTTATGAAATTGACTTGTGGGGCAAACTGTCTGATGAGCAAAATCAAAGCCGTTTAAACTATGCTGCGGCACAAGCTACTTATCAACAAAGTACTTTGACCCTAGTTACCAATATTAGCAAAGCTTGGTTTGATTTAACGCAAGCACAACAACTGCTTATGCTGTATCAAGAACGTGCCGAAAACTTACAGCGCAACCTTGCAATGATCCAATCATCTTATCAATTAGGTTTGAATGATGCTCTAGATGTTTATTTAACTAAAAACAATGTAAATCAGGAGCTTGCTAGAGTTGCTCAACAAGAGCAAACGGTAAAACTACAAAGCCGAACTTTGGAACTGTTATTAGGTGATTACCCTTACGCCCAGAAAACAGCAAAGCAAAACCTACCTTTTATTGATAGCGATATTGAATTAGGTATACCGGCTCAGTTGCTAGCGCGCCGTAGCGATATTCAGGCAAGTTGGTTTGAATTAATGGCATTAGATGCTGGTTTGGCGGTTGCACATAAACAACGTTTCCCAAGTTTTAACCTGAATGCAAGTGTTAGCGACAATGGCACAGAGCTAAGTGATTTACTTGACGGTGGCTCATTTGCTTGGTCGTTAATAGGCAATATCACCACACCATTGTTTAACGCGGGGCGCTTGGAATCATTAGAGCAGCAAGCCAAGTTAACTGTTCAACAAAAAGAACAGCAATACTTACAACAGGTTTATCAAGCTTTTGCAGATGTTGAAAATAGTATTAGTGAACGAGAGTCATTAACCAAGCGCTATGTTTACTATGGTAAAGCGCAAGAAAATGCCTTGGCAGCAGAAAAACTGTCCTTCGATCAATATCTACGCGGCTTAGTAACCTACACCACGGTATTGGAATCACAGCGTCGTTCTTTTGATGCGCAAACTACCGTGATCCAACTAACTAATCAGTTATTACAAAATCGTATTGAAATTTATAGCGCTTTAGGTGGTGACTATCTTAGCCCCATAAGCCAATCAGAAAGCATAGCGTCTGTATCATCAACTAACCGCACAAGTTTGGAAAAGTAATGTCACCTAAAATAAAAAAAATTCTTCCTGTTATTGTTTTATCTTCACTGGTATTTGCGGCTTATATTGTTAGTAGTAACCCGCCATCAACAAAACGTGGGCGTCCAAGCACTGCACCGCAATTGAATGTACAAGTACAAAAGCTTACTCGTGCGGACCTTGCTGTAACTATTAGTAGCTACGGTACGATTAAACCTCGCACGCAAAGTATATTGTTGCCACAGGTTTCAGGGCAAATTATCAATATTAGCCCTAAGTTTCGTGAAGGTGGCTTTTTTGAACAGGGCGATGTGCTAGTACAATTGGATCAACGTGACTTGCTAGCAGAAGTAAAAATTTCTCAAGCAAGCTTATTCGGTGCCAAGCAAAGCTTAAGTGAAGAGCAAGCGCGTGTAGAACAAGCAAAGCAAGATTGGCAACGCTTAGGTAACAGTGAAGATGCACCAGATTTAGTATTACGGAAACCTCAGCTTTTAGCAGCACAAGCAACGGTTTATTCAGCCGAAGCGGGTTTAGCAAAAGCGGAATTAGCATTAGAGCGCAGCAATATTGTTGCGCCATATACTGGCAGAATATTAAGCAAATCAGTAGATGTTGGGCAAGTGGTTAGTGTAGGTACAGAGCTTGCTGAAATTTATGCGGTTGATTATGTCGAAATTCGCTTACCACTGAAAAATAAAGATTTACCTTACATGGTATTACCTGAAAATAGTCGTTTTCAAGATGAAAGTGTTAATCAGCAACCAGCGGTTACCATTCACTCAGATTTATCGGTACGCCAAAGTTGGTATGGCAAAGTTGTTCGTACTGAAGGTGCATTTGATCAAGACTCACAACAGTTATTTGTTGTCGCACAAATTGATGATCCCTACGGTAAAAATGAAAATGGTGGTTTACCACTTAAAATTGGCCAATATGTTAGCGCTGAAATCAAGGGTAAAGTCATTGAAAAAGTACTAACTATTCCTAATAAAGCCATTTATCAGGGCAGCTATGTCTATATTGTTGAAGGCAATATACTTAAGCGGAAAAATATTACCATTGCTTGGCAAAATGATGATGTAGCGGTAATAAAAGATGGCTTAGAAGCACAACAGTTATTAGTTTTGACACCGTTAGGGCAAGTGACATCAGGCACCATTGTTAGTATTAGCAGCATGGATGGTAAAGCGGTAAACATGCAAGCCTCGGGTCAAAAGGGCTCTAAGAAAGATATAAAGAAAGGCGAAAATAAAGCCCGCAAAAATGGCAAGCAAGGTGAATCACGTAAGCCACTAAATGCAGACCAAGAAAAATCATCGCAAACGACTAGCAGTAAAGGAGTTGAGTCATGATCGCTTGGTTTGCTAAAAATCATGTCGCCGCTAATTTATTAATGATCACCATTTTATTGGCTGGCGTATTTTCCATTAAAAGCAGTATTCCGTTAGAGGTATTTCCATCATTCGAGTCTGAAATTGTTAATGTTACCGTAGCATTACGAGGCTCTACGCCTGAAGATGCTGAGCAAGGTGTCGCAATTCGTATTGAAGAGGCTGTACAAGACTTACAAGGCATTGAAAAAATTACCAGTACCTCAGTGGAAGGGGCTGCAACCGTTCGTATTGAGGCTGATGCTGCTACTGATGTGCGTGACTTATTGGCTGATATCAAAAGCCGAGTTGATGCGATAAACACCTTTCCAGTCGATGCTGAGAAACCAGTAATTGCCATTGCTCAGCGTATTCGTGATGTTATTTCAGTCACTATCGCCTCTGACTATGGCGAAAAAGAAATTCGCGAATTTGCCGAACAAGTACGTGACGACTTATTGCGCTTACCACAAGTTACTCAAGTAGCACTTGATGCGGTGCGTGATTATGAAATCAGTATTGATGTTAACCAAAGTAAGCTTGAACAGTATCAATTAACACTTTCTGAAATATCTTCAGCCATTAGTAATAGCTCGGTTGATATTTCTGCCGGTAATGTTCGCACCGATGGTGGTGATGTTTTAGTACGTAATATTGGCCAAGCTTACCGCAAAGATGAATTTGAGAAAGTGGTAATAAAAACCAATACTGATGGTACTTTTTTATATCTTGAAGATATCGCTCAGGTAAATGATGGCTTTGAAGAAACACCATTAAGAGCTCGCTTTAATGGTCAACAAGGTGCCTTAATTGATGTTTTTCGTATTGGTAGCCAAAGTGCAATAGATGTTGCTGACGCAGTAAAAAATTACATTGATGAACGTCAAGATACACTACCTGAAGGTTTTGTTTTAAGTTATTGGGATGATGACTCTGAAATCGTAAAAAGCCGTTTAAATACATTGATAACTAATGCCTTACAAGGTGGTTTCTTAGTCTTGATATTGCTGACTTTGTTCCTACGTCCGTCAATTGCTTTTTGGGTTTCTATTGGTATTCCTGTCAGTTTCATGGGGGCATTTATTGTTATGCCATTTTTTGATATTTCAATCAATATCATGAGCTTATTTGGTTTTATATTAGTACTGGGCATAGTGGTTGATGATGCTATTGTTACCGGAGAAAACATCTATCGTCATACCCAAACCGCATCAAGCGGCATAGAAGCAGCAATTAAGGGCACAGAAGAAGTTGCAACACCGGTTACCTTCGGCATTTTAACAACTGTGGCGGCGTTTATGCCGTTAGCTTTTATTGAAGGTCAACGAGGGGCGCTATTTGCGCAAATTCCAGTCATCGTTATTCCGGTGCTTTTATTTAGTTTAATTGAATCAAAGTTTGTTTTACCGTCGCATTTAAAATCATTACGTTTGCGTAGTGAAAAGACCAAACAATCAAAGTTCAGTGCTTGGCAGCAACGTTTTGCTGATGGCTTTGAAGCGTCAATTTTACGTTATTACAAGCCGTTATTATCATTAGCTATTCGTAACCGTTTAACCACTATTGCCTTATTTGTTGGCGTATTCATTTTAATTTTAGCTTTCATTACCAGTGGTTGGACACGCTTTGTTTTCTTCCCTCGTATTGCCAGTGAAACTGCTCGTGGCAACGTCACTATGCCGGTTGGAACCAGTTTTGATGTCGTTGATGCTTATGTTGAAAAAATGTCTAATGCGGCGAAAACCTTGCAAGATAAGTATCGTGACGATAAGGGTGACAGTATTATTTTGAATACCTTAGCGATCACTAGCCAAGAAAAAGGCCGAGTACGCTTTGAAATACTACCTGCTGATCAAAATGAATCTGGTATAGGTACCGCACAACTTGTTAAAGAATGGCGAGAATTGATAGGACCATTACCTGGCGCTGAGAATTTAACTTTTAGGGCTGAATTTGGTCGTGGTGGCGATCCTATTGATATTCAGTTATCCGCAACTGATTTACAAACCTTAGAGCAAGTGGCTAGCGAAGTAAAAGCACGTATACGAACTTATCCAACGGCCTTTGAAATTGCTGATAGTTTGTCTGATGGTAAAGAAGAATTACAAATAGAACTGACCGAGCAAGGTTATGCCATGGGAATGAGTAATTCATGGATAACGCGGCAGGTACGAGATGCCTATTTTGGCTCACAAATTCAACGTATTCAACGTGGACGAGATGACGTGCGTGTTATGCTGCGCTTTCCTTTGTCTGAACGACAATCAATTGCCAAGCTAAATGATATGTTAATTAATACGCCAACAGGTGGAAAAGTACCATTATCACATGTCGCAACATTAAAACCTGGTAAAAGTCCGTCAGCGATCAAACGGATAGATAGGTACAGAACGGTTAATGTCACAGCTGATGTTGATAAGAACGCGACTAATATGACTACGCTCAATGCCGATTTAAATCAGTTTTTGACCGAGTTAATGAGTAAGTATCCGGGGGTGTCTTATACCTTAGAAGGGGAAGCGCGTGAGCAAGCTGACTCTTTTAATAGCCTTGCTTGGGGCTTAGTATTTGTTTTCTTTATTATTTACTGTTTATTAGCAATACCATTTAAATCTTACTTACAACCGATAATTGTTATGTCAGTTATTCCATTTGGCGCGATAGGAGCCATTATTGGTCATTGGATCATGGGTATGGACTTAACTATTATGAGTTTACTTGGTTTGATGGCGCTTATTGGCGTAGTGGTAAATGACAGCTTGGTATTGGTGGATTTTATTAATGGTAAAGTTCGGGCGGGAGAGAAAGTGTTTGATGCCGTATTAATTGCGGCACAGTCGCGTTTTCGTCCGGTAATGCTAACTTCATTAACCACCTTTATTGGTTTAATGCCACTATTGTTTGAAAAAGCGACACAAGCACAGTTCTTGATACCAATGGCGGTATCGCTTGGCTTTGGTATTATCTTCGCGACTTTTATCACCTTGATATTAGTGCCAGTAAATTACTTATTAGTTGAAGACGTTAAGAACTTAACAACCCGTGGCAAGAACAAGTTAGTCACTCAACTAAGCTAACCTACTTTTTTAGGAGTCTAATTAAAGCGAATGGCATTTTTCGTTGTCATTCGCTTAACAATCGTTAAACTAGCAAGCAAATACTATTCTCGCATAAAGGCTAACCATGGCTGATAACAACACTCCAGAAGAAACTATATTTTCCAAGATTATTCGCCAAGAAATCCCTGCACCATTACTTTTTCAAGATGAACTTGTAAGTGCTTTTCGTGATATTACCCCGCAAGCGAAAAGTCATATTTTGATTGTACCGAATAAACTTATTCCAACGGTTAATGATATTGAAGAAGAAGACGAACTCACCATGGGTCGTATGTTTACAGTAGCGAGAAAGCTAGCCAAAGAAGAGGGCATTGCAGAAGATGGTTATCGTTTGATCATGAACTGTAATAAGCACGGCGGCCAAGAGGTTTACCACATCCATATGCACTTAGTTGGCGGTCAGCCATTAGGGCGTATGCTAAATCCTAAATAGTCTTAACGCTTAATAAGCAATTAAAATCTTAATCTAAAAACCAAATATAACTTATAGCGTAAAATTAAATGTTTACGCTGTACTTTTAAATAAATATTGTTAGTATGCACACCGAAACCAAGGGGTGCCTGAGAATCGAAGACGATTTAATGGCTGAGATGCGCTGTTGTTGATGACATAGCGAACCCTTAGAACCTGAACCGGATAGTACCGGCGTAGGAATGGTTACGCTAATCGCATACCATTCTGTAAAATTGCATTTTGCCGTTTAGCGTATGCTATGCAGACAATGCTAATTCTACAGTTTGCCAGTGAACAGCTATCTAACTTCTCCATGCCGGATCCCATAACGTATTCTTGACCGAATTTATGAGATCATAATGAAAATTTCTAAATCTGCTATTTCAATAGCAATTACCACCTACTTAGCGTCTTTTAACAGCTTTTCACAAAACAATACCGCAGATGAGCTTGAGCATATCACTGTAAGTTCAAGCTTTACTAAACAGTCTTTAGCTCAAGTTCCTACTAGTATTGCCGTTATTGACCAGCAAAAAATTGATGATCAAGCTATTCAGCATTTCGAAGAGTTGATTAGTAGCGTTGCAAATCTCAATTTCTCTGGCGGTACTTCTCGTCCTAAATATTTGCAAATTAGAGGTGTAGGTGAACGTTCAGAATATCGAGGCGCACCGAACTCATCAGTAGGCTTTATTGTTGATGATATTGATCTTTCTGGTTTAGGTATGGCTGCTTCGATGTACGATGTACAACAAGTTGAAGTGTTGAGAGGTCCACAAGGCGCTCGCTTTGGTGCAAATGCTTTAGCGGGCTTGGTTTATATTAAATCAAATGATCCAAGTCAAACACCAGAGTATGGATTCAAAGCAAGCTTAGGCAATGATGACTTAATTGATATTGCAGGTTACAGCTCAGGGGCAATTAACGACAAACTTAGTTACCGCATTTCACTAGAGCAACACCAACAAAATGGTTATAGAGATAACACTTATTTAGATAGAGATGACACCAACGCTATCGATGAGTTTTCAGGTAAATTTAAATTACGCTATATCGCCACTGATGATCTAACGGTAGATTTTACCTATTTATTTACGGATAACGATAATGGTTTTGATGCGTGGACACTTGATAACAATGGTTTTAATACCATTACCGATGATCCTGGTGTTGATAAACAAAAATCTCACGGCTCAGCACTAAAATTTACTTATGACGGATTATCTTTTGCACAGCTAACGGCAATTAGTAGCTATACCACCACTAAACATCAACATGCATATGATGGTGATTGGGCAAATGCTGATTACTGGGCAAGCAAGTCTTGTGAAGATGATGACGGTGCTGTTCCATGTGAATATAGTTATTTGTGGGATAAAAAGGCTGATCGTGATGTTTGGTCACAAGAATTTAGATTAACTTCTAATGATTCATCACGTATTTTCTCCAATACAACCGCGTGGTTGCTTGGTGCTTATATTAGTAAGTTAGAAGAAAGCAATGATTTAGATTCATCGTATAATGGTTGGCCAGATGAAATTCTAGACTCGACATATTCAGCCAATAACTACGCTATATTCACACAGCTGGATAGTATCTTAGACTATGGTCATCAACTTTCGGTAGGACTTAGAGTCGAAAAACGCACAACTGAATATTCAGACAGTGCTGGAGATGAGTTCGATCCTTCTGAAACTATGTGGGGCGGTCATATTGCATTAAGTAAAGCGATTAACAGTCAACACGCTGCTTACATTAGAATAGCTCGGGGTTATAAAGCCGGCGGTTTTAACATGGGTTTACCAGAACAACTGAGCGAGTTTAAAGAGTTTGATACCGAGACGTTAATGAATTATGAATTAGGGCTTAAATCTACTATGTTAGACAGCGCATTAACTAGTCGTTTAGCTGTATTTTATATGGATAGAAAAGACCAACAAGTTAATGCCTCACAGCAAAATCCTGATAAACCTCAGCAGTTTACAATATATACAGCCAATGCAACGAGCTCAAATAGCTACGGATTAGAGTTAGAGCTAAATTATCAGGTCACTAATAACTTATCGATAGATTCTACCATCGGTTATTTGAAAGCGACTTACGATGATTATGCGTATATGGATAAGTACGGCACTAGCATTGATATTTCTGGCCGAGAGCTTGCGCATGCCCCTAATTATACCTTTAGTTTAGGGACAACTTATCGCAATGACGCAGGATTTATTGCTAATATAAACTGGTCAGGCAAAGATGAGTTTTATTTCTCTGATAGTCATGCTGAAAAATCGGCGAGTTCAAATTTACTTAATGCAAAAGTTGGCTATGAGATTAATGATTGGTCGATATCATTGTGGGCAAGAAATATAACAGATGAAAAAGTTGCAACACGTGGCTTTTTCTTTGGTAATGAACCTGATCAAGGTTGGGTTGCCAAAAAATATTTACGCTATGGTGCGCCAAGACAAGTTGGTGTGACACTCGATTATAATTTTTAATAACGTAGAACATTAAACAGCACTTTACTCAAATGACTTTGAGTAATATCAATTGAATAAAGTGCTTTATTAATAAATGAAATTTACCAAGAGTATCGATATGAAAATCTCAATTGAAATTAGTTTATATCCACTTGCAGAAGAAAAATTTAAAACTGAAATTTGGGCTTTTATTAAACGTTTACGTTTAGTGGAAGGACTAAATGTTGTTACTAATGGTATGAGTACACAGGTTTTTGGTGATTATGACTTAGCTACAAGTCATGTCATGGCTGAAATTAAGCACGTGCATCAAACCTTAAATGCCGCAGTATTTGTTTGTAAGTTTATTGGCGGTGACCGCTCAGTTGTTGAAGCAGAGTCGTAATGGCAAACTCAATCAGTGCCACCACTGAAATTGTTACTTATTTCACAACACTACCGGTATTAGAGCTAATCGCCGTAGTCGCTTCACTGCTATACGTAGTTTTAGCAGCAAAAGGTAACCTTTGGTGCTGGCCGGCAGCAATATTAAGTACGGTGCTATATACCGTTATTTTTTATGATGTATATTTATGGATGGACAGTGCATTACAGCTCTATTATTTATTAATGGCGGCGTATGGTTGGTTATGCTGGCGTAAAAATGCTGTTGCTAGTAATCTCGAAAATAATGATACTTCAGCGTCCAGAATCAACAGTAAAGAACTGCTTTATAGCCAATGGACGCTGCAACGTCATAGCGTCATGATTATTGCTCTATCATTACTGTCAATCGTATTAGGTTGGTTAATGGCGACATATACACCAACACATTTTCCGTATCTTGATAGTGCGACAACCGTATTTGCGATATTTGCGACTTATCTATTAACACAAAAGGTGTTAGAAAATTGGCTTTACTTTGTCGTTATCGATGTTGTTTCAATCTATCTCTATATCGAGAAAGGCTTAACTCCAACAGCTGCTTTATTCGCTTGTTATGTGATATTAGCAAGTTACGGTTATTGGCAGTGGCGTAAACTGTATTTACAGCAGAAACAAAACGCTGTGAACGACAGTGATATTTCGCCCGTTTTCGGCTAAAAGAAAAGTTTAATGGTATTACTTACGATGCTGTTACTGATGAGTACGTACTGAAATGGTGACTAACTTAACCTCAGGTATTAATGAACAATATAAGCCACTTATAAAAGACTTATGTTTATTACCTTGTTTTGCCAATAGAAGTATTAACAGTGTAGCTGTGATTGATTCAGGACTAAGTCAGTCATGTTTTCGTGTGCAGGTTGATGAACATCAGTATTTTGCTAAGCACATCACAAGTGGTGCTACTGAAATTTTAGCAAATAAGCTTGCAGCTGATAGTGATGTTGCTCCCAAGCTTGTTTATGCTGAAGGTGATTGGTTGATCAGTGAGTTCCTCTCTGGCGAGCTATTGGAAAATACTCAGCTTAGTGAAGATGAACAATTAACGGTTATATTATCATTACTGACGAAATGTCATCGTTTGCCTTTTTCTTCTAGCAATCTAAATAGCCAAATCGCAAATTCCAAGTCTGCTAATACGTTAGTAAATCATTCTGCTTCAGTTCTTCCTCGCTTAGAAATAGAGCAAATTATCTCGCAGTTATTTCAAGAGCTATCAAGTCAACAACCGGATGTTTTAAACCAGCAAATATCGTTAACTGAAGTTAATCGTTTAATGACAACAGCTGAATCAGCACTGCAAGATCTTGCGCAAATAAGAGCAGAAGTAAGGCAAAGTAATGAGGTGTTTTGTCATGGCGATGCAAACTTCAGCAACGTGATTAAGCTAGAAAATAGCACTACTACTGATGCTGTTCTTCGTTATCAATTGATTGATTTTGAATGCGCTTGCATCGCCCCGATTGAGTATGAATTGGGTATGTTAATGGCAGTTAATGAAATTGAAAACAGTAAAATTAAGTGGGTGATAGCACAGTACTCTGATCAACAAAGCAATCAGCAATACTGGCAAAGTATCAGTGAAACTTATATTGATAATCAGCAAGGAAATCATACTGAAATTGTCGACAATCTAGAACAAATGATGACTTTGTCACGTAACATTACCACTTATCGCGTTACGCGTTACTATGCTTTATCTTTAATTATTAATGGGTTGTGGTATCTTTCTAAATATCAGTACTTTCAGAGTGAAAAGTACAAGGAACTAGCAAATAAACAGTTTTCATTACTGGTAAAGCAACATCCTGAGACAAATATTGTCATAAAGTAAATGAGATAAGGTGCTGAAATCTTACGATTAGTGGTAGTGCGAGAATGACTTGTATAGCGCATAATTAGCTTAATAGAGTTTAATGGCTGTCATGTGTGAATTGGAAAGAATTTATAGAAAATAGAAATCGCTTATTCTGGTTGGTGCATACCGCTGGCTGGTGTGGTTTTGCCTTGGTACATTACCTAGGTTCATTGCTACATGATTTACGCGATATCTTTTTAGTAATTATTTTACTTAATGCTTACGCAGGTTGGTTGTTCACCATTCCGCTTAGATATATCTATCGTCGCATCTGGAATTTTACGCCACTAAAAATTGCTATCGTAGTGATTCTTACTTCATATTGTACCGGTGTGTTTTGGCAAATAATCAAGAATATAAATTACTGGGAAATTTATAAACACGGTTATCGCCCTGATTTTCTTTTGTACTACACCAAAAATAGCTTATTGTCTTTTTTCATCATTCTTAGCTGGAGTGGTCTGTATTTTGGTACTAAATATTATCAAATGCTGCAAAAAGAAAAACAAAATGTATTACGTGCTAATACCGTAGCGCATCAAGCGCAGTTAAAAATGCTGCGTTATCAGCTAAACCCTCATTTCTTGTTTAACACCTTAAATGCAATATCAACGCTGATCTTAGTTAAAGAAAACAAAACAGCGAATGGTATGGTTACTAAGTTAAGTGAATTTTTACGCTATTCGTTAGATAAAGATCCAATGAAGAAGGTAACACTTGATAGTGAACTCCATGCTTTAAGGCTGTATTTGGATATTGAAAAAGTACGTTTTGAAGAGCGCTTACAAGTTAGTTTTAATATTGCCTCTGATTGTAATTTAGCACTGGTACCAAGCATGATTTTACAGCCTTTAGCGGAAAACTCGATTAAACACGCTATTGCCGTGCAAGAACAAGGTGGAGAAATTAACGTATCTGTACAGCGTTTTGGTAATGACCTACTTGTTGAACTGTCTGATAATGGTCCCGGCGCAGAAATAAGTAATGGCAACCTATTCAGAGAAAACGGTGTTGGTTTAGTGAATACGCGTGAACGACTACAAGCCCTGTATCAGAATGATTTTTCATTAGTTGTTGCCAACAATATACCAACTGGTGTTAAAATCAGTATACGAATGCCATACGACATTGGAAGCAAGGTATGAGCAAAAAGCTCACAACGTTAATTGTTGACGATGAACCACTAGCAAGAAAAGGCTTAGCGGTTCGTCTTGAAGATCATAAAGACATCGAAATTATTGCACAATGTACTAATGGCCGAGAGGCATTAGAAGCGGTGCGTGCTTATCAACCTGATCTTATTTTTCTCGACATTCAAATGCCTGGTTTAAATGGTTTTGAAGTAGTTGAAGCGATTATCGAACAAGGTTTACAGCTACCAATGGTGGTATTTGTTACCGCTTTTGATCAATACGCCATGCAAGCATTTGAAGTGCATGCACAAGATTACTTGCTTAAACCTGCCGATGAACAACGCTTAGCGCAAACTTTAGATAAAATCAGACAAAGTCTTAGTAGTGAAGTGAACGCCATTCATAAGTCTAAGCTTGTGCGTTTAGTCAGCGACGTTACGGGTAATGATTGCGACAAAATATTGCAAGAGTTAGACAATAATGAACCCGTGAGTATTTCTAGTTATTCTGACGTGTTGGCGATTAAAGATGCCGGCGAAGTTAGTAGGGTACCGGTAAAAGATATTTTATGGATTGATGCTGCTGGTGATTATATGTGTGTGCATACGCAAAGTAATACCCATATTTTACGTAAAACCATGAAACAGCTGGAAGAAGTGTTAGACCCTCGACAGTTTTTACGCAGTCATCGTTCTACTATCGTAAATAAGAACTATATTGATAAATTTTGCAGCCAACTTAATGGCGAGTACTATTTAGTAATGTCTAACGGCAAAGAATTGAAAGTTAGCCGCAGTTATAAAGATAAAGTTAAGAAGGCTGTAGTTGCATAGCGGTTTAGTTGCTTAGCATTCGTGCCGTAGCGTTATCTCAGTGCTATCTCAGTATTATGAAATGAATATATAAAAGGTAAACAATGTGTTTACCTTTTTTTGTCTCTGGCATTAGCGCTTAACGGTTAAAAAAGTATTAAGTTAACTCTAAAGGACCTACTTCAACCACAAGTTTACCGAAGTTTTCACCTTTTAATAAGCCGATAAAAGCATTAGATGTTTGCTCTAAACCTATTACCTTATCCTCACGGTGAATAATTTTACCTTCAGCAAGCCACTGGCCCATCGCTTGGCTAAATTCGTTATAACGATGACCATAGTCATCAAATACGATAAAACCTTGCATTTTTATGCGCTTAACCAGTAATAATCCCATTAGTGATGATAATCTATCTGGTCCTGCTGGCAGCTCAGTGGCATTGTATTGTGAAATTAAGCCACATACAGGTACACGCGCGCTGGCATTTAGTAATGGCATTACAGCGTCAAATACTGCGCCGCCAACATTTTCGAAATAAACATCAATGCCGTTAGGGCATTGCTCAGCCAATAATTGTGCTAAATCACTACTCTTATGGTTAACACAGACATCAAAACCTAAAGTGTCTGTCACGTAATGACACTTTTCTTCGCTACCAGCAATACCAACAACGCGGCAGCCTTGTAATTTAGCAATTTGACCGACTAAACTACCTACCGCGCCACTTGCCGCCGCAACAACAACCGTTTCGCCTGCTTTAGGTAAGCCAATATCAAGCAAGCCCATATAGGCCGTTAACCCTGGCATACCTAATACGCCAAGAGCGTATGATGGCGAGGTTAAAGCTTTAGGTAGTTTTAATAACTCTTCACCATTTGAAATGGCGTAATCTTGCCAGCCGGTATAAGCAACCACTAAATCGCCAACTTGGAAGTTATCATTAAGTGATGTTTCAACACGACAAACTGCGCCGCCGACCATTACTTCACCAATAGCGACAGGTTCAGCATATGATTTTGCATCACTCATACGGCCACGCATATATGGGTCTAATGACAAATATACTGTGCGTAGTAATACTTCACCTTGGCTCGGTGTTGGAATGTCTACATCAATTAAATTAAAGTTCTCAGGCGTTGGTGCGCCAACTGGGCGAGAAGCTAGGGTGAACTGGCGATTTTTTTGCTTATTTTGTTGTAACGCTGATGACGTTGTTACATTGGTATTTGAGGTCATTTAACTTTCCGAATAAGGACTTAATGGTTAATCAAACCTAGCAGATAAACTTTCTATCATTGATTACCTGCTAGATTATTTGTTTTCTCGTATTAATTTTTACGCTAATTTGTTGATCAAACGGTTAGCTGCTTCGCTAGAGCTTGCGGGGTTTTGACCACTGATGATTAAGCCATCTTCAACGACAAATGGTGCCCAATCCTCACCTTTTTGATAATCAGCACCTTGCTTAATTAACTCATCTTCAAGTAAAAATGGCACGATGTTCGTTAGCTGTACTGCATCTTCTTCACTGTTAGTGAAACCTGCAATTTTTTTGCCTTTAACTATTGCTGTACCGTTACTGTCTTTTACTTTAAGTAATACTGCTGTGGCATGACAAACAACTGCGACAGGCTTGTTTTGCTGGATAAATGCAGAGATCAAGTTGTTTGAGTCTTGGTCGTCGGTTAAATCCCAAAGTGGACCATGACCGCCAGGATAGAACACTGCAGCGTATTCATTAGCATCAATTAGGTTTAATTTTGTCGTTGTTGCTAATACTTGCTGGCTTTGTTCGTCACTTTCAAAGCGGCGAGTAGCATCAGTTTGAAAGTCTGCTTCTGCACTTTTAGGATCTAATGGTGGTTGTCCGCCTAATGGCGAAGCCAATGTTACGGTAAAACCGGCATCAATTAATTGATAATAAGGTGCTGCAAATTCTTCTAACCAAAAGCCGGTTTTTTCGCCAGTATTACCTAATTCATCGTGCGAGGTTAATACCATTAATACTTGCGTGTTTTGTTTTTTTGTCGCATTCATTTTAATTATCCTATGCAATTTTATTATCGTACTTATTGATGTCATTGCTTGATGACTTCAGTCTATGGGAAAGAGTATATGCTCATTCATATTCAATACAATGCAGATTAAATTGATAACTTTGTTCTAATTATTGATACAATAGAGTGCAAATGTTTATTTTGAATAAAATTGTTTTGGTAAAGGTGATTTAGTAAAGGTGATTTAGTGGATATTTCTTTTGAACAGTTAAAAAGTATGGTGGTTTTTTCGCATGTGGTTGAACAAGGCAGTTTTAGTGCAGCCGCTAAACATATAGGGCTTTCAAGAGCTGTTGTCAGTTATCACATTAAAAAACTTGAACAGCAGCTAGGCATCACACTATTAAATCGTTCAACGCGCTCAGTTATGCTAACACAAGCAGGTAGCGACTATTATCAGCGTTGTCGAATTATTGCCGAGCAAGCAAGTGCAGCAAATCAACAAATTGAAAATGTTAAAAATGAGCCAGAAGGGCTGCTAAAAATTACTTGTCCGGTCAGTGTTGGTTTACATTCCATCGTACCTGCATTAGATAAGTTTCGAAAACTGTATCCTAAAATTGAACTCGACCTGATGTTAACGGATGAAGTGGTAAATATTGTAAAAGAAGGTATAGATTTGGCAATACGTGGTGCACCATTAGCAGATTCAAACTTACAAGCCAGAAAACTAGCGGTGTTAGAAACATGTTTATGCGGTTCGCCTGACTATTTTGAACGTTACGGCAGACCGACAAAACCGAGTGAATTAGCTGAGCATACGTGGGTTATCTATAAACTAACGAGTAACAAGCTGATACTAGAAAAAGCGGGGCGTTCTCACACCATTGAAGTAAAAGGTGCAATTGCAACGAATAATGCCTCAGCGCGCACCGCTTTTGTTGAAGGCGGACAAGGTTTAGGGCGTATTCCAATCTATGATGCTTGGCCAAAAATTAAAGCCGGACGTTTGCAATCAGTGTTAGACGATTACCAATTAAAAGCGATTAATGTTTATGGCGTTTTTCCTCCTGGAGCGGCTAGCTCTAAGAAGCTACGTCTACTCATTGATTTTTTAATCCAATTCTTTGCACAACAACAAGTTAAGTTAGCTGATAAACCAATTTAGCCGCAAAGCTAAGTCAACATTGGCGCTGTGCGGTTAATGCTAATATATTTGCTTGCGCTTGCACCAAACTTTCACTCACACCTTGTTGATGCTGTATCGCAACAGCTAAAGGTACATGACTTATAGCGTTATTACATTCAGCAATCATAATATTTGTTTTATCATCAATTAATGCCTGTATTGCTGCCACACCCATTTTTGTCGCTAAAATTCTGTCTTTGGCAACTGGTGAACCGCCACGCTGGATATGACCAAGAATACAAGCGGTGCAATCAATATTCGCTACTGCTTGTAATTGTTGCGCTAGGGCTGAAGCACCGCCTTGCCATAAATTTTCTGCAATAACGATGATATAACTCGCATGTCGGTCTGCTTGTGCTTGTTTAATTTCTTTAGCAAGTGTTTCAAGCTTACTTGCCTCATTGTCGATGGCATTACCTTGAGATGGGAAGTTTTCAAAGGAAATAACCTGTTCAGCCGCACAAGCTATACCAACATTAAAGGTTATGTGGCCGCTGTGACGCCCCATGAGTTCCACAATAAAAATACGCTCAAAAGCTTCAGCGGTATCGCGTATTTTGTCTATCGCCTCAATAGCGGTATTAATGGCTGTTGAAAAGCCGATGGTGAAATCCGTACCATCAATATCATTATCGATAGTGCCAGGAATGCCAACCACTTGTCCGTACCAGTGCTGATTAAGCGCTAGTAAACCGGCAAATGAACCATCACCGCCAATAACAATCAGTGCTTCAACTTTATTTTTCAATAAGGTTGATGCGGCTTGCTCTAACCCTAACTGTGTTTGCATTGCTGGGCAGCGAGCACTTTTTAAAATAGTACCCCCTTTGTGAATAATATTTTCCACGCTTTTAATGGTCAGTGGCATAAAATTGTCTTCAATTAAGCCATTAAAACCAGCAACAAAACCAAATACCTCTATTTTGTATTGGTGGGCGGCAACAACAATCGCTCTAATAGCGGCGTTCATGCCTGGCGCATCACCACCACTGGTTAAAATGCCAATCCTTTGAATAGTCATAAATGTACCATCTACTTGTCAAATGCAGTTAATGTGGAACCTTACTTAAAATTAACAGTCATTTACCTTAAGGTGAAATATTTTTGCATTAAAATTTGCTTAGTTTAATGTAGGTCAATCATTGTCAGTTATATCATTTGAATTGGCAGTAAATAGGGTGGTATTGCATGATAAAAATAAAACAAACATTTCTTTGCCTATTCATAGCTGTTTTAGTCTCCGGTTGTAGCTTTCGTTTTGTCTATAACCATCTTGATTGGTGGACTAATTGGTATTTAGATGATTACGTAACCTTAAGTAAACAACAGCAAACACTTTTTGATAGCGAGTTCGAAAAATTACATTTATGGCATCGAAAAACACAATTACCACTATATAGTGAACAGCTTAAAGCCTTACAACTAGCTATTAATGACACAGTTGACGAGAGACAAATTACTGACAACTTGGCAACATTTGTTCAGCACTGGCAAAATTTTTTAATGGCTGCAGAGCCTAAGTTACAACCTTTAGCTTTTAGTTTGAATACTGAGCAAAAACAACAACTGCTACAAGCATTACGTGAAGGTAATCAAGAAAGACTTGATGATCATGAAGACTTAACAAATCAACAATGGCTTGAAGAAAGGGCGAAAGAGCAGCAAGAACAACTAAAAGAGTGGTTTGGAAAATTAACCAAAAGGCAAAAAGCAGAAGTAGCAGACATGAGTCTACACTTTAAGCGTTCATTTCAGCCTTGGATAAACTATCGTCAGCGCTGGACTAGTCAATTTTCAGAGCTACTAAATGGTAATTTGCCTGAACATCAGTTTAAGTTTGAGTTCTACCGTTTGTTTGTCAATGGTCGTAGTTTACGAGATGAAGAGTTTAACGCCATTACTGCACATAATAATCAAGTGTTTGCGAGAATATTTGTCTATATGGCAACTAATGCAAATGATAAACAACGTAAACGTATTAATAAAAAGCTCAATAAGGTGATTGGTGATCTAGATTATCTAGCTGATGATGAATAATCGACAATTGATATTAATGAACATGGCTTAATAGCACTTCAATAGGCAACAAAAAAGGTAGCATCAAGCTACCTTTTTAATAAACACCGTTTGATACTTAACGATTAAGCAAAGTGTTTTTTGGTTAGCGTTAACACTTTTAAGGTATTAGTTGCGCCAACTGTTTCCATTAAGTCGCCGTGAGTAAACATGACTTTATCACCAACACTTAATTCAGAGTCTTTTGCTACTGCAACTAAAACGTCTTGTGCCATTGTTTCAGCATTGTCGATACCAGTAGAATCAAACGAAACAGGATAAACACCACGGTAAATAGCGGTTTTAGTTAATGTTTTGGCATGGCGAGATAATGAATAAATCGGTAAACCAGAAGATATACGCGACATGATTTTACTTGTATGGCCAGATTCAGTTAAGGCAATAATCGCTTTAACACCATCTAAATGGTTTGCTGCATACATGGCCGACATAGCAATGGTTTCAGACACTTCAGCAAAAGTCATTTCAACACGATGCTTTGACGTCATCACCGAACTTTCTTTTTCTGCACCAACACAAACTGCAGACATAGCTGTTACCGTTTCAACAGGGTATTTACCCGCGGCTGTTTCTGCAGAAAGCATCACGGCATCAGTACCATCGAGTACGGCATTGGCAACATCCATTACTTCTGCACGTGTTGGCATTGGTTGCTCAATCATGGTTTCCATCATTTGAGTAGCAGTAATTACCACACGGTTTAATTGACGGCTACGAGCAATAATGTGTTTTTGTTTGCCAACTAAAGCAGCATCACCAATTTCAACGCCTAAATCACCACGAGCAACCATAACAACGTCGGACGCGAGAATAATGCCGTCTAATATTTTCTCGTCGTTTACTGCTTCAGCACGTTCGATTTTTGACACTAAACGCGCATCACAACCGGCTTCTTGAGCAAGTAAACGGGCTTCGCGCATATCAGCAGCATCACGCGGGAAAGATACCGCAAGAAAATCAACATCAATTTTCGCCGCAAGTTTAATATCTTCTTTATCTTTTGCCGTAAGCGCAGGAGCTGTTAAACCACCACCTTGACGGTTGATACCTTTATTATTTGATAAAGGTCCGCCAACAGTTACTTCAGTAAAAACTGATTGTCCTTCGGTTTTAAGTACACGTAGTTGTACACGACCATCGTCGAGTAATAAAATATCACCAGCAACAACGTCTTGTGGTAATTTTTTATAATCAATACCAACTTTTTCTTGGCAACCTTCGCCTTTTGCTAAGTTAGCGTCTAACTCAAACTTATCACCAATGGCTAATTTAATAGGACCATTTTTAAAGGTCGATACGCGAATTTTTGGGCCTTGTAAGTCACCTAAAATGCCGACATAAATACCAAGTTCTTGTGAAATTTCACGAACAGCTGTCGCACGATCAATATGATCTTGTGGAATGCCGTGAGAGAAGTTTAATCTAACTACATTTACACCTGCTGCAAGTACTTTTTTTAATATTTTTCTATCGTCAGTTGCTGGACCTAAAGTCGCAACAATTTTGGTTCTTCTAGGCATTGTAATCCTTAAATTTATTCAGTTTATCTATGTTATGTATCTAATTGGCTGTTGGCCTTTAACCAATGCCTGTATTTAATCTTTTCTTTCAAAGCGAGAGCTACGTAAACTGTCTTTCACTTTTTTCAGGTTATCTCTAAATTTAGTTCCTCGGCGTAGCGTAAAACCAGTCGCTAAACAATCGATTAACGTTAGTTGTGCAATACGTGATGCCATTGGCATATATAAGTCAGTATCTTCAGCCACTTCAACGGAAAGTACGATATTACACTCCTTAGCCAATGGTGTACCTGCTGTAGTGATACCAATAACAGTGGCATCATTTTCACGAGCTAAGCTAGCAACATCAACCAGCGACTTTGTTCTACCTGTATGCGATATAACAACAACAACATCACCTTGTCGGCTATTTATAGCACTCATACGTTGCATTAATATGTCATCGAAATAAACCACAGGAACATTGAAGCGGAAAAACTTGTTTTGCGCATCATGGGCAACCACAGCAGAAGCACCTAAACCAAAGAATGAAATTTTATTTGCTTGAGTTAATAAGTCGACTGAACGATTAATCGTAGAGGTGTCTAAACTTTTACGCGCAAGCTCTAAGTTAGCCATAGTAGATTCGAAAATTTTTGCTGTATATTCTTCAGCCGAATCATTTTCATCAACATGACGATTAACATAAGGTGTACCGTTAGCTAAACTTTGCGCAAGGTGCAATTTAAAGTCAGGGTAGCCCTTAGTATCAAGACGTCGACAAAAGCGGTTTACCGTAGGCTCGCTAATATTGGCTTGTTTAGCCAATGCAGCGATGCTAGCGTGAATCACGGTTCCAGGTGATGATAATATAACTTCAGCCACCTTACGTTCAGATTTGCTGAAGGTATCTAACTCGTTGGTGATCTTTTCTAATATATTCATTACGTTTAAGCCCTAGTACATTGCTTAATTGATATCTGTTGGTATCAAATTAAAGAATGCTGTAATTTATTTTCTGTAAAGATACAGGAATTGTGAAAATTTATTTCACTTTTACGCTAATATAAATCAAAAGGGGCGAATTTTGCAAACCTTTAATGCATTTTTACCATAAAGTTGCCTCACAGGTACTGTTTTTAATTAATTTGCATTAAATGTAGTAATATTACAGAAAGTACTTTACTGATGCTGCTATAGCAGATAAATTAGCCTTAAATGTAGTTTAGTTACACTGAAACTAATATATAAAATAATTGAGTAGATAAGATATGAATAACAGCGATTGCCAAGCTGCTAGTGAAATTGTTATTTTTGGAGCCCTCGGGGATTTATCACGCCGTAAACTTTTGCCTTCTTTATATCAACTAGAGTTAGCAGGTTTGTTAGGTGATGAGACTCTTATTGTTGGTGTTGCGCGAGATGACATTACGCTAGAGCAGTTTACCCAACAGATAAACGATGGTTTAAATGAGTTTATCCCTGAAGCTTTAGATGTGAATGCAGTGACTAAATTTTTAGCCCGTTTAGTTTATCAACAACTCGACTTTAAAAATATTGCCGCTTATAGTGGGCTAGCAACAACATTATCATCTGAAAAAACGCCTCGTGTTTATTACTTTTCGACTCCTCCAGCTATATATGGCGATATCAGTGAAGGCTTAAAATCGGCCAAGCTCATAAGAGATAACGACCGCGTTGTCATGGAAAAGCCAATTGGGCACTGTCTAGAATCATCAAAAGTGATTAACGACCAAGTTTCTCAATACTTTAACGAAAACCAAATCTATCGTATTGATCACTATTTAGGAAAAGAAACCGTTCTAAACCTATTAGTATTACGTTTTGCCAATTCATTATTTATTAATAATTGGGACCGTAACAGTATTGATCATGTACAAATTACGGTTGCAGAAAGCGTTGGCATTGAAGGCCGCTGGGGCTTTTATGATGAAGCCGGACAAATGCGCGATATGGTGCAAAATCATTTGCTACAAATTCTTTCACTGTTAGCCATGGAGCCACCAGCTGACTTAAGTGCTGATAGTGTGCGTGATGAAAAATTAAAGGTGATCAAAGCATTAAAACCTATCACTCGCCAAAATGTGAAAGATAAAACAGTGCGCGGACAGTATGCCGATGGTTACCTTAATGGTTTAGCCGTGCCGGGTTATTTAAACGAAGAAGGTGCAAATGCCAATAGTGGCACTGAAACCTTTGTGGCAATAAAAGCTGAAATTGATAACTGGCGTTGGGCAGGGGTACCATTTTATTTACGCACTGGTAAACGTATGCCGAAAAAACACAGTGAAATTGTGGTGCATTTTAAACAGCAGCCACACAATATTTTCAGTGAAAGCTATGCCGATTTACCATCAAATAAATTAACCATTCGACTACAACCTGATGAAGGCGTTGAATTAGAGATGATGAATAAAATTCCTGGTATTGCCTCGCAAATGCAAATTCACGAAAACAAGTTAGATTTAAGTTTTTCTAAAACTTACGACAATCAACGCGTTGTTGACGCTTATGAACGATTACTACTAGAAGTGGTTAATGGTAATCAATCATTGTTTGTTCGTCGTGATGAAGTTGAAGCCGCATGGCAGTGGGCTGACGGCATTATTACTGCGTGGCAGTCAACCAATGAAGCGCCTAAACCTTATGCGGCAGGATCATGGGGACCAGTTTCCTCTATCTCTTTAATTGCACGTGATGATCGACAGTGGGTAGAATAATGTATCAAATTAATGAGTTCGAACAACGTCACTTACTTGATGAAACATTGGCAGACAATGTTGCTAACATCCTTGCTAGTGCTGTTAAGCAAAAAGGTAAAGCAAGTATTGCGGTGTCAGGCGGTTCAACACCAAAAGGTTTTTTTAACTCTTTATCAAAAAAGGCTTTGCCTTGGCAATCAATCACCATAACGCTTGCTGACGAACGTTGGGTTGATATTGACTCTAATGATAGTAATACCAAGTTAGTGCATGAAAATTTGCTACAAAATGAAGCAGTGAAAGCAAAGTTTTTTCATTTAAAGCAAGGTGATGCATTAACGAATGACACTTTGGCAGACCTAAACATAGCGGCAAAGCAACAGTTATTACCGTTAGACGTGCTTATTCTTGGCATGGGTGAAGATGGTCATACCGCCTCTTTATTCCCATGTAGTGATGAAATTAATGAATGCTTATCACTTGATAGCTCAGCACTATTAAAAGTTGTGCCAAAAACGGCGCCACATCAGCGCATTACTTTTAGTTTTGCTGCTTTAGTGCAAAGCGAAAATACAATTTTACATATCAGTGGCAATAGTAAAAAGCAGGTACTGGCAAAAGCCATCGCCGGGCAAGATGTTAAAGAAATGCCTATCAGAGCTTTTTTACACGCCGCAGATGTTAATACACAAGTTTATTGGGCCGAGTAAATTATGAAAAAAGAAATATTACAGATCACTCAGCGGATCATTGATAGAAGTAAAGACACACGTAAAGCGTACCTAGATAAAATTTCAGCTGCGAAATCAACTACGGTGCATCGTGCAAGTTTATCATGTGGCAACTTAGCACACGGCTTCGCGGCCTGTGGTAAAGACGATAAAGCAACCTTACGTGGCGTAAATCACTCTGATGTTGCAATTATTTCTGCATATAACGATATGCTTTCAGCGCATCAACCTTACCAAACCTATCCGGATATTATTAAAGCTGCCGTTAGAGATACTGGTGGTGTTGCGCAATTTGCAGGTGGTGTTCCGGCCATGTGTGATGGCGTAACACAAGGTCAACCAGGCATGGATTTAAGCTTGATGAGTCGCGATGTTATCGCAATGTCGAGCGCTGTAGCCTTGTCGCACAATATGTTCGATGGCGCATTGATGTTAGGTATCTGTGACAAAATCGTCCCAGGCTTAATGATAGCAAGTATGACATTCGGTCATTTACCTACGGTTTTTGTTCCTGCTGGTCCAATGCCATCAGGTATTCCAAATAAAGAAAAAGCTCGTGTTCGCCAACAGTTCGCTAATGGTGAAATTGGTGAAGATGAGTTATTAGAAGCCGAATCTGCCTCATATCACAGTGCGGGCACTTGTACTTTCTTCGGTACTGCTAACTCGAACCAATTAGTGGTTGAAGTGATGGGGCTGCATTTACCAGGCGCATCATTTGTTGCACCTAATACCCAATTACGTGAAGAGCTAACCAAAGCAGCGGCTCGTCAAGTAACTCGCTTAACGCAACAGTCAGGTAATTATACCCCTGTTGGTAAAATGGTTGATGAACGCTCAATCGTCAATGCTATTGTTGCGCTGTTAGCAACTGGTGGCTCAACGAATTTAACCATGCATATTATCGCCTTCGCTAAAGCTGCCGGTATCATTGTTAACTTTCAAGATTTTAATGATTTATCTGACTCAGTACCGTTATTAACCCGTATTTATCCAAATGGTCACGCTGATATTAACCACTTCCAAGAAGCGGGTGGTATGGCATTGTTGTTTAAAGAGTTAATTGCAGCCGGTTTAGTGCATGAAGATGTTGAGACAATTTGTGGCCGAGGTTTAACGCGCTATACGCAAAAACCTGTTCTCGAAAATGGTGAATTGAAATGGGTTGATGGTGCTACAACGTCTGGTGATGTTGAAGTTATCACTACCGCTGATAAACCGTTTAAAGCTGATGGTGGTTTAAAAGTATTAAAAGGTAACTTAGGTGTTTCAGTTTTGAAAACATCATCACTACGCGAAGGCAGTTTTGTTATTAAGGCTCCTGCAGTAGTATTTGAAGACCAACATGAACTTGAAGAAGCATTTCATGCCGGTGAATTAGAAAAAGACTTTATCGCAGTGGTTCGTTTTCAAGGGCCAAAAGCGCGTGGTATGCCTGAACTACACAAGTTAACGCCGCCATTAGGCGTATTACAAGACAAAGGTTTTAAAGTTGCTTTAGTGACTGATGGAAGAATGTCTGGTGCATCAGGCAAAGTGCCTGCGGCAATTCATTTGTGCCCTGAAGCTTTAGATGGTGGTTTGATCGCAAAAATACACACTGGCGATATGATACTACTTGACGGCGAAAGCGGTGAGTTAACGTTATTAGTTGATGATAGTGAATTAACACAACGTGAAAATGCTAAGTTTCAAGTAAACGGCCATCATCAAGGGATGGGTCGTGAATTATTTGGCTTTATGCGACGTAATCTTAGCTCAGCAGAAACGGGAGCCTGTTCATTATTTTCTGATCATGCTGACGATGGTACTGAAGGTGGGGTGTAGCGATGTTAAATAATAACGTCAATATAATTGCTGATATTGGTGGTACCAATATGCGAGTTGCCATTGCAGGTGAGCATGGTGATATTTCAGCAATAGAGATTTACGCTTGTGCTGACTACGCAGGCTTGGCAGAAGTGTTAAATAATTTTATTGAAAAGCACCAACTTCATAATAAAGATATATCTGCTTGTTTAGCCATTGCTTGTCCCGTTGATAAAGATTTAATCGTCATGACGAATTTACCGTGGCAATTTTCTCAGCAAGCATTAAAAGCACAATTACAACTGCATGAACTCGTTTTGATTAATGACTTTACCGCCATTGCTCATGCTATCCCACAGTTAACTGATAGCCAAAAAGTACAAATTGGTATTGGTGAGGTTATTGCTGATAAACCTATTTCAATTTGTGGTCCAGGTACTGGCTTAGGCGTGGCAAATTTAGTGGCATTGAACCACGGCTGGCTTAGTCTAAGTGGTGAAGGTGGACATGTAGACTTTGCTCCAGTTGATCAACAAGAGGCGGAAATTTTAAATTTCTTAAATACAAAGTACGCTCGTGTTTCTTACGAGCAATTGCTTTCTGGCTTAGGTTTAGAACAAATTTATCAGGCACTCAGCTTTATCAAAAATGGCGTGGCATCAGAATTACCAGCAAAAGAGATCACCGCTAGAGGTTTAGCCAATACTTGTGAATTATGCGCTGAAACTATTGCACAATTTTGTCGAGTATTAGGAAGTTTTGCCGGTAACCTAGCATTAACACTAGGTAGCTACGGTGGTGTGTACATTGCTGGAGGCATTGTTCCACGCTTTATTGAATATTTCGAAAACAGTGACTTTAGAACAAGATTTGAAGCTAAAGGGCGCATGTCAGGTTTTAATCAGCCAATAGCCACTTTTGTTGTTACCGAAGAACAACCAGGGTTAATGGGCGCTGCAGCGTATCTTAGACAACTAAATTCAGTTGAAAACATTACAACTAGCACTAAAGAGTATTAAGAGGGAATATGACGTTATCAAATAATTGGCAAGTACAGCCAAGCGATCTTTTTGCCATGGGTCCAATTGTACCAGTGTTGGTGATTAAAGATGTTAAAGATGCTCTGCCAATCGCAGAAGCTTTATTAGCAGCAGACATTAAAGTATTAGAAGTAACTTTACGCACACCAGCCGCACTTGAAGTTATTAGCACTATTGCTAAACACCTTCCAGAAGCCGTTGTAGGTGCAGGTACAGTGACTAACAGAGAATTACTGCAACGTTCAGCGGATGCAGGTGCTAAATTTGCTATTAGTCCGGGTTTAACGAAAGATTTATTACAAGCGGGTAAAGAGGGCAATACTGCTTTGATCCCTGGTATTTCATCTATTTCAGAATTAATGGACGGTATTGATTGTGGTTACGATCATTTGAAGTTTTTCCCTGCGGAAGCTTCTGGTGGTGTAAAGGCTATTCAATCTATTGGCGGGCCATTCCCAGACATTAAATTTTGTCCAACAGGTGGTATCAACCTAAATAACGTTCGTGATTATTTAGCATTGCCGAACGTAGCTTGTTGTGGTGGTTCATGGCTTGTGTCGGATGAAATTGTTCAAAATGGCAACTGGCAAGAAGTCACTCGTTTAGCTAAACAAGTGCTAAACCACGTAAAATAATTGTCATGATGTGATTGTCGAGTATCATTACTTGGCAATTCATGACATATAATTAATAAAAATCAGGCTGTTGCCTGATTTTTTATGCCTGTAATTTAATGGTTCTAGGGCTAGGTGATACTAAGGTAGTTGGTTTTATTTGAACCATTATGAAATTTAGCGTTTAACTTTTGTTGTTTTCTTTCTTTCATTCAGAGCTAGATATAGCTCTTAAACTGATGGTTACAAGTCAATTGTAGTGGTTAAAATCTGTTAATCTAGTCCATCTGAAAACTTATAAGTTAGTGCATGAGCTTGTGGCTTTCATATAAACTTGGCACTTAACGCTTGTACGAAAAGATTGGATATAAAAAAGCCAGACGTTAATCTGGCTTTTCGTGATCCTTACTAGCATTTATCGTTATATAACAACTATTGTGTGCTAACGTAGCTTGCTAAATCTAATATCTTGTTAGAGTAACCAATTTCGTTATCGTACCAAGACACTACTTTAACGAAAGTATCTGTTAGCGCAATACCCGCTGTTGCGTCAAACACTGATGTACAGCGCTCACCAATAAAGTCGTTAGATACCACAGCATCTTCTGTATAACCTAGAATACCTTTTAGTTCGCCTTCTGAAGCAGCTTTCATTGCTGCACAGATATCTGTATAACTCACTGGTTTTTCTAAGTTAACCGTTAAATCGACTACTGAAACATTTGGTGTTGGTACACGAAATGCCATACCAGTTAATTTACCATTTAAGGCTGGTATTACTTTACCAACAGCTTTTGCTGCACCGGTCGATGATGGAATGATGTTCTGTCCTGCACCACGGCCACCGCGCCAATCTTTAGCTGATGGGCTATCAACTGTTTTTTGTGTTGCAGTCGTTGCGTGTACTGTGGTCATTAAACCGTCTTGAATACCCCAATTATCATTTAGCACTTTCGCGATAGGGGCTAAACAGTTTGTTGTACAAGAGGCATTTGAAACAATGTCTTGCCCTGCATATTCAGTGTGATTGACACCCATTACAAACATAGGAGTATCATCTTTAGATGGCGCTGAAAGTACAACTTTCTTCGCACCAGCAGTAATGTGTTTACGGGCCGACTCATCTGTTAAAAACAGGCCTGTTGATTCAACAACAACGTCAACTTCTACTTCATTCCACTTTAAGTTAAGTGGATCACGCTCAGCGCTAACTCGTACATTTTTACCGTTTACGACTAAGTGTCCGTCAACAACGTCAACTGTGCCATTGAAACGACCATGAGTAGAGTCATATTTAAGCATGTAAGCAATGTAATCAACATCTATAAGGTCGTTAATTGCTACTATTTCTACATCAGCTCTTGCAAATGCTTCTCTAAATACGAATCGGCCGATACGACCAAAACCGTTAATTCCAACTCTAATTGTCATAACCAAACCTCAAATATAATTATGTAGTAAAATTACATCATTTCTCGTAAATTACAAGTAATAAATCGACATAAGAGAATAAATGTTGATTTAATACTTGTTTTATTGCGTATTGTTACTAAAATACCGCCTATTAAACTCTTTAGCTTAAAATGTCGGTATACTAGGCGTTTTATATATGCATTTATTCGCTTTAATAAAGCGGAACTATCTGCACTCTCCCTCTTTATAATGTGGATTTTTTTATGACACAGAACAACAATTTATGTGACATTGGATTTATCGGTTTAGGCGTCATGGGCAAGAACCTTGTGCTTAATTTGGCTGACAATGGTTTTAGTATTGCAGCGTTTGATCTTGATATTGCTAAAGTAGAAGATGCTATCGCGCAAGATAAAGCGGAAAGTGGCTCATCAACCGCACGTGTAGTGGGTTGCTCTTCTTATACAGAATTATTGTCGTGCTTAAAGCCGCCACACTTAATTGTTTTATCTGTTCCTGCCGGCGCACCTGTTGACCAAGTATGTGAAAATTTGATCGGTGCAGGTATTCAGCCAGACGACATTGTTATCGACACCGGTAACAGCTTGTGGGTCGATACTGTTGCACGTGAGAAAAAGTACAAAAACAATTTTATTCTTTTCTCTTCAGCGGTATCTGGCGGCGAAGTTGGAGCACGTTTTGGCCCAGCGCTAATGCCAAGCGGCTCACCTTATGCGTGGACAAGAATAAAACCCATTTGGCAGGCTATTGCCGCAAAAGTAGATGCAAAAACAGGTAAACCAATTGAGCGTACTAAGCCAGGTGATGTGGTTACTGAAGGCGAGCCATGTGCTGCCTATATTGGTCCAGCGGGTGCTGGTCACTATGTGAAAATGGTTCACAACGGTATTGAATATGCTGATATGCAAATTATTTGTGAAGCATATCAAATGCTACGCGACGGATTAGGTTTAAGTAGTTTAGAAATTGCGGATATTTTCGAACAGTGGAACAACGGTCCATTAGACAGCTATTTAATGGAAATATCAGTAGAAGTATTACGTCATCAAGTTGGCGATGATAATACACCATTGGTTGACCTGATTTTAGATAAAGCAGGGCAAAAAGGTACTGGATTATGGACTGCCATGAGCAGTTTAGAATTAGGCACGCCAGCACCAACTATTGCACAAGCGGTTTATGCTCGTTCTATTTCGTCATTTAAAGATTTACGTGTTCATGCCTCAACGGTATTGTCTGGTCCTGACGCACAAAGCTTTACTGAACAAGAAAAAACTGACTTTATTGACCAATTACAAGACGCTATTTACTGTGCGAAAATTTGTGCCTATGCACAAGGTTTTCAATTAATGAAATTGGCGGAAAAGGAGCATAACTGGCAGCTAGACTTTGCTAGCATTGCTAAAATTTGGCGTGCAGGTTGTATTATTCGCGCGGTATTTTTACAGTCAATTACGCAAGCGTTTGAACGTAATCCTGAACTTGACAACTTATTACTGGATGAATTTTTTGCTGAACAATTATGTAAGCATCAATTAAACTGGCGTAAAGCAGTAGCAAACTCTGCCTTAATGGGTATTCCAACAGGCGCTATATCTTCAGCGTTATCGTATTACGACTCGATGCGTTGTGCGGTATTACCTGCGAACTTATTACAAGGGCAACGAGACTTTTTTGGCGCGCACACTTTTGAACGTGTAGATAAGCCAGCAGGCAAAAAATTCCATGTTTCTTGGTCAAGCAACACTCGTGATATAAATGAAGTAGGTTAGATAACTAACCTAACTCGAAAACCATTTAAGAAAAAGGCAGCTACGGCTGCCTTTTTGTTGTTTGTTGGTCAATATATTGATTTGTATGGCTTATGTATGCGGAGGGGTGAATGTTCCCGCAGTAATATTGTTCAGGGTAGTATCAGCAACTTTATTAAGAAAGTCTGCATCTAACCCATAACCGATTATATAACTTTGTAATGTACTGTCATGAATCGTAGTATCTTTTGGATCATACATACGTAATATTTTTGACCAAATATAAACTTGTTTATACTCTTTTTTATCAGCAAAAATACTGGCGATAGATTTGAATATTTCAGTATCTAGCTTGGCATCGCTCGGGTACAGCTCTAGAGCATGATAAAGCAAATTTAACGTTTTAGTCGGGTCACGTTTGGCATAGTAACTGGCTAAATTAACTTGTCTGTTCGAGCGCTCTAATAATTCGTTACCTTCTAAGGCTATAAATTTATTAAGAGAAGCTTCATTTAAATAACGTGACCAATGAAAGTAAAGTAGATCAGGGTGCTCAGACTTTTCTGTCGCTAACGATATTTCTTTGATTTTATCTCTAGCCTTTAAAACATTGTTCGTACGAATAGTTTTTTTGACTTTAAGCTTTATATGCTCAATTTTAGCCGCATGGGCCATACATTTTTCATAGCCTTCATAAGCAATAAGTTGTTGGTACTTGTTACTGTCGTTGGCTTTTAGCTTATGAGACAAGTTTGCAAAGCCAACGGCAATACGTTCTTTCTTACACCAAGTATCTTCTTGAAACTCTTCACAGATTTCCACGTGTTGGTCGCATAACTCAGCAAAGTTAGGTCCTTGTTCACATGCCGTTAACGTAAAAAAAGGTAAAATGGTGACAAATTTAATAATTTTCATCTTTTTCACTATTATATCCCTGAAAACTTTTGTAACTGGTGGCGAAATAATCCATGTTGGATTACAATATGCGCCGCATTTAGTTATTAGTAATTATATCCTTTAATTAATATAATAACCTATCGTTCAATTGACTGAAATAAAAGGTTTACGCAATGACTTCTCATCTTGAGGAACAATATCAAACTAGCTGGCAAGAACGTCAAACATTCGCTGAAAACATGCAGCCGATCATCGGACAACTATTTAGAAATAACGGTATCGAAATTTCTATTTACGGTCGCCCACTAGTAAATGCTTCTGCAATCGACATTATTAAAGCGCACAAATCAGTAGCGTTACACGAAGAAAACAAATTACGTTTACGTGAAAGTTTCCCGTTCGTTCAAGCATTAGCTAGCATGTCACTAGCTCCTGCACGTATCGATGTAGGTAAACTAGCTTACCGTTATTTATTTAAAGGCGAAGCAAATGGCCTTTCAATTGAACAGTTTTTAGAAAAAGAATTAAACACTATTGCTAAAGATAGCGATGTGCAAGAAGCGAAAGACGTAGTACTTTACGGTTTTGGTCGTATCGGTCGTTTATTAGCGCGTTTATTAATTGAACGTGCGGGTCCTAGCTCTAAATTAAATTTACGTGCGATTGTTGTTCGTCCAGGTAAAGAAGGTGACTTAGCCAAACGTGCTAGCTTACTTCGTCGTGATTCTGTTCACGGTGCTTTCAACGGTAGTATTACTATCGATGAAGAAAATAATGTCATTAAAGCTAACGGTGCTTTCATTCAAGTAATTTATGCAAAATCTCCTGCTGATATTGATTACACTTCATACGGCATTAACAACGCATTAGTTGTTGATAACACAGGCATCTGGAGTGATGAAGACGGTTTAGGCCAACATCTTCAATCTAAAGGCGTTGCTAAAGTATTACTGACAGCACCAGCTAAAGGCGATATCAAAAATATCGTTTACGGCGTAAACCAAGACATGATTTTATCTGAAGACAAAATCGTTTCAGCGGCAAGCTGTACAACTAACGCAATCACACCAGTACTAAAAGCATTGAATGATGAATTTGGTATTCGTAATGGTCACGTTGAAACAGTTCACTCTTACACAAATGACCAAAACTTAATTGATAACTACCACCCAGCGCCGCGTCGTGGCCGTAGTGCTCCATTAAACATGGTTATTAGTACTACTGGTGCTGCAAAAGCAGTAGCGAAAGCATTACCAGAATTGAAAGGTTTATTAACGGGTAATGCGATTCGTGTTCCTACTGCAAACGTTTCAATGGCAATCATGAACTTGAACTTGAAAAAAGCAACTGACAAAGATACGTTAAATGATTACATTCGTAACATTTCTTTGAACTCAGCATTACAAAACCAAGTTGATTACACAGCGTCTACTGAAATTGTTTCTTCTGATTTAGTTGGCTCTCGTTACGCAGGTGTTGTTGATTCACAAGCAACAATTGTTGACGGTGATCGTGCTGTACTTTACGTATGGTATGACAACGAATTTGGTTACAGCTGTCAGGTTGTTCGTGTGATGTTAGAAATGGCTGAAATCCAGGTTCCAACTCTGCCATTAGCATAGCGAATACAAATAATATAATTCAGCTACGTTAAATAGCTGAATTAAAAAAGCGCTTACCTTTGGGTAAGCGCTTTTTTATTGTTCATTGTTAGCTTCTCATCAGCAGGGCTTTACGTTATATGAATGTTACGGTTGCTAAAGTGGTAACGCGATACCGTGTGTTATTAAGTTAGAGCAGCGAAAAATTAAATACATCTCGCTGGTTTAGGTAAGCCCGCATACTTTGTTGCTTGCTTGGCAGGGCCTTCTTTAAACAGTCGGTATAAATAACGGCTACTGGCTTTTTCCTCACCAAATTCAACTTTCATTGCTTTGGTTAATGCGCGAATTGCCGGTGATGTGTTGTAAGTTAGGTAAAACTCTCTAACAAAACGAATAACTTCCCAGTGTGCTTCGCTAAGCTCTATGTCGTCTGATTGTGCTAGTAAAACGGCAACATCTTCATTCCATAGCGTGAAATCAAGTAAGTAGCCTTGCTTATCAGTGGCTAAAGTTTCATTGTTATAGTTAATTGTCATGACCAAGTAATCGAGTTGTCGTGGCTAAAAAGTAATTCAAGTACGTCATCTAAGGTACTTGAAATAAAGGAGGTGTTATTGCTTTTTTGTGCTCGAGCGCTGGCATGTAGGCTTATAAAATATACCTTTAGCGCAGGCTGTTTTGCTATCGCGGCCAGTAGCAAAGGATGGTTCAAATTATAACAACCATCATCCATTAGCAATATGCTGTCTTGCGGCAAATTCATGCTCAAACATTGAGTTAATGCGCTGCTATTAAAGCCTGAATCTCTAATTATATGTAACATTGCCATAGTAAAACTAAAACCTGTATATCACGTTGTGCTGGTGTAAACGTTGGCTAAACTCTTTACTTGTTAGCACTTGAATATTGTCGATATGAAAATTCGCCGTTAAATTACGCTCAGTTAACGATTGTTGGCAAACATAAATATTTTCAATGTCATAAAATGTTAAAGCAGAGAATGTTTTTAAATAATCTTTAATTTCAATTGCTGAGGCATTTTGATCCCCGATCACCTGAAATACACCATCTGCTAGAAAAAATAGCGATGTTGCTTGTTCATAAGAGCCAAATATTAATGCGGCGTCTAATGCTTCCTTACCGTCAGCGTTTGAAAAGGGCGCTTGGGTATTTACTATTGCTATGGTTTTATCAGCCATTATAATTGCACCACACGTTCTGCTTTACAGGTGAGTTCAACTAGCTCGCCTAACCCTGAAACGGTGAAGGCTTGGTCTATATTCGAGCTTTCATTCTTACCAAGTTCGTCAGTTAAACCACGCTTTTCTGCTGCAGTAACACATAAATATAATGGCACATCAAATTCGCGATTAAGCTGTTGCCAATGTTGCAACGTTTGGTATTCATCATTAGGTATAGATAAATGCTTAGCAGCATTTAACACACCGTCTTGATAAAAGAACACACCAACAATAGCGACGCCTTTCTCAACAGCTGCTTTAACCAAGTTAACTGCCGTTGTTGTTAAATTGCTATTTGGCGGGGTGGTTACCACTAAAGCCAAAGTGTTTTGCATATTCTGCCTTGTTTCACGCTACATTAAGTAAATTCAGATAATAAAAAAGCCTCAATATTGAGGCTTTATATTTTATACGTAAAGTATAAACAATTACTAATCACATTATATGATTTTTAACTGCTAATTAGTCATCGCCGCCTAAAACGCCTAAAAGGCTTAATAAATGCACGAAGATATTATAAATATTCAAGTATAGAGAAACAGTTGCACGAATGTAGTTTGTTTCACCACCGTGAATGATGCGGCTTGTATCATATAAAATCAAACCAGACATGATCATAATAACTGCAGCACTAATTGCTAATGAAAGCGCAGGAATTTGGAAGAAAATGTTTGCTACCATTGCAATTACCGCAACGATTAAACCTACCATTAAAAAGCCGCCCATAAATGAGAAGTCTTTTTTGCTAGTTAATGCGTAGCCAGAAAGCGCAAAGAAAATTAACGCTGTGCCACCTAATGCTTGCATAATTAATGAAGCGCCGTTCGGCATAGCTGCATAATAGTTAAGCATTGGGCCTAAAGAGGCACCCATTAAACCAGTGAAGGCAAAAATCCAAAAAATACCACTCGCTTTATCGGCATTCTTATTAACAACAAATAATAAACCGAAAGAAACTAAGGTCATTACTAAGGCAGCCATATGAGACAAGCCCATCGCCATAGAAACACCAGCAGTTACGGCACTAAACGCCAAAGTCATCGAAAGTAACATATAGGTATTTTTCAGTACCTTGTTAATTTCAATCGCTGAACTTCTACTAGCATTTAAACTAATATTCGATTGCATAAAATTTCCTCTAAGTATGCTAATTATATTTTTTAGATGTGGGCAAATGTTAAAAGTTCAAGGTTAAATCAAACATTCAGCACTTGTTTACCACTTATAGTGATAATTAATCATAAACCACAATGACATATTATGGCACGCTATTTTTTTAATTACTATCTTTAACGCTGTTGAAATTCATCAATAATTTGTGAGCGTTTGTAACAATCATGGCTGTGATCATTCACCATTCCGCAGGCTTGCATGTGCGCATAACAGATAGTAGAACCTACAAACTTAAAGCCACGCTTTTTCAAATCTTTACTCCAAGCATCAGATTCTTTCGACGTAGCAGGGTAGTCTTCAAGCTTTTCCCAATTATTAACAATAGTTTTATGATTAACAAAGCCCCACATATATTCGCTAAAGCTGCCAAACTCTTTTTGAATTGCTATAAATAGCTTAGCATTATTAATAGCCGCGTTAATTTTACCTCTATGGCGAATAATACCTATATCCAGTAGTAGTTCTTCTACTTTTTCCTCTGTAAATTTCGACACCTTTTCAACATCAAAATTTGCAAAGGCTGCACGATAACCATCACGCCGTTTCAAAATGGTGTACCAACTTAAGCCCGCTTGCGCAGATTCGAGCATTAAATACTCAAATAACTTTCTATCATCAAAAACAGGCACGCCCCATTCATCATCATGATAAGCAACATAGTCCGGTTTTGTTGTATCTAACCAAGGGCAACGACATTGATTTTCTTCACTCACAAGCTTTCCTTAAGACGAAAATTACTAAATTTGCTCAAATAAATAACAAATTGTTGTTTTTTTTAGCAAACAAACTTTTTTATAGAATAAATGCTTTACAAGAGAATTTCGAGCCTTTAATATTCGCCTCGTTCTGAAGCAGCAATGCATTTTAACTTCAGGTGAGATGGCTGAGTGGTCGAAAGCACCGGTCTTGAAAACCGGCAAGGGTTTGTAGCCCTTCTAGAGTTCAAATCTCTATCTCACCGCCACATTGATACGAAGGTGGGCACCTCATTAGAGGTGCCCATTTTTGTTTTAGAAATGGCATTTAACATTTGAATATTACTTCCAATGATTGTTACTTCAGTTGGTTTAACGTCAATTTTAGATATTATCGTTCTCAAAAATGCCTTAGTTAAACTCTTATCACCAGATAGTAGAACTTTTTTAATTGTCTCTATAAATATTAATTTCTTCTTATCACCAAATTTCCAAATTGGAATACTGGATCTGCGCTTTATAATCTGTAACTCTTCTTCAAGAGTATTTCGTTTATTTTTTAAGTCATCTAAAATCTCATCTAGATCTTTATCGGCAGCGATTTCATCTTTACTGAGCATCATGAATAGTTTTTTGAGACTTTGTTTGGTTTCTGCTAATTGATTGTTTTTAGAAAGCCGAATTTGATCATCACTTTTAGCTTTACCTTTAAGAATCTTTTTTACATGTTCTGAAATTTTATTTAGATATTCTGTTTCCAGTATCGTATCAGATATCACATCCATAATTTTATTTTCAATTAATAACTGTGGTATTGGCTTTTGATTACATATATTAATGTTGGCCTTTATTTTTTTACTGCATTTGTAATATTTGTATTGCCCACTCTTGCCAGTATTAATAACTAAATTTGAGTTGCAACAAGAGCATTTAAGCAGCCCTGTTAAAAGGCTGTTAGAACGTACTCCTTTACATGCTCTGTTAGTAAGTTGTCTGCTCTTTAATGCTTTCTGTGCCTGTTTAAATATTGATTCTGATACAATAGAAGGGCATTTACTCTTTATTGGTTTGTTTTCAGCCTCTTTTCTATTTTTTCCAAAAACCCGTACACCCATATATGTTGAATCATGTAACATTCTTCCTAATGTTGTTATGGTCCAGTTATTAACTCCATGTTTAAGGCCACGCTTATTTAAATCAGTTGCTATTGTTTTTAATCCGTCTCCTTTTCCACTACTACCTCTTATAACGGCATTGAAAATGTCTCGAACTAGAGACGCTTGCTCTTCAATGATCACAAGTCTCGAACGTTTCTTTTTTATTCCTTCTATTTTAACTTTGATGGTTGAATAACCGTATGGAATACGTCCTCCTGTGTAAAAACCTTGTTCAGCAGTTTCATTCATACGGTCTTTAACAAAAACAGAGCTAACATCACTTTGATTCTGCGATACAGCACCAGTTACAGCCAACATCAATCGATTAGTGCTTCTATCTTTAGGAAGATTTTCAATCACAGAAAATAATTGAACATTATGTTTTTCTAAATGTTCGACTCCTTTTAGTAATATTAATAAATCCCTACTTATCCTATTGAGAGCATAAACAATTACAGCCTCTATTTCTGACCCTGGTTCTGCTACATCAGCTAATAAATTCTGATAGCCTTTCCTATTTTCATTACGACCTGTAAAACCTGCATCAACGTAATCTTCAATAATTTGATGTCCATTTGCCTTTGCCCATTCGTCCGTTTTTTGAATTTGCCCAGCCAGAGACTCACCTTCATTTACTTGTCTTTTAGAGCTAACTCTACGATATCTTGCTAGTTTCATTATCTTCTCCTGACAAAATGATTAGTTATGTGCATGCGAACTTTCTCTGTTATTAATTGCTTATTGCGAATATAAAATGACTGAAATTTCTAATAAAGTGCAGAAGTTCGACTTAGACGATTAAAGTGTTCAACGATCTCGTCATTGATGTATTCAACCTTTCAAAACTTTATAGTATCTTCAAGTTTGTTTTTACATTTAAATCTTCTGTACCCATTACAGAATATAACTACTATTTATTATTCTTTAACGTCGTCTTTTTAAGTAATTCTTTGCATATGTAATATTTATATTTTCCACTCCTACCCTTAATAATATACAAATTAGAATTACAACAAGAGCATTTAGGCCGCTCTGTTACAGGGCCGTTTGATTCAGTTATCATGTATTTTGTATGTTTCATTTTCTTCTCCTGATTAAATGATTTGTCTAGCTAGAGACTAACCTCCATTTACTTGTATTTTAGAGATAACTCTTCTCATGCTACTCTTCTTTATTATTAGGTATGATTGGACAATACTCAGTAACTGAAAATAATGTAATACTTTGATCTTTGAGGAATTGTTTTACTTGAATCAAATTGAGTAAATTTCGAGATATTCTTGAGTATGAATGAACTACTATACCTTCGAAATTCGGGTTGCCTTGCTTTATTGCCCTTATGATTTGTTGAAAACATGGAGCTAGTTGGGAGAAACTTCCAAATCCATCATCTTGATATTGTTCTATTATTTCGTGCTTATTCTTAATTGCCCAAAATTTACATGCAGATCTTTGTTTTTTAACAGAGTTAGCTTTAGAGCTATATTTTTTAGTTGCGCTTCTTTGGTAACTTATTAATTTCATTATTTTTCTCCATATCAAAAGTGCTTTCATTTTTCGTATACTCTAAAAGAATTTCTTCTATAGCCACTTCAATAATCTCTCGTTCTTCAAGCGACAAAGAGTTAACTGCATTCTGAACTTTCCAATAAATATTAAGTGAGAATGGGCCAATGGTTACAGTGTCAAACTTTAAATGGGACATAGGCAACAAGTTTTACTTACTTAATCTTTTATTGAAATTTCGTGAAGATCGCACAAATAGAGTTGGTCTTCTGATCCTCTCTTGGTTTTTAAATCGCTTTAGCTTTGCGTTGTTTTCAGAACTACTTTTATAAAATAAAAAGGAGTAATATTTTTTAATATTAACTGAGGTTATTAAATGCTTTGTTGAGAATTTCATTGTTGCCACCTATTAGAAACGAACATTAGAACTATGTCTTAACCTAGCACTCATTCAACTAAATTGATGGACTGATTTATGCTTGCGGAACCACCCTAAAGCACTGAATTTACAGACAATTAATAAAGGGTTAATTATATAGATAATATAGGTGTAATTATTTAAAAGTTAGAATTGTAATAATATGAACTTGTTGGGTTTTTAATAAAATATTAAATAAATAATACTTTTAGGTTTATTAAATCTGTTTGTTATAACCGTAGGGAATAAAACTTAAAATCATTATTTCTAAATAAATGTGAAGTTTTATTTTTTTCATATTTAGTAAATCAAATTTTGGGTTTTTACTACTCATGGGAATTTAAACCGATTAGCTTATCGTTTTCGAATCTAATAGCTTAGACTATTTTTTTCTCTAAAAATTTATCGTTGGGGAAGGAGGTTATATAAAGCAAAATTTGCTAACTTTTTGCTAAAATATCCGCCCATTTCAAACCAAATTTACTCAAGTACTTCTGTAGGCGGCTGGAATCATTTGGTTGAGATTTTAAGATTCGGCTAACATCAAATAGCTCTCTACCTGCTGAGGCCATACTATTATGGCGTTGGCATGTATCAAGTACATACCTAAGTTGGTTAGCATCAAACGTATCTAAATTTTCAACTTGTTCCTTTAGAAGGTACTTATATAAAATATTGTTAGTTGATTGCTGGCCTGATGGGTTCCATGCTCGTTTTAATCGTTCTACTTCTTCTTCGACATCATCTACAGTGATTCTAGAAGAATCTGCCAAAGTACACAGCCGGGTTATCGCAGAGCTTAAATCACGAAAGTTCCCAGACCATAGCGCCTCGTTAGAAGTAGAGAAGCCAATAAAGGTACTTTGTGCTTCTTTGTTAAATTGCACACGGTGCCCTGTTTTTTTGGCAAAAAGATCTATCTCATAGTCAACGTTAACAGGAATATCTTCTTTTCTATCTTTAAGCGCAGGTAACTCATATGTCCAAAGGTTAATACGAGCTAATAAATCTTCACGGAAAGACCCTTTTTCAATCTCCTGTTTTAAATCTCTATTGGTTCCTGCGATTAGTTGAAAATTACTTTGAACTGGCGTATCACTGCCCACAGGGTGGAAAGTTTTATTTTCTATAGCATGTAGCAGCATGGCTTGTTCTTCCAAGCCAAGTTCACCAATTTCATCCAAGAACAAAACACCGTTATTAGCCCTAAGCAAAAAACCATCTCTAGATTTTACTGCACCTGTGAATGCTCCTTTGGTATGGCCAAACAATGCTGCCATAGCATTTTCACCTTTTAAGGTTGCACAGTTCACCGAGACTAATGTGCCTTTTAACATCGAGCGCTTTTTCTTTAATTGGAATATACGTGTTGCTAGCTGGCTTTTACCAGCTCCTGTTGGTCCAGTTAACAACATGGGATCTTGTGATCGAATAGCGACTTTTTCTATCTGAGTAATGAGTCTGTTAAAAGCCTTATTTTTAGTCTCAATACCACCTTTTAAGAACTCTTTACCTTCTTGGTGTTCAACGTCAAACCTTGTAGCTAATTGGTCATATTTAGATAGATCTAAATCGATAATTTGTATACGGCCAATCGATTTGTTTTTATTGTTGTGATCGGGTGATGTTTGAATTAGGCGGCCTGGAAAGTGACGACTCTCTGTAAGGAGGTAACTACAAATCTGAACAACGTGAGTGCCTGTTGTTATATGGAATAAATAATCATTTTGATCGGTATCGAATTTTTGCTCTTGGCACCAATCGAAAAGTTTGGCATAAACTTCTTCAAAATCCCAAGGGTCGCGAAAATTGACTTGATGTAATGAAACATTAGTTTCAGGAGAAACAGATTCAATATCTACAGCCACATTATTAGCAAGACGACTGCTATGATTATCATGCAACATATGAAGCTGACTAACTATTAAGTCTTCCTGGCTACACAAACTGACATTAGGTCGCCATTTGGCCCATTTATCAACTCTTTTACCAACATAGTCTAATTGAGTTCCTATCAAACTCACAACAACAGTATTCTTCACTACAGCATATCCATATAGATAGATTAAATATCCTTAATGATATCTACTAGTGGTTTTTAATTCAACTTAAAACATATAAAACACACGGCAACACATAATTTCTCATATATAAACAACAGGTTAATTATTTTTTTTACGGTTTAAATTATCTTGGCACATGACTTGTAATAACTTAAGTGTCTGATTAATAGGATGTGATTCAAAAAGTCACACTGGTGCGCTAAGCAATGCAAATGCGTATACCTAATCAAACAAATATTAAGTAGCTCAGTAGGTAGAGCAGCGAATTGATTTCGTCAGTCATGGGTTCGATTCCCATCTTAATAACTATTTAAGTAGCTCAGAGGATAGAGCAACAGCTTCGTGCTGTTGGGCGAAGGTTCGAATCCTTCCTTAAATACAGGTAGCTCAATTGGTAGAGCAGCGGCTTTAACCCGTTTGTTGTGGGTTCAATTCCCACCCTTTATACGATGATATGTAATGAAACGTTAGTAAGTAGTTAGTACCAATGTTTGATAAACGCCAAGAACTAATAAGTACTGGCAAGCAGGATGCTCCCCATAACAATAAAGTTTTGGGCCTTTATCAAATAAGTATTCAACCCTTACTAACACCTCCTCGAAAGAGGATTAAATAAGGAAATTAAAGATGTTTAGAAAAACTAAATTAGTAGCAGAAAATCAAAGAGTTTTGGTGTTTAAAAATCAAGAACTAGACAGAGTACTAACACCAGGAAAACACAAAATTTGGGATATCAAGAATGAGCTAGACTTTGTCACTTTTGATATCAATACGCTGTATTTTTCAGAAAAAAATGCAGAAAGGTTATACCGAAATCATAAAGAATTAAATGAGCATATTTCTCACTGGAAACTAGACAGTACCGAGGTAGGTATGTTGTATGTTAACGACTTGCTTAGAGGTGTAGTTGCGCCAAGCGAGCATTTATATCTATGGAAAGATGCTGGCGAAATAAGATTAGAAAAATTGTCTATTGATGAAAATATAGATGTAGATGATAAAACACTTTTCTTAATTAATCGGGCTGGTGCAAATACATCGACACGATTGATAAGAAGTGAGCGAACAGTCGCAGTGAAGCCTATTGCTGATTTGAATGTCGCTAAAGATCATGTCGGTTTGTTGTATGTTAATGGACAATTGATCAAAAGGTTAGTGCCTGGTCAGCATGGTTTTTGGCAGTTTAACCATGCCATTGAGTTAAAGTCTTTTGATTGCAGAACACAATTGCTTGAGATTTCTGGACAGGAAATCCTGAGTAAAGACAGAGTAAGTTTGCGAATAAATTTAAGTGCGAACATTAAAGTGCATGACGCTGAGCTTGCGGCACGTAGTGTCGATAAAGTAGATGATTTTGTTTATAAAACTCTGCAATTAGCTTTAAGAGAAGCGGTTGGTACTAAATCATTAGATGATATCCTTTTGGATAAATTGTATGTCAATGAAACAGTAAAAGAACTAGTGGTTGAGCGTTTGGCAGACATTGGTATATCTCTTTTGAGTGTTGGTGTGAAGGACATCATTTTACCCGGTGAAATGAAAGCAATATTAAATCAGGTAGTAGAAGCGCAAAAAGCGGCTGAAGCTAATGTGATCAAAAGGCGTGAAGAAACTTCAGCGACTAGAAGCTTGCATAACACAGCGAAGGTAATGGAAAACAACCCTACGCTGATGCGCTTAAAAGAGTTAGAAGCACTTGAAAAAGTAGCCGAGAGAATTGATAGCTTAACCGTCTACGGTGGTTTGGAAGGCTTGATGAATGGCGTAGTAAAAATAGCCTAGCCAGCACATAACGCAAACATAAGACAAAGGGCTACAGAATTAGCTGTAGCCCGCTTACTAAAAAGTAGAAGAGAATTAAGGAAAAAATAATGTGTAGAAATTATAACGTTATTGAAAATGAAGGAAGAGCGACAATCAAAGCATGGACTAAAGGTGTTCCATTTGAAGAGCAAGCTCAGCAACAGCTAAATAACATTGCGACTATGCCATTGGTTCATTCACATATCGCGGTAATGCCTGATGTACATCTAGGTAAAGGTGCGACTATTGGAAGTGTTATCCCATCAGTGGAAGCAGTAATTCCAGCAGCAGTTGGTGTAGATATTGGTTGTGGTATGGTCGCTACCAAAACAACATTAACAGCCAGTCAGTTGCCAGATAATTTATCTGCGATAAGACATGCTTTTGAAGCTGCTGTCCCACATGGACGAACTAGTGGTAGAGGCCGAGCAGATAGAGGTTCTTGGCATAACGTACCTGATGTAGTTGCGGGTGAGTGGTTGAAGTTACAGGCGAGATTTGAACGGATTTGTGAAAAACATCCAGCCATTAAAAAAAGTAATAATGTGAAGCATTTAGGTACTATGGGTACTGGAAATCATTTCTTAGAGCTTTGCCTAGATGAAAATGATGCGGTTTGGATCATGTTGCATTCAGGTAGTCGTGGAGTTGGGAATAGAATTGGTACTTACTTTATCGAGTTAGCGAAAAAAGAAATGCAACGTCATCAAATTAATTTGCCAGATATGGACTTGGCTTACCTTGAAGAAGGAAGTGACTATTTTGATGATTATGTTGAAGCTGTTGAGTGGGCACAAGACTTTGCTTTAAAGAATCGTGAAATAATGATGTTCAATGCTATTGCCGCTCTAAGAAAGCAATTACCTATTGAGTTTTCAACGGCTGATTTAGCAGTAAATTGTCATCATAACTATATCTCGCGTGAGCATCACTTTGGTAAGGATTGTTATGTCACAAGAAAAGGCGCAGTTCGTGCTGAAAAAGGTGAAATGGGCATTATTCCCGGCAGTATGGGGGCTAAATCATTTATTGTAAGAGGTTTAGGAAATCCTGAAAGTTTCAATAGCTGTAGTCACGGTGCAGGTAGAGTAATGTCTAGAACAAAGGCAAAAAAGGTCTATAACGTTGATGATCAAATTGCAGCGACAGAAGGTGTGGAGTGTAGAAAGGATGCCTCAGTAATTGATGAAATACCGCACGCATACAAAGATATTGAAAAGGTGATGGAAGCACAAAAGGATCTTGTTGAAGTAGTATACACCTTGAAACAGATAGTATGCGTTAAAGGTTAATGTTAACGATTATGAAGGATAAATAATGAAATACATGATAATCGATGGTTCACAAGGAGAAGGTGGTGGTCAGGTGCTAAGGACGGCACTAACACTATCTATTTTTACTCAGCAAAACATCGAACTGATAAATATCAGAGCAGGAAGAAAGAAAACAGGCTTGTTACGTCAACATTTAACTTCCGTTTTAGCAGCACAAGAAATTTGTGGTGCTATTACAGAAGGTGTTGAACTTGGCTCAACTCGCATCAGATTTTCTCCTGGGAAAGTTAAGTCAGGCAATTTTCAATTTGCCATTGGCACCGCAGGAAGTACGGTTCTCGTGTGTCAGACTATTTTACCCGTATTGGCATTAGCAAAGGGAAGTTCAACGATTACATTTGAGGGGGGTACACATAATGGTATGTCTCCTTCATTGAGTTTTTTGGAACAATCATTTTTGCCTGTGTTAAAAAGTATGGGAGTGAACTGCAACGTTCGTATTTCTACGTTAGGTTTTTATCCTGCTGGCGGTGGTAAATGGCAAATTGTTATTGAGCCAACCCAAGCATTAAAGCCAATTCATTTGACTGATGCAGGATGTGATTTTGCTAGTGATATGGATAATTGCTCTCTTAATGCTCTGATAAGCTTACTGCCAGCAAGTATAGGGCAAAGAGAAATTACAAAGGCTCAGGAAATTCTTGATTGGCAGGATGCTTTAGGTCAAGTTCAGGAAGTCACTACCCCTGGCCCAGGTAATAGTTTTCAGTTATGTATTGATAGTAAAACACATCGCAATGTATTTGAGGTTGTTGGCGAGTTGGGTGTTTCGGCAGAAAGAGTAGCAAAACGGGCTGCTGGGAGAGTAAATAAGTATATTTATGCTCAAGCTGCTGTTGAAGAGCACTTAGCCGATCAATTGTTATTATTGATTGCGTTGGCGGGAAGTGGAAGTTTTACAACAACAAAGCCAAGCTTGCATACATCGACCAATGTTGATGTTATTAAACAACTTTTAGGAAAAGAGATCCTGTTGAAGCAATTAACTGATACATTGTGGAGGGTTTCACTAGAGTAAGATTAATAAATATTAATCAAAAAAGCGGATTGCCAAATCTAATAAAGAAGGTAATGGAAAAGTAATGAATAAGAAATTGGAAAATGTCTATTTAGTAGGAGGCGCAGTTAGGGACTCGTTACTTGGCCATAAATCAAAAGACCAAGATTATGTTGTTGTGGGTGAAACAACAGAAACAATGGCATCACTAGGTTTTCAATCCGTCGGAAGTGATTTTCCTGTTTTCTTGCACCCAGAAACTAAAGATGAATATGCCTTAGCACGTAAAGAGCGAAAAAATGGTAAGGGGTATACAGGTTTTGCAGTAGACGCCAGCACATCCGTTACTTTAGAAGAAGATTTAGCTAGACGCGATTTAACCATAAATTCAATGGCGTTAAATGGTGATGGCAAAGTTATCGACCCTTTTAATGGCCAAACAGATTTAAAAAATAAGGTATTAAGACACACAACTAATGCTTTTGCAGAAGACCCTGTGCGTGTACTGCGTGTTGCTCGCTTTCTAGCCCGGTACGGTGAAGAATGGACAATTCATCCTGATACATATGCGCTTATGAAACAGCTTAGGGATAATGGTGAATTAACTCATTTAGTGTCTGAGCGTGTATGGAAAGAAACTGAAAAAGCGCTTGGTGAAAAACATCCGCAATTATTTTTTGAAGCGCTTAACGGGTTAGGAATATTCCCAGAATTAGAAGCAATGGTAGGTGTACCACAGCCTGAAAACCATCACCCAGAAGGTGATGTTTATACACATACAATGCTCGTTGTGAAGCGAGCAGCGGATTTAAGTTTTGATATTGACACTCGATTTGCAGCATTAACTCATGATTTTGGTAAAGCTTATTGCCATCAAGAACGAGGAAATTTGCTAGGTCATGAACATGAAGGTATTGCAGTTATTGAAGCATTTTGTGAACGGCTAAAAGTGCCCAATCGATTGAAAGCGTTAGCCATCTTAACCAGTGATAATCATACAAGATGCCACAAGCTATTTGAGCTTACGCCAAAAAAATTGCACAAATTAATCATTGAAAATATGAACGCACTAGAGCATCCAATACGTTTTAAGCAGTTTCTCCAAGCATGTTTATGTGATGCTCAAGGCAGAGGAGAAACCTTTGTTAATAGAGCTTACCCACAATTGTTATTAGCGCAATCATTACTAAACGCGTTAACTCAGTTGGATAAAAAAGCCGCTGTACAATTGGCAATTTCACAAGGAAAAAAAGGCCCTGATATAGGTGGTGCTGTACGTGAAGCTGAAATAAAGTCTTTACGTGTTTTTTTAGCAGAGAGTAAAACAGAAAATGAGCGGATAGCTCTTAGGTAGATGAAAATGGAATCTAATAATTTACAAAGACAAAAGAATAAAATAGACGAAGATGTTCAAAAAGAAATCTTACGCAGAATAAAGGCGGCAGAAGCCGAGCATGGAGTCAAAATACTCTATGCTATTGAGTCTGGTAGCCGCGCATGGGGATTTGAATCTCCAAATAGCGATTTTGATGTTAGGTTTATATATGCTCATCCTAAAGACTGGTACTTAGCGGTTAACCTTGAAGACAAACGTGATGTTATCGAATATCCGATTGTTGATGAGATAGATATCAATGGCTGGGATATCCGAAAAGCATTAAAGCTTTTTTGGAAATCCAACCCTGCCATAGTTGAATGGTTACAGTCGCCAATCGTGTATGTTGATGATAATCATTTTGCCGCAAAAGCTAGAGATTTGATAACAAGTGTCTATTCCAATGCAAAAGGAGTTTATCACTACCGTAGTATGGCTAAGACTAACTATCGTGGGTATTTGAAAAGCGACATGGTGCCGCTCAAAAAGTACTTTTACGTACTACGACCGTTATTAGCCATTAAATGGATAGAGAAGTACAACGAGCCTGCGCCTATAGTTTTTGATCAGCTAAGAACGTTGGTTGCAGACGATAAGCTACTTGATGCAGAAATATCTAAATTATTGGAACGCAAGCGAGTTAGCCTAGAGAAAGAAGTCGCGCCAGCAATACCAGTACTCAATAAGTTCATTGAAGCTGAACTTGAACGTCTTGAAAGGTATGGTGAAAAGTCTAACGAGAGAACTGTTGGGTTTGATGTTTTGAATGAGTTATTTCTTGAGGTATTACAGTCAAATTAGAAACCACCCGCCACATGCGGGTGATTTTTTAATGGTTTTGATGTGTTCGAAGGTATGACATTTATTGGAAGAAATAGCTATGAAAACACCCAAAGTAATTAAAGATTTATCTATTCAAAAATACGAATCCATTGAAGATGATAAAGCGCTAATCATTGGGCAAAAGTGGCTCACTATTTTTTGCCCTTCAATTACTTCTTTTCGAGGCTTAAAGTACTGTATGAACACTTTGTGGGAGAATATGACTGGAGATTTCTTTCAAGAAGAAGCACAGGAAAAGTATGAACGTCATGCAGCACCTAGCTACTACATTATGGAAGACAACTTTGGTGAAAATGAAAAGGTAATTTACGTGTCAAGAACCAAGCCTATTAAAAACTGTCATGGGAATGAAGTTCATATATTTCCTAAAAATTTCGCATGGTGCATGACTTATAGTCATGAAGACGGGTACATCACACCTATATTTTCAAAAAATAAAAATTATGAAAAGCTGGAAAAAATGAATCTTAAATCAATGGCAGAAATGGAACGTATAGGATTGTAGCTGTTAATTTCTATTTGGCTTTTTACCGCAGAACCGAGAGAATATGAATAATTCAAAGAGTACCATTCGCCAACGGGCGGATGAAATTAAAGAATACCAATGTAAAAATTTAATCGCTGTCCTAGAGAATCCTATGGATATAAAAAACATAGGCTCTGTGATTAGAAATGCCAATGCACTTGGCGTAGAAAAAATTTACGTTGTAGATTCTAGGCAATCCCTACCTGATGATTGGGAAGAATTGAGAGAACGTAAATCACTTTCAAAAATATCTGTTTCAGCTTCGAAATGGACTTTTGTTAAGCGCTTTAATAGCACTGAAGAATGCTTAGAACATCTTGAGAAAAATAGATTTATATCTTTAGTGACGTCACCTCATATAAAGGGGAAGGAAAACTATGTGCTTCACGAGGCTGATTATACTCAACCAAAACTTGCTGTTTGGTTTGGTAATGAATCTCGTGGTGTAAGCGATATTGTTGTTGAAAGAAGTGAATCCTGCATATCAATACCAATGTTTGGAATGATTGAGAGCTTAAATTTAGCCACAACCACGGGGATAGTGCTTTATGAAGTTACGAAGCAGAGGCGTGAATACCAAGCTAAATACAAACGAGCTAATAGAAAACCCTAACAATATCTAAAATCATAGTTTCTATTGATAATAAAAAGTTAAATGGTACATTGGTTTATCTTAAAAAACTCTCTTTAGCACCTAGCTAAATTAAAATGAAAATTAGTCCTTTATTCGGTATTGGCAATATTACTTTCGGTATGAATCGAGCGGAAGTTCAATCAATTATTGGTATACCAGAACAAATAAAAAACCAGAATGCTAAAGAAGATGATTGCATGCCTGAAGTTTGGTGTTATGACAAACTAGGTTTAAAGCTTGAATTCGATTCATTCTATGAATTTAGACTCGATCGTATAAAAATCACATCCAGTGACTTTTGTATTTATGATGAGTCGCTTATTGGGTTATCGGAAGAAAGTCTTGTTGGTCTATTACCAAAAGCAACATTAGATAGTGAATATAATAGTTATAAAGAATACAAAGTTTCTGAGCTTAAATTAGAGGTAATTTTAGAGAATGAAATTGTTCGTGAAGCTACTTTAGAGCCTGATCCCAACGTAGAATTCTTTATGTATTGCTCAAAAAATTTACAACGTAGATTTACTTGCAAACGCATATTAAAAAACAATGCAAGACGTCATGAAAGAAAAGTAGCCGCAGGGCTTTACGTTATTAAAGAAGGCTTAGCTGATTCTAGTCTTGGATTTTTACCATCGGATATTGAATGGTTTTTAGGTAATTACCTTTCAATTAACCCTGAAACTAGGGATCTTTGGTGTGACGGAATTGAACTGAAAAAATTAGACTTCACCACTAAAAATACAGCATCTATATATGCTACTGCTGATATTTTGTCTTCAACTGATGATAGTGCTCATGACGTATGTGAGCTTCAAGGGTACATCACTATTTCTTCTACAGGCAAAAAACTTAAAAAGTACGACCTAAAATTAAAGCGGAGAAAAAAAGTCATTACTATAAAAAAGTAGGCTAGTATTTCTAGCCTACTTCAATACGGTTTAAGTGCCTTTGTAACTTAAAACAGGACTTAATCGCCTAGTCACTTTGACTAACTTTTTCTGTAACGACATTACCTTTTCAATATTCTTGTAACTGGTTGGGGCTTCTTCAGTCAGCAAACGTAATTTCTCTTGTTGGTAGTAAATACCTGAAAGTTGTTTGCTCAAATTATTACTTGTGATAGTTTTCCTAGCTAGTTGTCTGCTCATACATCGACCAGCGCCATGAGAACTAGAAAACAGCGAATCAGCATTTCCTTTTCCAATAACATGAAAGCTGTCACTTCCCATACTTCCGGGAATTATTGCTGTTTCTCCTTTCGTTACCGAGCATGCTCCTTTGCGGTGAATTAGTAGATCTTGTTTATTTAGAGTCGCCATATCAAGGTGGTTGTGATCACAATGAATCATCCTGTTTTCATCAACCGAGACTGAGAATAAGTCACTAAATAGTGCTCTACATCGTTCTAAAATTTGCAGTCTGTTTGCATTGGCATATTCTCTTGCCCACCCAAGGTCGTTGTAGTAAGCCTTTCCTTGTTCACTATCAATATCCAAGTATTTAAGGCCACCTGATTTTCCAGAGGCATGATGTAAATGATAGTCTCGAATTGCAGGCCCCATACCGCGAGACCCAGTATGTATCATTAACCATAATTGTCCTGTCTCAACACATCGTTGCAACTCCAGAAAATGATTACCTCGGCCCAACGTGCCTAATTGATAACATCCATCTCGTAAGGCGATATGTTGCAACCTTTCATTAGATAATTTTTTATCTAACTCAAAGGAAATACCTTGAGATTGCTTCATTATGGGAACCATATGAGTTAAGTTTTTAAAAATTAACTCAGCCTGCTGGCTTTGAATAAAGTTTGCATCAATATCTAGTGGCACCGATAACATGCCACACCCAATATCACCACCAATTGCAGCCGGATATATCAGCTTTTCAGTTGCCAAAACACAACCAACACAAACATCGTTGGCTAGATGTGCATCAGCCATTAATCTCACATGCTTCACACCTTTTGCATGCAGTAAACGTTTAGTTTGTTGATCTAATTCAGGACTAAGCTTTTCACTTAACCAATGGCGATAACTTGCTTTTGATTTATTCATAATCAGCCTCCGCTACTAGCCCAAAGTGCAGTGCAGGAACTGATTTTCTGTTTATACCATTTGCAACAATAAACCTTATTTCATTTTGATGGCTCCTCAGCCACTCCAAAGCCGATTCACAGTCTGAAAATGATGCATTCTCTGTTGGCGCTATAGTTAAGATTAAGGTAGTTTTCCCCTGTTTTTGTTTAACACTTACGATATCCCATCCATCTAAACCAAGTTCAGTAATGGCTAAACGGACAAGTTTTTGAACCTGACGGCACAGCCGTCTATTGTCATGAACAACAGAATTCTCTTTGTTTTTTTCATGACGTGGTGAAATGCCATCGCCTTCGCATAACGAAGCACAACATTCCAATATATTTTTTGATGTATTCATCGATCTCTCCACACCAAAAACCACTAATAACCAAGTAATAAGTTGGCCTAGCAATTTCTGATGCTGATAAAAAGCTTAAATAAGCCCTTGATCGAGAGTTGAAACTTTTAGAAGTAACTAATACTCAACAACCAAGTGGCGAGTTTTCTGAGTCGATGTTTTTTCAATGGAATACATATCTGCCTCCTACGGAATTATTAAATAATAATAGTGCAATGATCTTTTTAAGACATTTTCTGTCAATTAAGTAATATCAGTTTAGATCTGTGTTTTTATTACTTTTCTTTATACGTTTAATGGCTTCTTTTTGAAGCTCACCTTTTAAGCTGTTTCGGTTATAGTCTGACATGTGCTCTATTAGAGATTCGTCAGCAAACTTTTGCCAATCACTTCTTGATTGGGCCGATAAACTTACCTCTATGGTTTCAATGTCTACGTAACCAACGTTTAAAATATTATGAGCATTTCTACGGTAACTTCTATTTACCGCTACCTTTCGATATCGAATTGATTTTCTAGAACTCTTATTATTTTCACCGTAACAGTTCTTAGTCTGGTTCACATAATCACGAACCTTTTTCTCCTGTGGTGATACTCGTATCAACATATATTCACCTATGAAGACAGGGTGAACTTTACACCCTTAAATGTTTTCACTGGGTTACCACGTTCAACTTCCCAGTGCTGTTGCCAACGGGCTTTTTCTTGTTGTGTCATTTGCTCAAGTTTTTTTGCTTCCAACTTCTGGAATAACAATACTCTCGATAACCGCTTATTAGCATGTTGGCTGCGCTCACTTTCAACACGTACTGAAATACCTGTTTCAGTATGAGTAGCTCGAACTGCCGAGTCCGTTGTATTTACATGTTGTCCGCCTGCACCAGAAGCACGGCATGCTTGAAATGTTACCCCTTTATCCAATTGGGTATCATTGACCTCATACATTTGGACACTGAAGAACCAGTTTTTACGTTTATGTTTTGGCCTATATTGGCTTTGACATACCCATAACATAGCTCCTTGCCATGACTCGGCTAATTGCTTAGCTGAACTTTCCTTTCCAGACTCAGCCTTTTTTGAATCAAGTTGCAGCAAAGCTGACTTAAAACAATCTCGCTCTTTGGAAGCAATGGTTTCAACAATATCGAGCTTTATTCCTTTCTCTCGACATTGTTTTTCAATTGTTTTCAGCGCCAAACCAACAGCTTTGCAACACTCAACAGGACCTTGGCCTGCTGACAGTTGTAGTAATATCATGATGAACAATCTCCATTTGTTTTAAAGGTTAATACCGGACGTAGCTTAGCTATAACCTCAATTAACCCCGCATCAACCATATCGCTGATAACGGTTTCACATTTCTTATAAGCTTGCGGTGCTTCATCATACAAAAGCTCTTTATTGCCACAAACCACTCGACTACCGAGTGCGGTGCGATATAAGTCTTCACGATTATATTTATGCCCTAGACGGCCATGACACTCGCCACGTTTCCACTTTCTACCTGCGCCATGCGCTAAAGAAAACAGGCTCGTATTTAAGTTTTCGCTAGTTTCACTATTACTAAGCTTTTCATTCAAGGTAATGGGTTTCACCAAATAGCTATAATCACCGCGTGAACCAGGTATAACCACATAACCTTTATCACTTGGTGTTGCGCCTTTGCGGTGTAGCCAGCCATCACAACCATCAATGTTTTTTGACGAAACCAAGTTGTGGTTAATGTCTAATGCGCAGTCACCATTCGCTCTAATTGCTTCTAAAAAGCGTTTGGCAATCAGTTCACGATTTAGCTCAGCCCAACGAACCGCTTCATCATGTTTGGCCATGTAATCTTGAAAGTCGTTATCATCAAGGTTTAAGCCATCGTGGTTATGCTTAGTTATATGATCAACCAAGATTGATTGACCTAAACCTCTAGAGCCTGAGTGAACAAGAAGCTGTAAATGCTTTTTATTAAGCCCTAACTCATCTAACGCAATTTGGTCATACACCTCATCGATGGCCTGAAATTCTGCAAAGTGATTACCGCCACCAATGGTGCCTAGAGCACGATCATAGCTATCGGTTGTTATACCTTTATCAGTCTTTCGGTTTTCAATAATTTCAGACCAGCTTTCATCTAAAGGCTGCTCTACATGCTCAAACTTCTTAGCCAGTTTATCTAAGTTAACTTTGGATACTTTTGCTGAGGTTTGCCAAAGTGACATGCCACAGCCAATATCATTCCCTACAAGCGCAGGGTAAATTTTGTTAGTTGTAAAAAATGCAGCACCGATGGGATAACCTCTCCCTGGGTGCAAATCAGGCATGCCAGCAACGCTGTGCATACCACTTAATTCTGATGTTTTAATCAGTTGCTGTATCGCTAGCCCTTCAATCCACGTATCAGTAGATGCAATGAGGCTAACGTTTTCAGTAATTTTTTGGACGGATTTGCCCATAATACCAATTCCTTTTTCATTATTAGAAAATTAGGATTTAAAACGTAATACGTATTGGCAGGTCTGGATTTCTATCGAAATGAACCGGGCGAAACTACTTTAAAGTGCTTAGGTAATATGTGGCTAAGCTACAAGCTTCTTATCGGATAAGACCTGCAAAGGATGTTGATGTAAATGTCATAATATTATCTCCTTCACAGTTAGTTGATGAATTCACCTTCGAAATGATGTGGTGAATAATTGAACGAGCGCATATTAATCAGTTTTTAAATATAAAGCAAACAGTTAGTTGAAATTAATTACTAACTCTGAATTAATGTGACATGATTTATCATGGAATTTAGATTAAAAGGAAGTATTTTTTGATTAAATTGTTCTTCAAAATAATTGCTAGTTTTTTACTGTTACTTGGCCTACTTGTCGCCTATATTTTTATCGACTTTGATGACAATCGCCCCCAAAAAATAGAGCAACCGACAACTGTAAATGATATTACTCAGCTTAACCCCATCGAGGTTACTCGTGTTATTCAACCAACGTCTATTGAAGATATAGTTGGTGCTATCCAATCAAGTACAGGGGCAATCTCTATCGGTGGAGGGCGCTTTAGTCAAGGCGGACAAATTGCATACCCAGATAGTATTCATTTGGATATGCGAGCCTTTAATAAAGTGTTGACACTAGATGCGGCTCACAAGAAAGTAACTGTGCAAAGTGGTATTACATGGCGAGACTTGCAAGAAGTTATTGATACCGAAAACCTCTCTATAAAAATAATGCAAACTTACGCTAATTTTACTGTTGGTGGTTCTCTTAGTGTTAATGTTCATGGCCGATATATTGGTGAAGGCCCAATAATTAGATCTGTTGAGTCGATAAAATTAATCAAAGCTAATGGTGAAATTGTTAGTGCTTCGCCAACAAAGAATTCAACTTTGTTTTATGGTGCAATTGGTGGATATGGTGGTATAGCTGTTATTGCAGAAGTTACTTTAAACTTGGCAGATAATGTCAAAGTTAAGCGTTATACCGAGAAGATGAATGTTCATAGCTATAAGGAATACTTTTCAGCAAATATTCGACATGATCAAAATGTCGTTTTTCATAACGCTGATATTTACCCACCAAACTTTACCGATATACGTAGTGTTAGTTGGCTAAATACTTATGAAACCTTAACCGTAGAGCAGAGGTTAATCTCTAAAGACAAAGAATATACTTGGCAACCTAAAGTGGCAAAGTTTGTAGCCGACTCAAACTTTGGAAAGTGGATGCGCCAGCATGTCTTAGAGCCGATCCTGTATTCCTTTGATGCAGTGCAATGGCGGAACTATGAAGCCAGTTATGATGTTAACGAGCTTGAACCTTCTAATCGAACTACTCAGACCTATGCACTTAGGGAGTACTTTGTTCCAGTTGAAAACTTTGATAGCTTTGCAATCAAAATGGCCAACATATTTAAACAGCATCAGGCAAATATTATAAATGTTTCGATACGCCATGCTCTACCAGATAGCGGCTCATTATTAGCTTGGGCGAAAACAGAAGTGTTTGCATTTGTTGTCTATTATCGTCAAGGAACCAGTGAAGCGGCACAACAATCAGTAAAAGTTTGGAGTCGAGAGATAATTGATGCTGTAATTGAAGAAAATGGTGCCTACTATTTGCCATATCAACTTCATGCAACAACAGAGCAATTTGTTAAAGCCTATCCTAAAGCAGATGAATTCTTTGAACTAAAGAGAAAAGTAGACCCTGATTATCGTTTTAGAAATAAACTCTGGCAACAACACTACGAAACGAATAATAAGCAGCTTGATGGATCAGACGATGAGTAAATTAAAACAAGGCTTTGCATTAGAAAGGCAATTTATTTCATCTGAAATGATTCAAAAGCTTATCGATGAAATAACAAAATCGAATGAACTCAGAACCCCTCATGGTATTCGTAATGCGGAGAAGAAGTTTGAATGTATTGCCAAGCTTGCTAGGTCAGAAAATATAATAGCTAAAGCACGGTCAATTTTAGGTGAACAGCCTCAGTTGGTAAGGGCTATATTCTTTGATAAAAATCCTGAAAAAAATTGGTTAGTCAGTTGGCACCAAGATAAAACGGTTTCTGTGAATAAAAAGCATCACATTGATGGTTGGGGTCCTTGGAGCCTAAAAGACAATACGCTTCATGTTCAACCTAGTGAATCAGTTTTAAATAATATGGTTACCTTTCGAATTCATCTTGATGATAGCAACGCAGATAACGGTTGTTTAAAAGTTATCCCTAATAGCCATACTAGCGGTGTATTAACGCAATTAGAAATTGATAGCTTAGTTAAAAAGGCGATATTTGTTGAATGTGAAGCTAATGCTGGTGACATGTTAATTATGAGACCCTTAATACTACATGCTTCCAGTAAAGCTAAATTACCAAAACATAGACGAGTTATTCACATGGAATTTAGTGGATATGAATTACCTAAAGGTGTCGATTGGAAGTGATAAGAAAGGGAGCCAATATAGTAAAAGGAATATTCGCTATTTTGTTCTAGTTTAATATGAACAGTAGTACATGACTATTTTTAAAATATTTAATTGATGTTTTATCTGATTGATTTATCTATATATTTTATGGTTTATTAATTAGTCAAAATTTCAAAGTTATGAATACAAACAATAAGTTACTTATAACCCTTAATAGATTTCCTATATATATTATTCCTTTAATTAATTGAAAACTAAGGCTTTTGCTGTATTTGTTAGTTTGACTATTATATTTTTTTGTCCTACTACTTGGTTTAAGTGAAATCAAATTAGGTGAACAAAATGAATTATCAACCACATGCCAACTTATTACCTCATGAAGCACGATTTGCAATTTGGTTAGAAGAAAGTACACCGTATCTACTTCCACTTTGGGATTTTGAAAATAGAAGGTACAAAAGAGATCAAGTGACCAACTATCTATCGGTTTGTTCGACTGAAGAAGCAATTATGTGTAGATTTGCTTTGGCTATTTGGACTAATGGTATTGAAGATTATGACTTTAATTTATTTAAAGCAATACGTAGTCTTGGGGATAAAGAACTAAAAGTGATACAAGATTGGGTACAAGATCCTTGGGGTTGCTAAATAATACTAAGCATTGTCTGCCTCTTTATAAAGGCAGTCTTAATGATGTTTTGAATTTTCTAACTTTCTCAGTTCATTAATCTGTTGTGGATTAAACCCATTCCTAAGTAGTTCAAAGTATTCAAACTCGATGCTGGCATGAGAGCCTTCGCCAATAAGCTGATATAAGCTATTGCTGCTAGTTGTTATTAACTGCTGATAAATCTTAGTTATTCTCGATGTGCAAACATAGTCGTTAACCAAGTACCTAATACTAGAGTCATCCACAACTATACCCCATAGGACAGAGCCAATAAGAACCCCATCATCATTGACATCAACTAAGCACCAATCTTTGACTACTGTATTCATTAACTTAACCTTGAGAGTAAAAACCATAAGCTATTTTAAAATTATTAGAAGGTTTCATCCAATAATGTTTAGTTTAAATTAGGCCAGTTTTAGGGCGTAAATGGTCTTTCTCATTTAATTGTGATATTGTCATGATAGAGAATTACTTGTGATGTAACACATTAATTTAACTGTATTTAATGTATTAATTGAGTTCAAATTAATGCTGGTAAACTGATGGGAATTTAAGAACAAGGACAGTAGATATTTCAATGTTAGTGTTATTGCCTGGAATGAATGGGACAGGGGAGTTATTTACAGAGTTTCTGTCGTACTATGATGGTGACCACATAGTTATTTCTTTGCCTGAATCTGGCCCTCAAGATCACGCTACTTTAGCTAATGTTATAAATCAACAATTACCAAAGAAGAGTCATATTTTATTAGCTGAATCTTTTTCTGGAGGCATTGTTCCTGAGCTACTTAAGTTGAACCCTACACATATTGAAGGTGTTATTTTTGTTGCCAGCTTTCTAAGCTCTCCTCGCAGCCATTTAATAGGGTTAGCTAAACTATTACCTATTAAAGCTTTAGTCTCCTTACCACTATCAAATATTGCTCATAGGTTGTTATTTCTTGGTCAAGACGCAACAAAACCGCTTTTATCAAAATTTGTAAATGTAATTAAGTCGATTCCTAAGCAGGTTTTGAGTAGTAGATTAGAAGTTATGAAGAAGCAACAATTGCCACAGGTAACCTTTAATATTCCCGCAATTTATATTCAAGCACTCTCTGACAGACTTATATCACTAAAGAAAAGCCAAGAAGTTGCCTACGTTTTCAAACATGTTGAGTTTGTTGAAATAGAGGGGCCACATTTCATATTGCAAGCGAAGCCTAGAGAAGCTGCAAGACTGGTGACAGAAGCAGTATCATCAATTAATAACAGTAATAGGTATTCATAATGCCTTTTACACCAATACATATGGGTCCAGGAATCCTTATTAAAGCTATATTACAAAGTAGCTTTAGTTTGATGGTATTTGGTTGGACTCAAATTGTTATGGATATCCAACCCCTAATTGTGATGATAACGGGAGAAGGGCATCTTCATGGTTTTACTCATACTTACGTTGGTGCGGTACTGATAGCAATATTTTCTGCTTTAACAGGGAAGTATCTGTCTGAATTTGGATTAAAGATATTAAGGATCTCTAAAAGTGAAAACCCTATATCAATTGTGTGGTGGGTAGTATTCCTCAGTGCCTTTTTAGGTAGTTTTAGTCACGTATTTCTCGATAGTATTATGCATGCTGATGTAGAACCATTTTTTCCAATAACATTGGATAATCAATTCTTAGGCTTAATCTCCATACCTCTGCTTCACAAAGTGTGTTTGTATAGTGGGTTAATTGGTGCAGCAATTTATTATGGAACTTACTTGAAAGTAAAAAAGGACTTATGAACTTACTTAAGCCAATTATATTGATTGCTTGTTTACTTTCTAATGCAGTTTTAGCTAAAGAAAGTACCTGCTATGGTACAACTTCAAAAGGGCGACTTCTTAATGGTATCGCGTTACCGTCATCAGGGCCTAATTATATTGGATACAGTACAATTGCAAGGCTTGCAGGTAGAACATACGTACATACACAAGTAGAAGACATCATAGTAAACGCCTATAAATCTTTAGAAATTGAACAGCCTAATAAAGTATTTAAGTACGCTGAAACAGGCTTTGAAGAAGGTGGGCAATTTAAACCACATAAAACTCACCGCAATGGTTTATCGGTAGATTTTATGACACCTGTCGTGAATGAGTCAGGTCAATCAGCTCACTTGCCAACTCATCCTCTCAACAAATTTGGCTACGATATTGAGTTTGATGGTAATGGAAAATACGATGAGTACACTATCGATTATGTTGCTTTAGCTGCACACATTGTTGCCCTTCATAAAGAGGCTGTTACTCAAGGTGTAGATTTATGGCGAGTTATATTTGATCCTAAGTTGCAACCAGAGTTATTCAAAACATCATACGGTCCATACCTTAAAAAGCATATTCAGTTTTCTAAAAAGCGTTCATGGGTAAGACATGATGAACATTACCATGTTGATTTTGCTATTCCATGTAAGGAAATGAAGTGATAAAGAAAGTAATCGTCCTTGGTGGATATGGAAACTTTGGTAAGAGGATTGTTGAAAATCTAGCCGCTATAAGAGACATCACCATACTGATCGCTGGGCGAAACCTAAGTAAGTCATCAGCACTAGTTGAAGAGCTTAGAGCTACTTCTCATGCTAGCTTAGAGCCTTTGGTAGCTGATATTTTCGCTAATGATTTTAAACGGCAGTTATCAGAAATCTCTCCATACCTTGTTATTCATACCAGTGGGCCTTTTCAGGGACAGGGTTACCGTGTACCCAAAGCATGCATTGAATGTGGTGCTCATTATATTGATTTAGCCGATGACAGAAGGTTTGTTTGTGATATTGGTGAATTAGACCAGCAAGCAAATGATAAAGGCGTATTAATTGTTAGTGGTGCCAGTTCTGTACCAGGGTTATCCTCAGCCGTTGTTGAGCATTATCAAAACAAGTTTAGCGTCATTGAATCGATAGATTTAGCCATTGCGCCTGGTAATAAGGCAGAACGTGGCTTAGCAACTGTTGAGGCCATATTGTCGTACACAGGGCATCCTCTTAATGTTTTTAGGGAAGGTCGTTGGCAAGATGTTTATGGTTGGATGGATTCTAAGGTAAATGACTTTGGTGGCTTTGTTGGCAAACGTCATTTAGCCAATGTAGATGTGCCAGATCTTGAGCTATTCCCTAATCGCTATTCTGTATCGAAGCAAGTTAGCTTTCAGGCTGGGTTAGAGCTTCCAATATTACATCTAACTATGGTTGGTATGGCTTATCTATCTAAAATAGGTTTAGTCAAAAGCTGGGCACCTTTATCAAAAGCTATTGTTGGCACTAGTAATGTCTTTCTTCCTTTTGGTAGCGATAAGGGCGCGATGGAAGTGCTTATAAAAGGTAAAGGTAATGATAGTCATGCTAAAGAAGTAAAATGGACCTTGTACGCTCCAAAAGGCAATGGTCCTTACATCCCAACGCTTTCAACCATTATCTTAGCTAGAAAACTCTTAAATATTAAAAGCCATGAATCACGCAACAATGCTGGCGCTATGCCTTGTGTTGGTTTATTTGAATTAAGCGAATTTAAAATTGATTTTGAAGAATTAGATATTCACTTTGAAGAAAAGGTGACTTCTAAAAATAGGACAGAGGAAACGTAATGGAGCACTATTTAACCCTTAAGTTAATCCATATATTGGCGGCTGTCGTTGTAACAGGAACTGGAGCAGGTATAGCATTTTTCATGTTCATGGCAAATAGGTCAAATAACCCACAAGCCATTTATGTCACCGCTCAACACGTTATTTTAGGTGATTGGGTATTTACAACGCCTGCTGTTATTACCCAAATAATTACAGGCGTGTATTTGATGAATTTGCAGGGCTATTCTTTTTCTGCGCCTTGGTTTTATTGGGTTGTGGGATTATTTATCTTTATTGGAGTCTGTTGGCTACCTGTGCTTCGTATTCAATACAAACTACGTGAGCTAGCCAAAAATTCTGTAGATTCAAACCTAGTTACACCTGAATTTAAATCACTGATGAAAACATGGACTTTGTTAGGCATACCTGCCTTTACTGCAATTTTGGCCATCTTCTGGTTAATGGTTTTCAAACCATTTCCTGTTGCATAGAGAGAAAGGGCATGAACACTAATAAACATGATGGTTTAATTAAAGCTGCTAAGTATTCGCTTGCCTTTTTATGGCTTTTTACCGGGATAACCTCTATTAGTTTTTCGCCAGAAGTTGGCTATGAAATATTAGCAAGCGCCAGTATTACAGGTTTAATGGCAGATGTATCGGTTTATGCTGGTGGTGCTTTAGATATTGTAATTGGTCTTTGGTTGTTATCCTCAATAAGAATAAGATTATGCTGTATTGTTCAAGTTGTGATCATAGTGCTCTATACGATGCTTCTAACGTTTATCGATCCAAGTTTTTGGTTACATCCATTTGGACCGATAACCAAGAACTTCCCGATTATAGTGTTGATAGCTTTCATATATATTGAAAAGGCTACTACTGATAAGAATATTTATTGGAAATAAATTAACTTGCTCATTAAATTCGAAGTTCAGTAATAAAATGGTTTACCTTTTCAAATAACCGTTTTGAAACGATAGCTAGGCAATCTATTTCAATTGGTTTTTTATGTGAGTTGAGCTTAGTACGTTTAGCTCCATAGATAGTCACTCCGTAATAACGAGTATTTATTAAGGTACTTTTAACATTTGTTGGAGTCCATATTGATTTTCGTCTATGTAGCCCCTTGTCATTGAGTATTAGGGCAATAGCAGTGTAACTAAACTTGTCTTGATCAATTAGTTCATTTGCCAATTTAAATAATGTTTTTACAATAAGAGATTCATTCGGACTAACTATCAGTTTGTTCCTTATTACAATATTTCCAAAGTTATCAGTATCGACTTTTACCATACGGTAGCCAAATGGCACTATAGATCCTGTGTGATAACCTAGAATAGCCAAACTTTCTAATTTTCTTGATATTGAATTAGCAATACGTTTTCTGGAAGCATCTTCGACAGCACTCATTAAACCTCGAAAGAGTTGTTTGCTTGTCATGTAGTCATCATTGTTTTCATCTCTCATAAATTACTTCTTATTCAGTAGAATCATAACTAAATAAAAGCTCAATAATCTAATTGTGTCAAATTTTAAATCCTCGTAAGTCACTGAATTAATTTAATAATAAATATATATTTAATAAAATGGAAATTATCTTGAGCCATTAAATATCAATCAATGTAGTAAGTTACAAATCAAGAATTATTAAAATCTTTATTAATTAGCTTTTTATAATTTCTTTATGATATGGATAAAGCGTTTTTACTCCTAAATAGTATACAAAATTGTTCTTATATTGGTCGGAAAGTATGGGATAACCAATTTTGTTTATTTTTGATAGGTTAAATAAATTACTTTAGGGTCAGTATTTCTGTCTTTGATTTCAATACGAAACAAAATTTTAGATGGTTGATTTAATTGTCGATATTACATCGTGTGTTGTTATATGATTGGCTAGTAAGAATCAAGGGAAAAGTTAAGCAGTAACTTTAGATAGGGATTAAGTTATAAATGGATTTAACAATGTATCTCAACATGATGTTCAGTGCCGCTTGGTATTTAATACCGATCTTCATATTTGCTGTCATCATCAAGTCAGCATGGTTTAAAGGTGTAATGGGTGAGTGGCAAGTAAACTTGCTCATTAAGTTTTTCTTAGACAAAAATGATTATCACCTCATTAAGAATGTAACATTACCGACTGATGATGGAACAACTCAGATAGACCATATAGTCGTATCTAAATACGGAATTTTCGTAGTTGAAACCAAAAACATGAAAGGCTGGATCTTTGGTAGTGAAAATCAAAAGCAATGGACGCAACAAATCTTTAAGCACAAGTCTAAATTTCAAAACCCACTTCACCAAAACTATAAGCATGTCAAAACGTTAGAAGCTTGTTTGAACGCAAAGAATGATAGTATATTCTCAGTCATTATATTTATTGGCGATAGTACTTTTAAAACTAAAATGCCTGAGAATGTAAGGTTTGCTCGCGGTGGTATTGAATATATCAAAAGTAAAATAGACATTATTTTTAATACAGAAGAACTTACAAGTGTTATTGAACAGATTGAAAGCGGCAGGTTAGAGCGTAGCTATAAAACTAACCGACAGCACGTTAAGCATGTACGAAAAATTATAGAAGAAAAATTTGATATAAAAGCTTGCTCAAAGTGCAGTTCCGATATGGTGTTGCGAAAACCCACTAAAGGTAAAAACGCAGGCAATGAATTTTGGGGATGTAGTGCGTTTCCAAAATGCAGAAATGTAGTTGAAATAGGTTAGTAAAAGTTGATTATGGAGCGGACATTACCAAGCTTGGTCCATAGTAAGTTCTTAGGGATGATTTTCTCATCAATCACATAATATAAAGGATCTAATATGACAATCCCAGAAAATTTAAAAGGAAGATACGCGTACCACTTTACACTGTTTGATAATTTAGAATCAATTATTGATAGTGGAATTTTGTGTACTAACCAGAAAAAGCACCTTGATATTTCCCATAAAAATATTGCTGAAGAAAGGATACAAGGAAGAAGAAGTACAATGCCTATTCCTTGCTCTAGCGGAAAGGTTGTTCATGATTATGTCCCTTTTTATTTCTCTAAAAAAACACCAATGCAATTAGGTGTCATAAATAAAAAAAATATCGACCAGCCCCTTATTATTTACTTCGCAGTTCCAATTGATGTAATCGAAAAAATTCAAGGCGTTGTGTTTTCTGACGCATCAGCTAATACTGACATCCCTCCTAATTTTTATGACTCAAAAGACGTTGCTTTATTGCAGTCATTAAACTGGGAGGCAATTGATTCTAAAAAATGGGGTTGTCCAACTGAGGAGTTTCGTCATCAGAAAATGGCGGAGTTATTGATTCCTAATGTTGTAGATATGAGAACTGTAGCACATTTAGTTGTATGGAATGAATTGATAAAAGAGGAGGTAATAAAAGTTTTTAAAGCTAAAAACAAGCCAATTCCAAAAATTATATTTGGACAAGAACATTATTATATCAATTTTTATGATGGCGGACAAAAGTCCATAATTACAGGCCCCCAATTTTTGAAGCATAATGTAGATGTAACTATTTCAGAAATTTGTAAGGACCTTAAGAGTCAAACTAAGTTTGAAAATATCAAAAGTGCCATAAACTCGATTAGTAATGATTTTTCTATAATAAAGGAGCTTGGAGATATTGATGGCTTAAAAGCAAGCTATGGGCCTCACTCTGATGATGTTGGAACACATAGTCGGAAAGTTGCAACTACAGTAAAGACAATGCCAGAATATAATAGCTTATCTAAAGAAAATAAAGAAATAGTCTTATTGTCTGCCTATTTACATGATATAGGTAAAGGCCCAAAGAGTCGTTGGGGAGATAAAGGAATGGAGCGTGCAGATAATGATCACGCTGTTAAATCACTCCCTATGCTAAAACGAATTCTCACTGAAGATATTGGTAGTCTCGATCGTGAGCTAGTTAGAAAGATAGTAATGTTGGTAACTTATGATGACCTTATTGGGGATATTGTTGCTAAAGGACGTAGTGAACAACAACTTTTTAATATTATTGAATCTGAAGAAGAGTTGAATATGATTATAGCATTAGGTAAGGCAGATATGATTTCAATAAATCCTATGTGGGTATTTTTGAATGAACATAAAATCAAAGCACTAAAGTTAAAAGCTATTGATGCACTAGAGTGTAAAGAACCATGCTAGAGTTCGTTAAAGGAGATTTTTTTGAGTATGATGCAGACATAAGGGTCAATACCGTAAATTGTGTAGGTGTTATGGGAGCAGGTGTTGCTCTAGCTTTTAAAAATAAATACCCTGAAATGTTTAAAGAGTATGCAAAAGAATGTAAGTTGGGCCTGATTAGGCCGGGCGTACCTTCAGTATGGAAAAATGATGATATGTTTACTAAGGGAGTTGAGATTATTAACTTTCCGACTAAAAATCATTGGAGAAAACCATCTGAGTATGAGTATGTTGAAAATGGACTTAAATGGCTATCTGAGTATCTAGACAAAAAGAGCTATTCTACAATTACTTTACCCGCTTTGGGTTGTGGGCACGGAGGTCTAGATTGGATAAGGGTTAAAGAACTTATTGAAAATTACCTTGCAGATTCACAGCATAAAATTCTTGTGTTTGAACCAAATAGTTCGAAAAAGGCTGGTAAAGTTGAGACTAATACAATTGAGAATATTAGTTTATTAGCTCAAGAAAGAATTAAGACTATATCCAGTAAATCAGCGGATTACCCTGAACAATTGAAATTGTTTACAGAAAAAGAACTGTATTTATTTAATTCGAATAATATTAGTGTTGAAAGTTATGATATCTCACTAATTTCAAGCTCCAAACCAAGTTTGGAGGAGATTGAGTTAGTGAAAAAACTGGTTAATTATTGCGAAGAGCATCGCCTTAGTATTCTCTTTGGTAGCTCTGTTTTTGATAAAAAAATGGCATTTGATGCATCAAAGAAAGGGATTACTGTAGGTGTTTTCATGCCTACTGGTATTTTTAAATCCGCTCAAAAAGCAAATTTAAGTGAAAATTTAACTAGATTGACACTGCTTTCTATTGGTAATCCTTTTGAGTCATTCGATAGAAAGGCTTACATACCCTCCGTATTAAGCCGTTTATTCCTAACTAATAAGGCAATTTTTACAACAAGTCGATTAGAATGGGTGTCAAAACAGGCAAAATATATCAAGAAATCTCACTCAAAATTTTATTATACAGACACCCCTGCCTTATCAGAGAAAGATATATTAGCTATTGAAAAAATTTCAGCAGTAAAGATTGATGTGGAAGGGAATACCGTTAAACTTGATTAAATATGCCCATAAAAGACAATTAGCAAGGGCAATGAATTATTGTAATAGCCCCGCGAGGGGCTTTTTTGGTGCTTTTTAAGCAAACCCAGAACGAGTTGTTTTGACCTATTATAACGGTGACTTTTGAATAAAAAGCAACGCGACTAGTAACAATAAGAGATTTAATTTCAACTAAAGAAAACAATAGCATTCTACTATATTCAGATTACCATATAGATACAACAAAGGTTTATTGTATGATTTCATTAACAAATTTCATGTCAAAGATGTTTGAAATATTTTCGTTTGAAAGGGGGGAACAAGATGAACTTCGCAAAGAAATATTCAAGTTTTTTGTTGTTTTTTCTAGATTTGAATTTGCTTTAAAAGAAGGGGGTTATATAAAAAAAAGAGAAGAAGGTAAAAATGCTGAGCCTGATTGGGATGCATTTTTAAAAGCCAACAAAAGTAAATTTTCTGTTACCGCAAAGTGCAGCAATAGCTACTGTTATCTTACTGATCCTGAAACAGCCCCTAACAATCAAAAAATATTCTACGTTACTGAGAGTGATGTAAAAGAGATTAAAACACACTGGACAGAGCAAACTATAGATCTCAATTCCCCCTCGCTCAAAAGGGTTATTGATTCAGTTAAGCTAGTTAGAAATAACTTATTTCATGGTGGAAAGTATGGTGATAAAACTTGGTGTGACTTAAATCGTACATCAAGCCTATTAAAGCATTCTATTTTTATGCTTTTTGTCCTAAAAGAACTAGATCAGAATATTTCCATTTATTTTGAGGACTTTGCTTAGTAAATAGTATGATGTTTTTGTGAAGCAATTTGTTTTATTTAGGTATATTATAATTATTCAACTCTAGTGCTTATTGGAGTGTGGAAGGGTGGTTTTTAATTTTAATCTCATTGTACGATGCAGTATTGGCTTTAACTAATCATTTTTGGGGTTCGGTTCCCCATGTAAGGAGTATTTTTATGGAAATAAAACACAATGTTATTTGTTTTTTAGATAATTGGGTTGTTCGTTTCGCTCTTCTTGCACTGGGCTTGTGGGTAGGTCATCCGCAATCCAATAAGCATTGATACTAATAAAAATATAAATTTGAAAATAAAGCCCCTAAAGGGGCTTTATTTTTGGCTGATTTTGAAGCCAAATAACTAATACTCTTTGCGTTAAATCAAGTTGTTATTTATCTGGCGCTTATATATTTTAATTATAATTATTAATGTGTTAGTGTTTAACTTTAAGGGATTACTCCGCTCGATGGATTGGCATTTTTCTAGATCTATGATCAACCAGTAATTACCTTTTTACTTAACTGTATTTACATACAGTATCTTTTGGCGTATTGTTTATATAACAGGTTTGTATTCAAATCGAGCATAAATGATATAAGGATTAAAGGAGCATTTATGCTTAGTTGTGTTGAGTGTGATTTTTCATATGAAGAATCTTTAGATGAGTGCCCTCGTTGTATTGAGCTGGAAAATATAGAACGGCCAGAATTAATAGCCGTAGCAGCTATGACAACTCAATTTATTACTCAACAAGGAAGCTCTAAACTTGAAGTGAAAGAAGGTGAGCTTTGGCCTGAAAATGATCAAGTAAGTTTCAAATTAATTACTGAGGTAGAGCGGAAGTTTAAAAATAAGAACAAATTTCATAGCTACTTTACTCAGGATGATTCTTTAGATTCAGCACCCAATATTTTAAATAACTATATAAATAAAAAGATTAACTTTACATCTTTGGTTAAGAAGTTTATGGATTCTCTCGTAGCAGCAGCAAAAGAGGTCGGAGTGCATAAAGTGGGTGGCGGTAATATTGTCTTCATGCATTATAAAAATCAAGAGCAAGACGATTTAGGCAGGCTTATGGCCATATGGGTTACTAAGAAAGAAGGATTTGATTTTGATGAGTTTACTCTATTGCCCAAAGATTCAAGTCATTTAAACCTTGACGCTATGAGGCAAGCAGCCCTCTTTGATTTGGGTTTATTTGATGAAGTTTATCCTGAAACACCTGATGAAGAAACTTACTTAAAGTTTATTAAAGGCACGTCTACTGGTGAGTTCTTTAAGGTTGCTTTTGGTTGCGATGAAAACAACGCAGATAATGCACACTCGATTAAGCAATTTAGAAAAGCTGTAAGTGACTACCAAGATAAATATAAACTAGCAAATGATTTCTATATGGATGCGACAGCAAAAGTCGATACATTACTCGAAAAAGCACAAAAGGACGGTAAGGCAATCTCATTATCAACTCTCTGCAATACTGTAGATGGATTATTACCTGATGACTCCCCATTAAAGGGAACTTTTGAAGGATTTATTAATGATAATGGTTATGAAATCAACCACCATATTGAACCTACTATAAATAGTGTGAAAGCAGGGAAACTAATTGAAGTTTTTGCTGGAGATAAGAGTTATACGGCAAAGATTTTACGCAAAGAAATAGGATGTGTTGGCACTGGCAGTAAGGTTGAATATGAAGATGGTAGATTAACCTTTTTAATTGATAACAAGGAGCAGAAAAAAGAGTTAGAAAAACTCGCATCTGCAAATATGGAAAATGAATAAAGCATCGTTTCAAGCTTTTCTAAACTTATTAAATGACAATGATTTTTCTGTTCAAGATAGAGAGTTAACTCTTCAGCTTGACCCTAAGATAAAACCTGAAATTCAAACTATTTTAGAAGCAGTCGGTTATGAGTTTGACGAAGCAAGAACTGTTAGAAATGAAAAAATATTTCTCTCACTAAATGCAGCAAATTGGGCCAGTAGAAGTCCTGTTTACGAATCATGGGAAGAGTTATTTTCTTCTGTTTCAAATTCATCAAAATTACCTGAATATTTTTATGTTATTGAGTCTAAAGATTCGAGTTTTGATAAGACTAAATATCAACAATCTCTGGTGTTGTTCTGTACGGTAAGGCAGTTACTTCCAAAATTAGCGGATCATTGTGAACCACAGCAAGGAACGGCAAAAGGCTCTAGAAAACTGTTATTTATTATTGAAGCAGATGATGGAGTAGCTAAGTATGAATTCAAGCCATCTATTAGTTGGAAAGATATTGTAATCATTGAGGATATTGAAGAACAAATTGCCTTAGTTAACAAGTTAAGCAATTTAATTCAGCTTGGAGATAGCCAAGACTCGGAAAGAAAGTCAGTTATGCGTTCCGCTTTCCATGAGCTGATATCGGTTTGCCATAGTGAAACTGAAATATTCAAAAAATTTATTTACTCAATTCCCCATTTCCATAAGCGCTATGTAGAGCACTATGAACTTTTCGTAAAACGCTTTAGCATAAATAAAGTTTTGCACGAGATTAATGAGCAAGACTTAACCTATACATCTAAAATAAATGAGATCATTTCAAGCGCTCAAAATAAGGCTCTTGCTATCCCCGGTGCATTAATTGTTATTGGTGCAGTAATGAAAATTAACCATGTAGTCGATGGGATTGCTGTTGCTATTGGCATGTTAGTTACCACTCTAATTGTTTATAGATCATTGGGTGTTCATCATGCAACATTTGAGCATATTAAGAAGCAAGTTGATTCAGAATTTAAACGGTATGATATTTTAAATGAAGATGTCGAAATAAGAAAACAGGCTAAGAACACTAATGATGAATTAATTGTCTTATTAGATAAGGCTAAGAAAAACTCTAGCTTTATGAAGAAAGCTGTGTGGTCAATTTGTTTTATGGCGCTTCTCTACATAATATTTGTAGGTTACTCATTGCATCAAAATGATTTAAACCAAGTCAACTTAGATCAAACTAAAAATAAGCAAATTAATCATATTCAAAAGCGAAAGGAAAACATTTCTAAGGATATCTTACCTACTTTAGTCAAGAAAGATAAGCTTAAAAAGTAAAGGTTAATCACGCTCTTTAATTAATACAGATGCTATTTTTGACCGTAATGTCGCAAAGACAATTGTATCTCTTGCCATAGATACAAAGCTTTCGGCTTCATATCTATGCCTAAAACCGATCCAGCTTTATTAGAAACGTTCTAGCTCGATATTGTAATGATCAACAGGACAAAGATTCAAGTACTCTTTTGTTTTCAAATTTTTATTCCAATGGCAATTTTATTGAATAAAACCAGTGCCCATACTCGTCCCATTCCTCCCGCCACATTAAGAAAAGCCCGTTAATCGAAAGATTGACGGGCTTTTTGCTTTTCTAAAGTATAATAAAAATAGGGGGTATAGCGCAGAACCTATTTGTAGAGTTCAAACCACTATCTCCAGGTTTTTATCACATTTATGTGAAAACCACATAACTTCATCCTTGAAGTTAACCGCCACATTAAGAGAAAACCGTTGTTCGAAGGAGTAGCCGTTGTTTTTCTTTTTGAATTATCGGAAATGAATGAGGTTTTTAGTACTGATTTCACCTGTATTACTCTAGTAGCTTATTCAATTCTTTTTTCACTTCTACGAAATTAAGCAGAAAATTCGAGTAGGTGAATTTAATGACTTTATATTTAATTAACAGGTACTGTGTAAATATACAGGTTTGTTGTTTTCCGTATTTTGTGTAGAAAGGTGGACTTAATCTGCCTTTCTACTTTAGTAATGTTTACGTTAGCACAGTAAGTTATTGAGTATTAAAGATAAGCTATGTATATTGTAATGAATAAAAATACATTAGTTAGAATTGTTCTCACGTAGAAAGTGGGATCTAATCTGTCTAATAAGCTGTTAGGCTTCAGGGAGCTAGTCAAAAGTGTATAGTCCTAAATTTTTAGAGTGGTATTACATTACAGGGAATAAGCAAATTGAATATCCCGTTGAGCATATTTGGGAATCAACATATTTAGAGTTTGCTAAGTCAGATTTTGATCAAGAAAAATGCGACCGAAATTTTGTAAATGCAGTGTCTAATGCAAAAAAAGCGTTGCATTTAAGAGTTGAGGCACTTGCTACAGCATTTGGTTGGAACCACATAAAAAAAAGAGATAACTTCCCAAGTAAATTAGACTTCTTAGGGCAATGTGGTATTGCTGCTCCTAATATTATTCGCAGAATAAATAAATTTAGAAATACAGTAGAACATGATTATCACTTGCCTAGTGAGATAGAGGCAGAAGAATATTTAGATATAGTAGAGTTATATTTAATGGCTACCAATAAAATAACTTCTGAGTTTCCTGATGGATGTGATGCTCAACTAATGTCCATTCTTGATGAATATAATGAAGAATGGAATTACCCTTCTGAAATAGATATCTACTTCCCTGAGGCACAAGGGGTTTTTAAGATAACGCATAAAGATAAAGAGTTAGTTAAAATCGATATTCATAACTCTGATTATTTTAATTGGGTGTCAATTTTAGTAAGGCAAACTGAAGCCTAACAAGAAAATCAACAAGGACTAAAAACAGCGGGCTGTTCGCTCCGCTCCATTTTAGCCCACCATTTTTAGCCTGTTATTTGGGCGTTAGGCATTTACATGAAATATCTACCCGCATTGCTGTTTTTTATAAACTCAAATTTAGTGTTAGCTTGCGGTCCAAATCGAATACCTTTTAATTTATTGGTACTGGTTGATGGAGAAATGGTCGTGAGAAACGATCTTCTCACCAAAGACTTTATAAAAGAATATAATAAAGAGTTATGGTATTGTTCCACTGGGAAATTCGCCTTAAGCGTAATGCAATACGAAGATAAGTTTTTGGTCACATCAAATTCTATTGGTCAAGAAGAGTGCATGGCAAATGAAGCTGCAAAGGTTTTACAGAAAATCGAGGAAAGTAGACCTACTATATCTTTACCCTCTGTAAGTCCTGCACCTTCTGTCACCCCAAAAATATCAATGCCTAACAAGCCATTCAAGCAGGACAAATAACAGTTGGCTATTTGCTCCTTCGTCGCT